>Ga0073936_10002138_pt1 | contig 29734 bp, 23 predicted proteins | sample AliMusrvi5mmetaG_FD_87041 | JGI IMG/M metagenome (GOLD analysis project Ga0073936, IMG submission 87041) | Freshwater lake bacterial and archeal communities from Alinen Mustajarvi, Finland, to study Microbial Dark Matter (Phase II) - Alinen... | ecosystem: Environmental > Aquatic > Freshwater >...
GGTATGAAATGCTGGCTGAAGCACAGCGGGATTTAACCGCTGAACAGGCTGCCCGGCGGCTTCAGGAAATTTCTGAAGTTCATTACCGCCAGCGCCCCCAATAATTATCAGGCATTCAAGGCCATTATTGAAAATTCTATTCCTTATTCGGAGCCTGGAAGCTGGCGGTGCAGAACGCCAGCTGATTGAATTGGCCAGGTACATGGATAAGGCCCGTTTTCAAATTGTCGTGGTCACTTTTTATGACGGCGGCCAATTTCGGAATGAATTGGAGAATCTGGCGGGGATTAAAATTCTCTCCCTGGGCAAAGGCGGGCGTTGGGACCTGGTCGGTTTTGTAAAGCGATTGATCAACCTGGTTAAAATGGAAAAGCCGGATATTGTTCATGGATACCTTGATGTCGCCAACCTGTTTTCGCTTCTGGCGGGAAAACTTAACGGCGCAAATGTGATCTGGGGCATGCGCGCATCCGATATGGATTTTTCCCGGTATGATTGGACGGCCCGTTTCGTTTATAAAATGAATGTTTTATTTTCTCCCCTGCCGGATGGAATTATTTGCAATTCCCATGCCGGGAAAAAATTTCACCTGGGACAGGGTTTCCGCCCAAAGCGGATGGAAGTTGTTGTAAACGGGATTAATACGCAGGAATTTTTGCCTGATGGGCAAAACAGGGCGAAAATGCGCCATGCCTGGGGCGTTTCAGAAGACACTATCCTGGTGGGCCAGGTGGGCCGCTTGGACCCGATGAAAGCTCTGGAAAGTTTTATCGAGGCCGCGGCAAAGATCTCTCAAAAGATCCCTGATGTTAAATTTGTGCATGTCGGCGATGGGCCGGTCGATTATCGGAATGAATTGCTAAGTTTATGCCAATCCTATGGATTGAACGATGCATTCATCTGGGCAGGAAAGCTCGACAATATGCCCCGGGTTTATAATGCCCTGGATATTCTTTCGCTATCCTCCGCATACGGGGAAGGCTTCCCAAATGTGGTCGGGGAAGCCATGGCATGCGCAATTCCCTGTGTCGTGACCGATGTTGGGGATGCAGCCAGTGTAGTGGGAGAATGCGGACGTGTCGTCCCGGCGGGCGACGCCCAGGCGCTGGCAGACAGCCTGGTTTCATTGATTATGATGCCCGCTGGATCGAGGTTGGAACTAGGCAGGCAGTCACGCCAACGGGTGGAGGATTTATTCAGTGTACAAACCCTGGTCGAGCGCAGTGAGCACATCTTCCTGGAAGTGGCAGGGCTGTAAGGTGATGATGCGCAAAATCTGCTTGTTTGCCAACACGGACTGGTACTTATACAATTTCAGGCTCGATTTTGCCCGGGCGTTAAAATTGGCGGGGTTTGATGTGCTGCTTGTATCCCCTGACGGCCCTTACCGAAAAAGGATTGAGGAAATGGGGTTCCGCTGGCTGCCCATTCCCGTTTCCCGGCGGGGGATTAACCCGGTTAATGAAATCCGTGTTCTTCTGCAGATTCTGCACCTTTACCGGGAAGAGAAACCTGACATTGTCCACCATTTTACAATTAAGTGCGTTTTTTATGGTTCCACTGCGGCCCATTTAGCAGGAATCAAAAAAATCGTTAATTCAATCACCGGCATGGGATATGTGTTTACCGGAGGCGGGCTGAAAAAGAGCCTGCTGCGTTTCCTGGCCGTCAATTGGTACCGCCTGGTTCTCAATGGAACCCGGGTGATTTTTCAAAACAGGGACGACCAGGCTTATTTTCTTGAGGAAGGTATCATCGGGCCAAAGGAAGCCGTTTTTATTGCCGGTTCAGGGGTTAATATCGAACGTTTTTTACCCTCAACGGCTCTCAAGGTGGGAGCACCCCTGGTTGTCCTGGCGAGCCGGATGTTATATGATAAGGGTATTGGAGAATATGTTGAAGCGGCGCGGCGGATCAGGCAGATGGGCGTGAATGCCCGGTTTGTGCTGATCGGTAATATCGACACGGGAAATCCATCGGCGATCCCTTTATCGCAAATTGAAGCATGGCACCAGGAAGGGTGCATCGAATGGTGGGGATGGCGGGAGGATATGCCGGAGGTCTACCGCCAGGCCGATATTGCCTGCCTGCCTTCCTACCGCGAGGGGCTACCTAAAATGTTGATTGAGGCCGGCGCTTGCGGACTGCCGTGTGTGACAACGGATTTCGCCGGCTGCCGCGAGGTGGTCCGTAATGAAGAAAACGGTCTGCTGGTCAGGCCGCGTGACGTCGAATCCCTGGTTGCGGCTTTGCGCAGACTGCTGCTGGACGACTCATTGAGAAAAAAAATGGGAAAACGCAGCCGGGAAATTGTTGAAGAACAATTTGGCTTAAGTGTAATTATTGAAAAAACACTGCAGGTTTATGAAGAACTCGTCCCGGGTGAGCATGGATCCTGAAAAAATAAAATTGGTGTTTATTATCACGGGATTAAACACAGGCGGGGCAGAGATGATGCTCTACCGCCTGCTGCAGCATATCGACCCTGCTCTTTTTGCCTGCCAGGTGATTTGCTTGACCGGTGAAGGGGTTGTCGGGGAGAAAATTCGCGCCCTGGGAATCCCGGTGAAGGCCCTGGAAATGTCCACCAGGGGGCTCAATCCTTTTTTCTTTATTAAATTGCTCACCTTACTGCGGCAGGAAAAACCCGACCTGGTGCAGACCTGGATGTACCATGCCGATTTAATGGGAGGGCTGGCGGGGTGGTTGTCGGGAATTCCAGTTGTCTGGAATATCCGCAATTCCACGCTGCACCCTGACGGTAACCGGAGAACAAAGTATGTCGTCAAAGCCTGTGCGCTGCTCTCCCGGTTTATCCCCCCACGCATTATTACCAACTCGCAAGTTGCCCGCGAATACCATGTCGGGGTGGGTTACCGGGCCGGAAAATTTGAAGTGATCCCCAATGGTTTTGATATCGAATTATTCCATCCGGGTTCCCGGGTTGATTCGACCCTGCGCAGAGAACTGGCGTTGGGCGAAATGGAATTGGTGGTGGGAAATGTGGCCCGTTTTGATCCACAAAAGGACCACCGCACTTTTGTGGAAGCCGCCCGGTTGCTGGTAAAACGGCTGCCCGGGGTTAAATTCGTGCTTTGCGGAGACCAGGTCACCTGGGAGAATGACAGGCTGGTGGGTTGGATCAATGAAGCAGACATCCGGGCGAATTTTTACCTGCTCGGGCGCAGGGACGACATTCCCGGGATGATGACGGGTTTCGACATCCTCGTGGTATCATCTTCAGCCGGGGAGGCCTTTCCCAGTGTTTTAGGGGAAGCGATGGCTTGCGGCGTCCCCTGCGTGGCGACGGATATCGGGGATTCAGGATTGATTATCGGAGACACCGGCGTCGTCGTGCCCCCGGGTGAGCCTGAAAAACTGGCGCAAGGCATGTTAAAATTGCTTACCCTTACGGAAAATGAAAAACGGGATTCAGGTTTAAAAGCACGAAAAAGGGTGGTGGAGCAATTTAATCTGCCGGATATTGTATCCAGATACGAAAAATTTTACTCAGGCATTCTTGGGAGTCGATAATGTGCGGTATTACCGGGTATTTTGATCCAACTTTTTACTTCAACAGCGATGACCATTCGCGAATTATCACAAAGATGACGGATGCGATCATTCACCGCGGGCCTGACGACAGCGGCCTGTGGTCGGATAAAGAAAAAGGGATTGTGTTGGGCTTCAGGCGCCTGGCGATTGTGGATTTAACCCCCACCGGGCACCAACCGATGGTGTCCGCAGACGGCCGGTATGTCATGGTTTTTAATGGTGAAATCTACAATTTTGAGGAAATCCGCCAGGATTTACTTAAGTTGGGACATACGTTTCGCGGATCATCTGACACCGAGGTGATGCTGGCAGCCATCTGCCAGTGGGGCATCGAAAAAGCGCTTTCCATGTTTAACGGCATGTTTGCTTTTGCCTTATGGGACCGGCAGGATGGTGAGCTTGTTCTGGCGCGCGACCGGATCGGGATCAAGCCGCTGTATTACGGCTGGATGAATAACGTGTTTTTATTTGGTTCGGAATTGAAGGCGATGAGAGCCAACCCGGCCTTTAATGGAAGCATTAACCGGGACGCATTGAGCATTTACCTGCGCCATAATTATATTCCAGCACCATATTCGATTTACAGCGGGGTTTACAAATTGCAGCCGGGGACTTATATCACCCTTCTGCCAGGCGCGGTCAATCAACCACCCGCTCCGAAAACCTACTGGTCAGTTTTTGATGCCGTTCAAAATGGCATCCAGCACCCTTTTGAAGGGAGCGACGTTGAAGCCGTTGATGAATTGGAAACGTTATTAAAAGGATCCATCCGCCAACGCATGATTGCCGATGTTCCCCTGGGCGCCTTCCTCTCGGGCGGGGTCGATTCGTCCACCATTGTGGCGCTGATGCAGACACAAAGCTCCATCCCGGTGAAAACATTTTCAATCGGTTTTGAAGAAAAAAGTTACGATGAAGCCCAATATGCCAGAAAAGTGGCTGAGCATTTAAAAACAGACCACACGGATCTGTATGTTACCCCCCAGGAGGCGCTTGCGGTGATTCCACGCCTGCCGATGCTGTATGACGAACCTTTTTCGGACTCGTCACAGATTCCAACCTTCCTGGTCTCTCAACTGGCGCGGCGCAAGGTGACGGTCAGCTTATCCGGAGACGGCGGCGATGAGTTATTTGCCGGATATGACCGTTATTTTTGGGCGAACCGCATCACCCAATTTGCCACTTTTATGGGAGGGGTACCGGCAGGCGCGGCCAGCCACATGCTGAAGTTTGGGGCGTCGGGATGGTTTAACGGATTCTGGAGCGCCATAGGCGCTTCGCGGACAGGCGCGCCGATGCAGCGCACACGCGACAGAATGGTCAAGCTGTCGGAAAGTATCAAAAGCAAGTCCCCGGAAAAGACATATTTTGATTTGCTGTCCCACTGGAAAAACCCCGACCAGATAGTGCTGGGGGGGCATGAGCCTGAGACAATCCTGTTGGAGAAAAACAGGTGGCCGGCGAGCGAGAACTTTATCGAAACCATGATGTACCTGGATATGATGGCTTATTTACCCGATGATATTATGGCAAAGGTGGACCGGGCCAGCATGGGAACGAGCCTTGAATCGAGGGTGCCTTTTCTGGATGACCACCGTGTGATCGAATTCGCCTGGCGGTTACCCATGTCGATGAAACTGCGTCATGGGAAAAGCAAATGGATTTTAAGACAGGTATTATACCGGCATGTTCCCCCTGCCTTGATTGAGCGCCCCAAGATGGGTTTTGGCGTCCCGATTGATTCATGGCTGAGAGGCCCTTTAAAAGACTGGGCTGAGGACCTGTTGGATGAAACCAGGCTGAAGACCGAGGGCTATTTTAACCCGGGGCCCATCCGCCAAAAATGGACAGAACATATCAGCGGACAAAGCAACTGGCAGTATTATCTTTGGGACATTTTGATGTTTCAAAGCTGGTTGGCCGAAACCAATCGGCACGGTGCCTAGTGGATGTGTGTGGTAATTTTGGGCGAAACCCAAAAAATTATCACGCACACAAACTTTACCACGGGAAATCCCTGAGAACCTCAAAGGAAGAATGCTGTTTCAGGGTTATGGGTTAAAATAAAGGTGAATATCAATAAATGGGATTATGATTGGAGAAACTCATCCCCAGTTAATTTCCCCGTATTCTTCTGGTAATCCGATATTGCTTCAGTTCAATCCAGGAGTATCTCGATCAAGCGTAGACCCGGTCTGGCAGGGAGCCAATTTAATGCAATTTGCAGATTACACTTTTATTTTTGTAGACCTGTTACTGGGTGTTATCGTTTCCTTGATCCTTTATAAAATCAGCATTTATATTGCCCGATATTTTGGATTGATTGATATTCCGGGCAGTTTGCCGCATAAAATTCATAAAATTGCCACCCCGCTGGCAGGGGGAATATTACTGGTCGGGTCCTTATTATTATTAGCCCCGGCTGCAGGTATTCAAAAATCACCGGATTTATTAAAACTGGCAATTCCCCTGGTAATCATATTTGCCTTTGGCATTTGGGATGATAAAAAACGGATACGGGCGAGGTATAAACTGTTGGGCCAACTCCTGGCCTCCGCAGTCCTTTTGTTTTCAGGCGTATCCATCCAGTTTATCGAATCCCTGGTCGGGTTTTCCTCACCCTTTATCGGCGCGGCTTTCTGGCTGGACCGGATTATTACCCTGCTGTGGTTGGTCGGAATCACGAACGCATTTAACCTGGTGGACAGCATGGACGGCCTGGCGATTGGCCTGGCAAATACGGGTTTCGCTTTTTTTATCCTGGCCAGCATTAATTCCGGCCAGAGTGAACTAACTGCCGTATTTTCCATTTTGCTTGGGATTGGGATTGGGATTGCCTTGTTTAATACCACCCCGGCCAGGTTGTTTCTGGGTGATTCAGGGGCGCAATCCATCGGGTTCCTGATGGCGGCCCTGGCCATTTTTTATCACCCCCTGGGGAAGGAACAGATGTCCACCTGGTTTATTAAAGTGATGTTGATGGCTGTTCCAGTTTTCGATACCACGCTGGTTTTTATTTCGCGCCTGAGGCAAAAACAAATGTTTTACGTGGCGGGGCAGGACCATACCTACCACAGGCTCGTCAATCTGGGCATGAATCCGGGGCGGGCCGTCTTTACTTTGCAAGTCGCGGCGATCATGATGAACTGCCTGGCTTTTATTGCCACCTCCCTTTCCCCGTTATATTCCAATATTCTATTCAGCCTTGTCCTGTTGATTGTTTTCGGAATCTTTATCTTTCTGGAAAAAAATAACAGACTTAACCAGGTTAATTTGAAATAAAATGATCCCCAGATTATTAAAGAAGCCATTAGCTGTCCTTTTTTTACTGAATGCGATTGAAGGCCTTGTCGTCCTTGGAGTTATCCTGTTAACCCCAACGGACGGAAAAAACAGTATCGTGGCAGGCTTTTCTTCCCAGCGGCTGATAATAATCGGCGCTGTCCTGGCGATTACGTGTGTTTTTTCTGCCCTGGGCTGGATGCTTTTGGGCAAACCAAAATGGGTGGAACGATTTTCCTCAAATAATAAAAATCAGCAAAAAAACGAAGTGATTTCCTGGGGATTATTATTCCTGGCTTTTGGCTTTTTTAACCTCCTGCTGATACCTGATTACCGTTGGGATGTTAATGTCTACCTGTTTTACCGCGCCCGCCCCGTCATCATCTGGGCTTGCCTGGTCTGTGTCCAGGGCGCACTGGCAGTAGTGTCAGGAAAAACCCCTTTAATATGGAAAGGTTTGAAGGAAAAATGGGCCATCCACCGGTCGCTTTTCATACTGGCAGGCATTATTGCGGCTGTTTTTTGCGGCGTGTGGGCCTGGATGGGCTGGTCCGGTATGGGCATTTTCCCTGACCAGGCTTTCTGGAACGATCCAGGGGTACCGCTTCAAATTTACCAGGTTTACATGGTCCTGGCTGCCGCCCTGATTTTATTCCTTTTCGAGCAGAGTTTAAAAAGAAAAAACGCCACTTTCCCCCGGAAAGTGGATTGGGCCTTATGCGTCCTGATATTTTTAACCGCCGCACTGCTCTGGAATCTGACACCGCAAAAAAACACCGTTTTTGCCCCGGGCCCTTACCCTCCCACCGGGGCGTTTTACCCGCATTCGGATGCGGAAGTGTACGACCTGTCAGCCCAAAATGCACTGGTGGGCGCAGGGTATAACACGCCGGTTGGCTGCCCGGATAAGGGACTCTATATCACATTTATCACCTGGTTAAACTTCCTGGCCGGGTTGAACCAGGGGGGGGTGACCCTGATGCAGGTCACCATCTTCTCGATCCTGCCGGTGATGATTTACCTGATTGGAGAACAAATCAACAGCCGTTCACTGGGGGTCGTTGCAGCCGGGCTTTCCATATTTAAGGAATCCAATGCCATCAGTTCGGCTTCTTTTATATCGACATCGATGAGCAAGATGATGATGACGGAGCTGCCCACGGCGATATTTATCGCATTATTCATCCTTGTTTTAATCCGCTGGATCAAAAATAACGGGCGCATGATCTACCTGGCCGGAGCGATGGGCGGGATCATTGGCCTTTCCACCCTGGTGCGTTTAAATATGTTTATATTTGTTCCTTTTGCGCTGCTTGTTTTTGGCCAGGTGTTTTACAGGAAATGGAAAAAGTTTTTTATCACCACGGTGGTCTTTTTTCTGGTGCTGGCTGCCAGCATTTTACCCTGGATGGTGCGAATTCAGGTTGACTGCAATGCAAGCAAACCATTCTCCTATATCCTGACTCCGCTGGATGGAGTAATTCTGACCCAGCGCTACAGGATGCCGACGCCCACTGCGGTGTTGACCCCGCAGGCCTCCACGCCTCAGGCTGCGGCAACGCAGGCGGCCAATCCGGGAGCATTACAACTCACCCCCACTCCTTCGGGTTTTAAGAACGACCAGATGAAAAACCTGGACAGCCCGATAAAACCGGCTGGCATGGCATTTTTGGACAAAATATGGGCCTATTCAGGCAGCGCCGGGGATAAAATCAGGTTTATCAGTTCCCATTTTTTTCACAATTTATTGGCTACCATCCTGATCCTGCCCACAGGCCTGGTGCATGATGACGTCGAGCATATTACCAACCAGGCCAATTCTTTCTGGTCGGATAACTGGAACGGGCAGACCGGCCCGGGTTCAGGTTTTTTCCTGGTGATTAACCTGGTTTTAATTGCCCTCGGCTGCGCAGCCGCCTGGAAAAAATGGAAACTGGTCGGGATCATCCCCGGCCTGGTTTTCCTGGTTTACTGCCTGGCACTGGGATTGGCGCGGACTTCCGGGGGCAGATATATCGTGCCAGCCGACTGGATCCTTTATTTCTACTACGGGGGCGGATGGATTTTCCTGCTGGGGTGGACGGACCGCGTTTTTGTTGAAAGCGTGGAGGCTGAAAATCCAATCCCTGGTGAAGTGGGCATGCAGCAGCAGGTGCGCATGAGTGGGGTGGTTCTGGCTGTCTTCCTTGGAATCGGGTTTATACTTCCGGGGACAGAAAAAGTATTCCCGGCGCAGGTTTATGCCCCACCCGATAAGAAAATCGTCAACGCAGACTTCCAAAACGGGGGTTATTCACCCGCGGAAATCAGCCAATCGAACGTGCTAATTTATTCGGGGAGAGCGATTAATCCACGCTATTTTTTCTATAAACAGGATATTATTCCCGGCGGTGCGGTTTATTTCCCTCTGCGCTACCAGCGGTTTGTTTTTACCCTTGTAGGAAAAAACACACCCGTGGTGAATGTGGTTTTACCCTCGAGACTGGTTCCGGAGAACATTATCAATGGGACCGTTATTTCTGTTGCCGGATGCAATAATGACCAGGGGTTCATGGACGCGATCATGATCATGTATGATAACCGGATATATTACCGCTACCCGGCGGCAGAAAGTTTAAAATGCCCGATCAAGCCCCTGGTTTGTGACGATAACAGCCGCACTTGCAAGTAAATTGGCATTTTTATGCAAGCTGGTGCGGTGAGAGATTGCGAAATATGAGACTATCGATAAAATAATAATATGATCAAGTTAATTAAAACCCCGACCTGTATCTTTTTAATTTGTGTGTTCACTTCATTGCTTTTTGGATATTCAATTCCTGTGCAGGCACAAAGCGCAGCTGTGCCGCCTGTTTTCCTGACTGACGAAAATTTTGTTGAGATGACACGTGGATTCTACGGCGCTGAAATCCAGGATATTTTAATCAAGAACCAGACCGCCCTGGTTAATTACCAGCGCCAGATTGGCGACCAGACCCTCAATGCGGGGGATATTTTCTGGATTTCGAGCCAGCAAGATGATTTTTCCATCAGCCCCAAAGTGCTGCTGACGACCTATATCACCCTGTATGGGGCCAACCAGGCTCCTACACAGGACCTGATGGACGTTACCCGCGCGGTTACTGCCTCACTCTGGAATAATTATGTGGTTTTCAAGAACGGCAGCCGGACCTACCAGCTTAAGAATGGCACGACCCAAACAATTGAAAAAGAAGCCAACGGCGCATCTTATGCGGTAAAAACGTACCTGGCCCTGCAGGCTTCCTCTTCAACGGATTTGAACACGCTTCTTCAGGCCTGGACCACCAATTACCAGACATTGTTTAACCAACCGCCCAACGCCAATTCGGGTGTCAAGGCCGCACCTGCCAACGTGGCACCTTTTCTGCGTTTGCCGTTTGACCAGCCTGTGGGTAACTTCCTGCGGGTTAACTCCTTTTTTGACCACAACGTTCCCAGTGTCTACGACGATTCGATTTTAAGGTTCGATGGAAAAACTTTTGGAACCGCCAGCTCTGCGAACTGCACGATCGGGGTTAACTGTTACGGCGGCCACAATGCAATTGATTACAGCACCGGTGCCGGACGGCCTGTGCTGGCAGCGGCTGCAGGCAAGGTGGTTTACCGTTATTACAACAAGGATGCTGCACAGGGCTATGTTGACAGCGGCCTGATTATTGACCATGGGAACGGCTATATGACGGAGTACTGGCACATGGACCCCATTTCAGTGAAAATGGGAGACCAGGTGAATTCCGGGCAGCTGGTTGGGATGAGCGGGAATATTGGAAAATCCAGCGGGCCCCATTTACATTTCGGCTTGCGAATCGCTGGATCGAAAGATGTCGATCCGTTTGGCTGGTGGGGACCCGGCGTAAAAGACGTTTGGGGCGACAGTAAATGGATGTGGGCCGGCGACCTGGTCGCAGATAACGGCGAAGCCCAGATGCAGCTGTTTTATAATTCGTACTGGTATTTTGATGCGGCCGGTTATGGCGGCGGGTCCTTTTATACCGGCGCGGTTACAACAACTGCCAAGAGCACCAACTGGGGAATCTGGGGTGCGTATATCCAGGATCCTGGAATTTACGATGTTTACGCCTATTGGCCCAGGCGAGCCGATAATGCAACCGCGGTATCTTACCGGGTTTTCAGCGCTGACGGTGTCAACGATGTGCAGGTCAGCCAGGCTGCAGACGGCGACCGTTGGGTAAAATTGGGTACGTATCATTTTAATAATGACAGCTATACGGTCATGTTGACTGATTTGAACTCTGGAAGCGGTAAACGAGTCTATTTTGACGCTGTGCAGTGGGTCAAGACAGGCGCCAATCCGGCCACGCCAACGGCGACTGTGATCATAACAACGGCTACCCCGGCGACCCCGGCGGTGACCAATACCCCTACCGCCGCACCCACAACACAAACGCCCACGCCCATTCCAACCACCAGCACCCCGGTGCCCAATCCGGCAACGAGCACACCGACGCCCGTTCCGGCGACGAATACGCCGACCCCCGCACCATCGACGAACACCCCCACCCCCGATGCATCCGTTCAAAACCTGGCGTTGGGAAAACCTGCCAGCCAATCGAGCAACGCAAGCGTTGTATCCCCATCCCTGGCGGTTGACGGCAATACGGACGGAAATTACCGCAACAACTCGACCACCCACACACTTTCGGACTATCACGCCTGGTGGCAGGTTGACCTGGGCTCGGTCAACAACATCCAGAACGTGCGGCTGTGGAACCGCACGGACTGCTGTTCAGACCGCTTGAGCAACCTGCATATTCTTGTGTCGGATGTCCCATTCAGTTCAACGGACCTGCAGACAACCATCAAGCAGGCAGGAGTCGCGGATTATTACTTTACCGGCACGGTGGGGAAAAATATTCAAGTTAATATCGGCCGCAGCGGAAGGTTTGTGCGTGTACAACTCGCCGGAACCAATGTGCTTTCACTGGCAGAAGTCCAGGTTTTGGGAATACCCATTATTCCGTCGAACACCTTGCTCAATGATGATTTTAACAGCAATACGGTTGTTCCGAATGCGGCGGCATGGACTGGCTCGATTAATACCACCCAGGCTACGACCGCAGCAGATGACCCGGTATTTACCTGCGGAAAGTTTTCAGCAGGACAGGGGACTCATTCAGTATGGTACAGCTTCACGCCCAACCAGGCTGGTAAGCTGGCAATTAACACAACAGGAAGCAGTTATGATACCGTCCTGGCAGTCTGGACTGGGCAGCGCGGCAAATTGACCCTGTCATCCTGTAATGATGATCTGAATTACCCGGTCAATGTCCAGTCGGGTTTACAAATGAACGTCACATCCGGGCAGACTTATTATGTCGAAGTTGTGGGTTGGGGTCCCTATTCTGCCGGGACCTTAAAACTGACTTCCAGTTTTATGCATTAATGCTGTGCTTTATTCCATTCACGGTCCGGGGTTTTTCTCCGGGGCGCTGTTGTATATAAAGTGCCGATCCAGGTTTTTCTGTGCCAGGCGCTAATCGCTTCATTGGGAATCGCATTGGAGGGCAGTAGATTTGGGGCGACGGCCCGCATAATAAAGACTTATGACGAAAAATTCCAGAGAGCCAAAAATTTGACTTGATAGATTTTGGATCATCGGTTATAATTCAGCCGTTGAATATACAAAGGCACGATCATGACCAATCTCACTGAAACCCATTGCGACCTGACAATCCTGGAACAAATCGAAAAATCTCCGGATACAACGCAGGCTTCTCTGGCATCCCAACTGGGGGTCGCAGTTGGCACCGTCAACTGGCACTTGAAACGGCTTATTTCCAAAGGATATATTAAAGCAAAAAGAGCTGAAAGGCGTAAGCTGAATTATATTATTACGCCTGAGGGTCTTGCTTTGCGCGCCCATCTCACCATGGATTACATCCAGACGTCATTCAGCATGTACCGCATGGTTCGACAGAGAATGCTGGCGGTATTGGACCGTTTGAACCAGCGCGGAATCCGCATGGTCAGCCTTGCCGGTGATGGTGATGTGGCCGAAGTATGCAGGTTGACCTGTATTGAACAGGGTTTTGAAATCGGCGAGCATTCAGGAGCCCAACGATTGTTTATCAAGGGTCTGAAGATTTTTGTTGAAGGCGAAGATGAACTGGAAGTAAACAGGCTGGCAAAATGAACGAAAGAGAAACGGGTATGAATCGGGAATTCTGGCAGGGAAAGCGCGTCTGCGTGACGGGCGGCGCTGGTTTCCTGGGTTCTTATGTGTTGGAAAAACTTGGCCTTCGCGGAGCAGCGGACGTTTTTGTCCCCCGGTCAGAAGAATACGACCTGGTCCACCAGGCTGATATTATTAAAATGCTTGATCAGGCCCGGCCTGATATTGTGATCCACCTGGCTGCCCGGGTTGGGGGCATCGGCGCAAACCTGGAACACCCTGCAGATTTTCTCTATGACAACCTGATGATGGGTGTGCAGCTTATCCATGAATCCTGGAAAAAAGGGATTGAAAAAGTCGTGGCTGTTGGAACCATTTGCGCTTATCCGAAATATACCCCGCTGCCCTTTAAAGAAGAAAACCTCTGGGAGGGTTATCCGGAAGAGACCAACGCTCCCTATGGGCTGGCGAAAAAAATGCTTCTGGTGCAGGCTCAGGCTTACCGCCAGCAATATGGTTTTAATACCATCTATCTTCTGCCGGTTAACCTGTATGGGCCGCGCGATAATTTCTCCCCGGCTTCTTCGCACGTGATACCGGCGTTGGTGCGGCGGTTTGTAGAGGCAGGAGAAGCCGGTAAAAAAGAAGTCGTCAACTGGGGGGATGGTTCCCCGACGCGCGAATTCGTTTATGCCGGCGATGCCGCCGAAGGAATTTTACTGGCGGCTGAACGCTACAACGGTCCGGAACCGGTCAATATTGGCTCCGGAGAGGAAATATCGATCAAAGACCTGGCAGAAAAAATCGCCAGGTTAACGGGTTACCAGGGAAAACTGGTCTGGGATGCAAGCAAACCCAACGGGCAGCCCCGGCGCATGCTGGATACCGAACGCGCATCCAAATATTTTGGTTTCAGGGCAGCCATGTCTTTTGATGATGGATTGGCACGGACCATTGAATGGTTTCGCGACAATCGAACGAGGATTAAATAAATATGACCCTTGCCCGGCCTGAACTTCCCAAGCTGATTCTCAAACCCTCCCATGGGTGGGTGCCCCTGGATTTAATGGACCTCTGGCGCTACCGCGAACTGGTCTATTTTATGACCTGGCGTGATTTAACCGTGAGGTATAAACAAACCCTGTTGGGGGTTGCCTGGGCCGTACTGAGGCCGTTATTAACCATGGTGGTTTTCAGTATTTTTTTTGGCGGCCTGGCGAAGATGCCGTCAGACGGCGTACCCTATCCCATTTTCACGTATACAGCCCTGCTGCCCTGGGAGCTTTTTGTGACTGCGCTGACGATTGCCAGCCGCTCGCTGGTATTGAACAGCAATATGATCACCAAGGTTTATTTCCCGCGCATTATTTTGCCGATTTCATCGATTTTAGGCGGGGTTGTGGATTTTGCGATCGCCTTTATTGTTATGATCGGCATGATGATTTACTACCATTTCGCCCCGACGGTTAATATCTGGTTTATTCCGCTGCTGCTGATCCTGACAATCATCACCGCCATCGGCGTTTCCTTGTGGCTGTCGGCGATGAACGTGCTTTACCGGGATGTGGGTTATGTGACACCGTTTTTACAGCAAATGTGGCTGTATATCACGCCCATTGCCTACCCGGCGAGCCTGGTTCCTGAAAAATGGCAGCTGCTTTATGCGGCCAACCCGATGACCGGGGTGGTGGAAGGTTTTCGTTGGGCGTTATTGGGCACCACCCCCAATCCGCCTGTCAACCTGTTGTTGATCTCTACCGGGGTATCCCTGGTCCTGCTTTTCAGCGGACTGTTTTATTTTCGACGGATGGAACGTTTATTTGCAGACATGGTTTAGGCCTGCCTGTACAGGATGATTATGAGTGATACTGCTATTCGAGTTGTTGGCATGGGGAAACAATACCGCATCGGCGCCACGGTAAATAATTACCGCACCCTGCGGGAAAGCGTGACGGATGCAATTATGTCCCCGATACGTACCCTGCGAACCGGGTCTTTTTACACGGAAAAAATCTGGGCTTTACAGGACATCAGTTTTGAGGTCAAACAGGGCCAGGTGTTGGGTGTGATTGGACGCAACGGCGCAGGTAAAAGCACATTACTGAAGATCTTATCGCGCGTCACAGAACCTTCGAGCGGTTTCGCAGAAGTTTATGGGCGTGTGGGATCGCTGCTTGAGGTGGGTACGGGCTTCCACCCGGAATTAACCGGTCGGGAGAATATCTATTTAAACGGCGCCATCCTGGGGATGAAACGGACCGAGATCCAGCGCAAATTTGATGAAATTGTTTCCTTCTCTGAAGTGGATAATTTTATCGATACGCCCGTAAAGCGCTATTCCAGCGGCATGTATTTGCGCCTGGCTTTTGCTGTGGCAGCCCACCTTGAACCGGAAATCCTGGTTGTGGATGAGGTTCTGGCGGTGGGGGATGCGGAATTTCAGCGAAAATGCCTGGGCAAAATGAGCGATGTGGCCCAACAGGGCAGGACGGTGCTGTTTGTCAGCCACAATATGTCGGCCGTGTTACGGCTGACGGATGAGTCGCTGGTGATTGAAAAAGGGCGGTTGGTGATGCGTGCCCCGACGCAGCAGGCAGTGGATTATTACCTGTCGCAGGGCATGTCCCAGGAAGGGCAGCGCTTCTGGTCTGAAGACGAGGTTTCCCGGGCAAACAAACCTTTCCGGCCAATTGCAATCCGCTTGCTTAATCCCAAGGGAAAAGTGGTGGATACGGTGCGTTCGGTTGAGCCAGCCACGGTGGAAGTTGAATATTCGCTGGATGAACCGATTATTGGATTGCGCGTAGGCGTATACCTGATGAGCACTCGCGGCGAATATATTTTTACGTCATTTGATACGGACGCACCGGAATATTATGACCAGTATGGTACGCGGAAGAGCGGGCACTATACCAGCCGGTGTACCATCCCGGCAGACTTCCTGAATGAAGGCCGTTTTGTGGTCGGGGTGAATGCCAGCTCTTTTAGAATCAAACGGTATTTTCAGGATGAACAGGCTTTAACCTTCAGTGTGGACAGCGCTGGCGCGCCTGGAATGCAGTGGCCTGAACCTCGCATGGGGCCAACCAGGCCGCGCTTGCAATGGAAGATAGAGGTGGTGTAATTATGGTTGTGGCAACGAAAGATAATATTAAAAATGTATTGGGACAAATTCCGTTTGCAGCCGAGTTATACTGGCTGGTCAGGCAAAATGGCAAACCGATTCAAAGCCGTTTTTCGTTAAAACGGCTGCAGGAAATGATGCCGGAAATTCTGGCAGATGCAATTGAGCTGCGGCAAGCCAACGCTGGCGCAAAAAACGTGTTTATTTTTGCGACCATGCATTTTTGGATCGAACATGCCGCTGTGATGGGAATGACATTCGCAACCCAGGGTCATAAAGTGACCCTGGGATACCTGCCTTATGGGGATTGGCGCTCTCCGATTAATAAATTTGACCTGAAGCGCCAGAACCTTTATGCCAAAAAAATACTGGATTCGGCCGAAACTTTGATGAGCAATGTTTCGTTATTAAATGTCAAGGGAACGTATAAACCGTTACCCGCAGAAATTATGAATGCGGTGACCCAGGTGACCCAATACGACGCCCAATACACCCTGCAGGTTGAAGAAATTGACGAGAAGTCGGATATTTACCGGCTGCGATATGAACGCAACCTTGAGGCTGCCAGGGCGGCTTATTACTGGCTGCAGCAGGGGAAACCGGATGTCCTGATTATTCCCAATGGGACAATCCAGGAACTGGGTGTGGTCTACCGGATTGCGCGAATATTAAATATCAAGACGGTCACTTATGAGTTTGGCGACCAGAGACAGCGCATCTGGTTTGCCCAAAACAGCGAGGTGATGCGCCAGGAAACAAATGAACTTTGGGAAGCAAGGCGGGAAAAAACACTCCTGGAACCCCAACTGGAACGGGTTAAGGCCCTTTTTGCTGCACGCCAGCGCGCCACCACCTGGGAGAATTTTGCCCGCCGCTGGCAGGGAATCCCTGCCCAGGGAGGTGACCAGGCGCGAGCCGCGTTGGGGTTGGATGAACGCCCGGTGGTGCTTCTGGCGACGAATGTTCTGGGCGACAGCCTGACGCTTGGACGCCAGGTGTTCAGCCGCAGCATGTCTGAATGGATTTCGCGCACGGTGCAGTATTTTGCGGGCCGAACTGACGCGCAGCTGGTGATCCGTGTCCATCCGGGTGAACTGCTGACTCATGGGCTGTCGATGGCGGATGTGGTTAAACAGGTCCTGCCGCGCCTGCCTGAACATATCCATCTGATCGGGCCAGCCGAAAAAATGAATACCTATGACCTGATCGAAGTGGCTGACGTCGGCCTGGTTTACACAACGACCGTGGGATTGGAAATGGCCATGAACGGCCTGCCGGTGATTGTGGCGGGGCACACCCATTTTCGCAACCGCGGTTTTACGCAGGATACCGACTCGTGGGTTTCATACTTTAAGGCGCTGGGACAAATCCTGGACAACCCTGCAAAATTCAGGCTGAAAAACGAAGAAATTGAACTTGCCTGGCAGTATGCCTACCGCTTTTTCTTTGAGTATTCGCGCCCTTACCCCTGGCACCTGGTGCGGATGTGGGAAGATTATAAAGTGCGGCCATTAAAAACGGTTTTATCAGCGGAAGGGCTTGAACAATTTGGGGATACGTTTAACCAGCTCCTGGGCATGCCAATTGATTGGAAAAAAATAAAGGAAGGGTGACATTTGAATACGCAGGAGCAGGTCAGACAATTTTATGATAAAGTGGGCTGGCAGGTGGTTGAAGATGGTAACTACCAGAATGCCCGCTATGAGGATTTGCGACCTGTGGCGAGGGATTATGTCCACCGCTGCCATTTACGCGTGAACCGCTTTTTAAATCCAACTGGAAAATTGATCCTGGATGCCGGGTCAGGCCCGGTTCAATACCCTGAATACCTGACTTACTCGGCAGGCTATGATTTTCGTGTTTGTGTTGATATCTCGATCGTGGCGCTGATGGAAGCGCGAAAAAGGGTGGCGGACAAGGGGCTGTATGTGGTGGCTGATGTGTCCAACCTGCCCTTTAGAAATGAATCCTTTGACGGGTTGGTCTCGCTGCATACCCTGCACCACCTCCCCCAGGCCGGGCAGAAAACGGCTTACCGCGAATTTTACCGACTTTTGACGCATGGGGCTAAAGGGGTGGTGGTCAACGGCTGGACTGAATCACGCTTGATGCAGCGCACGCGCTGGTTGGTCAGCCTGATGGAATCCGCTGGGAATGCGTGGGGCGCATTGAGGGGACGCAAAATTGAACGCCTGAAGGGCAAGCCAGGCGGAAAGCAGGACCCGACCGGTACCTATATCCAGAAACTGGATGCCGATTCGTTGGGACGCGACCTGGAAGGAAAAATACCGTTTGAAATATGGGCCTGGCGCAGCGTTAATGTGCGTTTCATGCGGGCCGTGTTTCATGACATCCTCGGCGGACGCCTGCTGCTGCGCGGTTTATTCTGGCTGGAGGAATGTTTTCCGCATTACTTTGGCAGAGTGGGGCAATACCCGATGGTGGTTATTTCAAAGCAATAAAAAATCGTCCAGCGATTGTTTGCAAAAAAAAGGATAAACAAATCAATGACCCGTTTTCTGGTTACAGGTGCAAGTGGTTTACTGGGGATTAATTTTTCACTGCATGCCCTGGCCAGGGGACACCAGGTTTGGGGAACGGTTAACCACAACGGGTTAAAAAATTCGCCATTCGAGGTTTTGAGAACAGACCTTTGCACCCCGGGGGCATTTGCCAGGATCATTGATCTGGCCCGGCCGGATGTCATCATTCATACAGCAGCCCTGGCGGTGATCGATGCCTGTGAAGCCCAACCGGATTTGAGCCGGCGGGTCAACGCCGAACTTCCAGGAGAGATTGCTGAATTGACCCGAAAAAAGGGCCTGCAGCTGGTTCATATCTCCACAGACGCGGTTTTTGACGGGATTGAGGGAAATTATTCCGAAGATTCCCTTCCCAACCCGCTGAGCACCTACGCCAGGCATAAACTGGAAGGTGAAAAAGCCGTCCTTGGCAGCAACCCGGATGCGGCCGTCGCCAGGGTCAATTTTTTCGGCTGGAGTATTAATGGAACGCGCAGCCTGTCAGAAATATTTTACAGGAACCTGAGCGAAGGAAAACCAATTAAAGGGTTTAATGATATCTATTTTTGCCCGCTGATGGTCACCGACCTGGCAATCCTGCTGATGGATATGGCAGCGCAAGGTTTAAAAGGAATTTATCACGTGCTGTCGCCGGTTTACCTGAGCAAATATGCGTTTGGCGTTCTGATCGCCAGGCAGTTTGGTTTTGACCCGGGCTTGATCATCTCCACTTCCTGGAAGGAGGGCGGGCTGCAGGCTGTACGATCCCCCAACCTGATTTTGAAGGTGGATAAGTTAATGAATGACCTTGGGGTTACCCCCCCGGAGCCGCAAGACGGAATCGGGCGTTTTTACCAGTCATGGCAGGATGGATATGCTGACCGGGTCAGGTCGATGCTTGACACGGGTGCAACTGCCTCTTAGGTGAAAGGATAAAATATGACTATGGATTTGAAAATTGCTGAAATAACCATTGGCTTGAACCATCCCACTTATTTTATCGCCGACATTGCCGCGAACCATGACGGCAGCCTGGAGCGAGCCAAAAATTTGATCCGCCTGGCAAAAGAAGCCGGTGCAGACGCTGCCAAATTCCAGAATTTTCGGGCGCCCAAGATTGTCTCTGCCTATGGGTTTGATGCCATGGGAAAGCAGCTTTCGCACCAGTCCACCTGGAAAAAGTCGGTCAGCGAAGTTTACCAGGATGCTTCCCTGCCTTTCGAGTGGACCCCGATCCTGAAGGAGACCTGCGACCAGGTTGGCATCCATTACTTTTCATCCCCGTACGATTTTGAGGCCATGGACATGCTCGACCCTTATGTCCCGGCTTATAAAATTGGTTCAGGGGAAATTACCTGGCATGAGACGCTGGTGCGCATGGCGGGCAAGGGAAAACCGGTGATCCTGGCGACCGGGGCATCCACGATTGGGGAAGTGCAGCAGGCGGTGAATGCCATCCTGGCAGTCAACCCCAACCTGGTGCTTTTACAGTGCAACACCAATTACACCGCAAGCCTGGAAAATTTTGCGCACATCCATTTGCGCGTGCTGGAAACGTACCACCTGATGTACCCGGATTTAATCCTGGGACTTTCAGACCACACGCCTGGTCACGCCACGGTATTGGGCGCGGTAGCGTTGGGGGCGAGGGTGATCGAGAAACATTTCACCGATGACATTAGCCGCAGCGGTCCGGACCATAAATTTTCGATGACACCTGACGGTTGGGCCGACATGGTGCAGAATACGCGCCAGCTTGAACGCGCCCTGGGATCAGCAGATAAGTTCGTGGCTGGAAATGAGAAGGACACGGTCATTGTCCAGAGGCGCTGCCTGAGGGCTGCCCGCGACATCAAAGCGGGTGAAGTGATGACCCGTGACATGGTGGATGTGCTGCGCCCGGCGACGCCCGGGGCAATCCAACCCTACGACATTGGCCTTGTGCTTGGAACCCGGGCACTCAAAGATATCCCCAAAGGCAAAGATCTGCGCTGGACCCAGTTTGGAGAGTAGTGCGAGTCCTTTACTTTACCCGCGATTACACGCCTCATGATTACCGTTTCTTATCCGGGCTGGCGCAAACAGAACACGAAATTTATGCGCTGAGGCTGGAGCGGAAGGGAATCCAGAAAGAGGACCGGCCCCTGCCGGTGAAGGTGAACCAGGTCATCTGGCGCGGAGGGCGTTCGCCTGCGCGTTTGCCGGATGGACCGGGACTGCTTTGGGATTTAAAGCGGGTGATTAAATCCGTGAACCCCGACCTGATCCATGCCGGCCCGCTGCAAACCAGCGCGTTCCTGGCAGCCCTGGCAGGCTTTCACCCGCTGGTGAGCATGTCGTGGGGGTCCGATATCCTGGTGGATGCAGACCGCAACCGCTTCTGGAATTGGGCCACACGCCGCGCCTTGAACGGCACGGATGTGTTGTTGGGCGACTGCCTGGCGGTCAAAAATAAGGCTGAATCTTTGGGCTTTAACCCGGAGAAAGTGGTTTTATTTCCCTGGGGGGTGGATTTGAAACAGTTTTCCCCCGGACCGCCGCTGGAGCTGATTGATAGGCTGGGATGGCGGGATAAATTTATCCTCTTATCGTTACGGTCATGGGAACCGATTTACGGGGTGGATGTGGTGGTTAAGGCTTTTGCCCGGGCAGCTGGCGAAAATGACCAGCTGCGCCTGCTGCTGCTGGGGGGAGGTTCGCTTGCCCCCATGGTGCAGGGATTAATCAGCCGCTACCAGCTGGCGGATAAAATTCACCTCGGCGGGCAGGTGCCCCAGGGCGATTTACCCTCCTATTACCGTTCGGCAAATTTGTATATCAGCGCCTCGCACAGCGACGGTTCCTCGGTTTCGTTGATGGAAGCGTTGGCCTGCGGAATCCCCGTTCTGGTTTCGGATATTCCGGGCAACCTGGAATGGATTACGCCGGGGCAGGAGGGCTGGTTATTCAGGGATGGGGACGAAGACAGCCTGGAAAACGGGATTTTAAACGCCTATGCTTTACGGAGCGGGGCCGGGGAGATGTCGGCTGCTGCGCGCCACCTGGCTGGCAGCAGGGCAGACTGGCAGGTCAATTTCAGCCACCTGCTGGAAGCTTATGAAAAAGCAGCGCAGCCGCGCTGAGATCGCAAAGGAATGATTTATGGAAAAAATTGTTGCAATCATACAGGCACGCATGGGTTCAAGCCGTTTGCCGGGCAAGGTATTAAAAGAAATTGCCGGGAAACCGATGCTGGAGCATGTGGTCGAGCGCGTGCGCCAGGTTAAAACGATCCAACAGGTGGTGGTTGCCACGACAATTGATGAAGCGGACGATCCGCTTGAGGCCCTTTGCCGCGAAAAGAGCTATGCCTGCTACCGGGGGAGCATGCACGATGTGCTCGACCGCTTTTACCAGGCTGCCGGCCAGTACCAGGCGAGTGTGGTTGTCAGGCTCACAGCGGACTGCCCCCTGCTCGACCCTGAGGTTGTGGAAAATACGTTGATGGCATTTTTAATCGGCCGCGTGGATTTTGCGGCCAACCGCCTGCCGCCGCCGTTTAAACGCACTTACCCCATCGGGCTGGATACCGAGATTTGTACTTTTGAAGCGCTTAAAAGGGCCTGGAATGAAGCCGGCGAAAAATATGAGCGGGAACATGTCATGCCCTACCTGTACCAGCAGGAAGGCCGCTTCAGGGTCCTGCGGGTTGAAAATAGCGAGGACTACGGGAACTGGCGCCTGACGGTGGATACCCAGGAAGACCTGGACCTGGTGCGGGCCGTATTTGCCCATTTTGGAGACCAGCCTTTTAAGTGGATGGACGTGATCCATTTTTTGGAATTGAACCCGGAAATCGCAAAAATCAATGCGGGGGTCGCGCATAAAACGGTTTTTGACGTGGACCACAGGGCTTTAAAGAATGAATAATAAATTTGTTGGCTGCATTCAATCTGCCAGCGTATTTCTAATTGGATTAGGAGCTTTTTACCTGACACTTACTTTGCCCCAGTTCAGGCAATTTGGGCTCACATTTCGTTATGATTTTTCGTTTACCATTCTTCTGTTTCTTGCAATCATCCTTGTGCCTGCATTTCTACCCGGTAAAATTGGCAAGCCACTGCAATTTATCTTCTTTTTGATGGTCTGGGCACTGCCGTTGGCCGGGTTGTGGGGGAGCGCCAACAGCGAACCAGGCATTATCGGCGGTTTAATCCCAACCAGTGACGCATCCGGGTATTTTACCGACGCCATGCGGCTCATCAACGGAGGTTTGATCTCTTCGTTTTCGGGAAAACGCCCGATTTTCAGCCTGGTTCTGGCGGCCCTGCTTTATATCTCCGGCTTCCGGATTCAATGGGTGCAGGCTGTTTTTGTTCTGATCAACTCGGTAAGCGCTTATTTTTGCATGAAGGAAGTGGAACGCCTTACGGGTAAGATCCCGGCGGCATTAACAGCCCTGGTTTTATTTATTTTCTACCGGCGGTTCAGCGGCCTGCTGCTGACGGAACAAATCGGGTTTACACTGGGAATGCTGGGATTACTCCTGCTGGTGCGCGCTGGTTTCGAGAAAAAATGGCCTCTCTACCTCGCGGGATTATCAATGGTTTCAATCGGGCTGATTGCCAGGGCAGGGGCGTTTTTTGTTTTGCCGGGCCTCGTTATTTGGGGATGGATCCTATTTGGAGGGTATAAGTTAAAAACCAGAATATTGATCACGGGATCGGCGATCCTGTTGATCTTATTCTGTTTTGGAATAAATACGGGTTTTGATAAATTATTTGCTTCGGATGAAAGCGCGCCATTTTCCAATTTTTCGTATTCTTTTTATGGGCTGGCACAGGGTGGAGCTGGTTGGACCCAGATCTTTGATGACCATCCGGAAGTATTAAGCATGAATAATGTCGACCAGACCAATGCGATTTACCGCCTCGGTTTAATTTCGATCCAAACACATCCCCAGCTATTTCTGGAAGGAATTGGTAGAGCTTACCAGATGTTTTTTGATATACAGGATAAAACCTGCCTTTATTGCTTTTTCAGCAGCGGAGATGTGGTGATTTTTGGCAGTAAAGAGGGCAGCGGCGGCGGGATGAACCTCGTCGCAAAAATTATTCTATACCTGCTGGCGCTGGGAGGGGTCGTTTACATGGCAATCAACCGGAAACGTCCGGTTTTCTCCGTGGTTTTATTATCCCTCGGCGGAATCCTGCTGTCTGTGCCATTTGTCCCGCCTGGAGACGCCGATAGGATGCGGGTTTACGCTGTGAGCATCCCGGTTCTGGCATTAATCCCTGCAATTGGCCTGGAATGGGCCTTATCGCTCATAAAAAGCAAGGTCCTCCATCCTGATTTTCAAGATGAAATCCCGGATGGATATCCTTACGGCTGGTCTGCTTTCCTGGTCCTCACCGTTTTTATCGCCCCGGCGTTTATGATTAAATTAATCGCGCAGACACCTATTATTAACAAACCGGCCTGTTCATCCGGGGCGGAGAGCGTGTTATTCAATTATCAAAAAGGATTGTCGATTAATGTCCTGCCTGATCAAAATTATCGGGGCAATACCTATCCGAATATCGCCCTGGCTCAATTTATTCGCAGCACCCATAATTACGATGACATGGTAGTGACGAAGGAGTTCAGCCAAATAAACCCGCCCGTATCCTTTATTAAAACCGAGGACCTGATTTCCAAAAGTGAATTGCTGGTGGTGGTGAACCAAAAACTCTTACCAGCGGAAAATACCTTTATGACGGCCTGCGGTCATTGGACAAAAACTGCCAGTATCCGCGGGTACGGGATATTTTATGCGGATACAACTGCGCGGGTAACTCCATGAATTCACGCCAGGCCATATTGGATCTCATCAGAAAAGAGGATAAATGACACAACTGGTCATTTTTACTGCTCCGAAGCCGTTTAAGAACCCGCATATATCGACGATTCAAACCAACGCCATCCGTTCCTGGACGGAAATGGGAAGGGAAGTGGAAATTGTCCTGCTGGGCAAAGACGAAGGCATCGGTGAGGCAGCCAAAAAATTGGACGTAAACCATATCCCGGATATTGAAGTTAACGCCCAGGGAACACCCCTGATCAGTTCGATGGTCGCTTTAACCCGGCAGCATTTTCCCGCACCGTTGTATATGATCATCAATACCGATATCCTATTGTTCCCGGAAATATTGGCCTCGATCCAGAAAACCAGGGAACAGGCGGACCAATTCCTGATGGTTGGCCAGCGTTGGGATTTACCCATTACTGAACTGCTGAATTTTTCAGCCGGGTGGGAAGATCAGTTGAAAAACCGGGTGATAACCAACGGCAGCCTGCACCCGCGGGGCGGCAGCGATTATTTTATATTCCCCGATTATTGTTACCAGTCTGTTCCGGATTTTGCGATTGGCCGGGCCGGATGGGATAACTGGATGATTTATGAAGGCAGGCACCAGGGTTGGCGGGTGATTGATGCCACCCGGGATGTCATGGCGGTTCACCAGAACCATGATTACAGCCACCTGCCGGACGGCAAACCCCACTATAAACTGCCGGAAACCTTCGAAAATATCCGCCTGGCTGGAGGGGAAAGGACCATTTTCACCCTGATGGACACGGATGCCGTGCTGGTTGACGGAAAAGTGAAAAAGGCGGGTTTGAATTGGACCAAATTCTGGCGGGAGGTTGAAGTTTTTCCCTTAATCCGGTTAAAATCATATACCCTGGCCCAGTTATTTTATGCTGCTTTCCACCCGGTCAAAGCCTACCGGGAATTTCGGGCCTGGAAGCGAAATAAAGATCGCGAATAAGGAGAATTCCATGCGAGTCGGGCAAAACCCTGCCAAATATGTCAAAGAAGTGGCGCAACCCGCCCGGGTGACGGTGGCTGTGCTCAATTACATCCCCTTTATCAGCGGTTTTTACGCTGAAATGATGGATGTGCTCAAGGCATGCCTGAACAGCATCCGCGAAAACACGGACCAGCCGTTTGATTTGCTGGTCTTTGATAACGCCAGCTGTGAAGAGGTGCGACAGTATTTACTGGATGAACACCAGGCCGGGCGCATCCAGATGCTGATGCTTTCCGAGAAAAACCTGGGCAAGGGCGGTGCGTGGAATGCCATCCTTGGCGGGGCGCCGGGAGAGATCATCACCTATACGGACAATGACTGCCTGTTTTACAAGGGGTGGCTGCCGCGTTCGCTCGAGCTGCTGGAAACCTTTCCCAATGTGGGCATGGTAACAGCCAGGCCTTTCCGCACCAACGAGGCGTTTTACACCTCAACCCAAAAATGGGGCGAGACGACTGCAGATGTGACCATCGAACAGGGACACTTTATCCCGTTCGAGGTTTTCCGCGAATTTGATTTAAGCCTGGCCCAGAGCGAGGAAGAAATCAAGGCGCATTATGAGCGCACGCAGGATGTGCGTTTGTCTTATAAAAACGTATCTGCAATCGCCGGGGCCTCTCACTGGCAGTTCACCACGCGCAAGGATGTGATCTCTCAATACCTGCCTTTCAGCATGGACCGCCCGATGGGGCAGGTGAAACAGCTTGACCAGCGCATGAATGAGGCCGGGTACCTGCGGCTGATGCCGACTGAACCGCTGGTGATGAATATGAGCAACACCCTGCGCAACATACCCGGGTTGGTATCCAAATCTGAAAATGTCCGCAAGGTGGCGCAGAGCCACCCACTGCTCGATTTCCCGCCGGTCAAAAAGGGACTGTTGGGCCTATATGATTCCATCTTCCGCTGGTATTATGACCGCCAGACGGATTAATAAGCAGAAATGAGAAGATCTTTTAATGACGAATAAAAAAGTGTTTATCAGCGCAGACCATGGATTGGCCATTGTCTATTTTTTACAGAGCGACGTGGTTTCAACCCTGCTGGACGCGGGTGTGGAGGTGGTTGTCCTGACTGACGACGGCTTGTTGGAACAAATCCGCAAGCGTTTTGAACGGCCAGGTTTGTCTTTTGAGGGGTTAAGGTTGAAGCAGGCGCGCCAGTATTTCCAGACCGTGGAGCCTTCACGGCAGTACTGGCTTAATTTTTTGCGGGCCGAGGGCGCGTCCAACAAGATCAATACCGAAGCGCTGCGCTGCCATATCGCCCAGATTGAATTTGAGGCTGAAGGCAAGCGCCGGATGTTGATGCCATTGATGAAGCAGGTGATTAACCTGATGCGCCGTTCCAAAAGCATGCGGAATTGGGTCTACAAGCAGCAGTTAAAATATGCTCCCGACCTGTACACGGACCTGTTTGAAAAGCACCAGCCTGACCTGGTGGTGGCAAGCACGCCGGGCTGGCGTTTTGACCGTTACCTCCTGCGCCAGGCTGCGCAAAGGGGGATCAATACCGCCGCCGTCATTGTCGGCTGGGATAACCCCAGCAGTTACAGCATTTCAGGCGCTCCGGTCAACTGGATCAACTGTTGGTCCGAGATTCAAAAACAGGAACTGGTCGAAGGCGAGGACTGGGAACCGGGGCGCGTGCACGTGGGCGGCATACCGTCCTACGACGGTTATTTCCGGCGGCAGTGGCTGATGGAGCGGGATGAATATTTTAAACTGCACGGGCTTGACCCGCAGCGAAAATTGATCGGCTACGCCTGCAGTTTCATCACCTTTTCACCTAATTTCCAGAATATCGAGGCGCTTGCCAGGCTGGTTGCGGATGGGTCGCTCGCAGAACCCAGCCAGCTGCTCATCCGGCTGCACCCCAACCATTTTTTGAGCGAGCCCTTGTTTGCCGGCGAGCGTGAACGGATATTTAACCTGGCGCGAGAACTGCCGCATGTGCATGTGGTCGAACCCGTACCCCTGGGCGGCGAACTGGGTTATTATTCCGGAGAGGATATGCCCGAAAAGACATCCATGATGGCATATTCTGACGTTTTTTCAACGGTTTATTCCACCATGGTGGTTGAAGCGGCCATTCACGACCGCCCCATCATCGGCGTGTGCATTGACGCGACCGGCGGTTGGAACAAACCCGGACGTTTCTCACTTCCGCTTTCTGAAATTGGCGAATGGCCGACCCACCAGCGCTTTCGCCAGGCAGGAGCTGGAAAAGTGGCAGTCAATGAGGCGCAACTGCGCGAGGCGCTTAATCATTATTTGAAGGATCCCGCCGCCGACAGGGAAAAACGCCAGGCATTTATCCGGGATGAATGCACCTATTCAGACGGAAATGCCGGCAAAAATACTGGTAAATATCTGCTAAACTTAGTTGAAAAAGGATTATTATGAGCCAACATACATTCAGACCGTTAAGTGCAAAAGACCAGAAATGGGTATCAAAATATACAGCCGAACATTGGGGCGCGGAAGTGGTCGTGGTTCACCAGGCAAAATACTGGCCGGCAGAATGCCCGGGTTTCGTTGGGGAAGACCAGGGAAATGTTGTCGGCTGGATCACATATCAAATTGAGGGCGACTCCTGTGAAATTATCACCCTGAACAGCCTGGTAGAGGGGCGCGGGATTGGGACGGCTTTGATCAACCTCGTGAAATACGAGGCATTAAAAAGCGGCTGCACGCGCCTGTGGTTGATCACAACCAACAACAATACCCAGGCGCTACGCTTCTTCCAGCGGATTGGATTTCGCTTCAGCGGCTTAAACGTGGGTGCAGTTGACGAGGACCGGAAATTGAAACCGGAAATTCCACTGGTGGATGAAGCCGGCATTCCCATTCGCGGCGAGTGGGTTTTGGAGATCGCCCTGAAATGAGGCCGATATGAAATTCCTGATCGTGGGATACGGCTCGATCGGACGCAGGCATATGCGCAACCTGCTGGCTCTGGGTGAAAAAGATATCCTGCTTTTCCGCACCCGGCAGAGCACCCTGGCAGAGGATGAACTGCAGGGTTTCGTGGTCGAAACCGACCTTTCAAAAGCCCTGGCCCACCGGCCAGACGCCGTGATCATTGGCAATCCCACCGCAAATCACATTGAGGCTGCCCTGCCGGCGGCAAAACAGGGCTGCCATATTTTGATCGAAAAACCGGTGTCACACCGGCTTGAGGATGCATTGGAATTTAAACAGGTGGTTGAACAAAGCGGAACGCGAGTGCTGGTGGGTTTTCAATTCCGATTCCATCCTGGTTTGCTCAAGATAAAGGAAATTTTAGCCAGCGGCGAGGTTGGGCGGCCGATTGATGTCCGGGCGCATTGGGGCGAATACCTGCCGGACTGGCACCCCTGGGAGGATTACCGCAAAAGTTACAGCGCAAGAGCTGACCTGGGCGGTGGAGCTGCATTAACGCTTTCACACCCGCTGGATTTTTTGCGCTGGCTGTTGGGTGATGCCCAAGTGCTCTGGTCGAGTGGAAAAAAGGTGAGTGACCTGGAGATTGAAGTGGAAGACCTGGCCGAGTTTCAACTCAAGTTTTCCGGCGGTGCATACGGCTCGGTGCACCTCGATTATTTCCAGCAGCCTGCCTCGCTTAACCTGGAAATGATCTGCAGCGGGGGGAGCATCCGTTGGGATAACGCGGATGGAACGACCCGGGTCTATTCTGCCCAGGATAAACAATGGCAGGTTTATCCGCCACCCGAAGGCTTTGAGCGAAACACCCTGTTTATGGACGAGATGCGCCATTTTATTCAGGTGGTCCGGGGCGAGGTCAAGCCGGTCTGTACCCTGGATGATGGAATCGAATCCATGCGGCTGGCGTTGACCGCAACCCTCGTTAAGGAGTAAACAACCCGGTGATGGTCCATGGCATTCCTGCGAAAGTATAGCGCCTGTTTTAGCTGGGGGGGCGTTTTCCTGTATTTCACCCTTCTCACGGTGGGAATAACCTTTCCGCTTATATTAAAAATGAACCACGCCATCATCGGAGAAATGGGCGATAACATTTATTTCGTCTGGATGATCGCCTGGATGAAAAAAGCCATTTTTGAACTGCATACCAACCCCTTTAATGTGTGGTTTCTAAACTACCCGGAGGGTTGGAATATGGCGTACACCGAGATCACGCCAGTCATGCTGCTGATCGCAATGCCCTTTGCATTCATCGGGAGCGCCACCCTGGCTTACAACGCGGCCATGCTGTTGACCTTTATCCTCTCGGGACTGTTCATGTGCGTCTGGATCAGGCATCTCAC
>Ga0073936_10002139_pt1 | contig 29728 bp, 21 predicted proteins | sample AliMusrvi5mmetaG_FD_87041 | JGI IMG/M metagenome (GOLD analysis project Ga0073936, IMG submission 87041) | Freshwater lake bacterial and archeal communities from Alinen Mustajarvi, Finland, to study Microbial Dark Matter (Phase II) - Alinen... | ecosystem: Environmental > Aquatic > Freshwater >...
GCCTGGGGCTATAATGGCAGCGGCCAGTTAGGCAATAACTCAACAACCGACAGTTGGGTGCCGGTGCTGGTGAATCTAACGGGCGTGCTGGCCGGCAAGACGGTGGTGGCAGTTGCCGCCGGCCAGTACCACAGCCTGGCCCTGTGCGCCGACGGGACCGTGGCCGCTTGGGGGTACAATATGTATGGCCAATTGGGCAATAGCACCACCACCACCTCCAGCGTGCCGGTGTTGGTGAATCTAACCGGAGCGCTCGCCGCCAAACGCGTCTCCGCCATTGCCGCCGGCAATTCCCACAACCTGGTGCTGTGCGCGGACGGCACCCTGGTCGCTTGGGGGTACAATAGTTCCGGCCAGCTCGGCAATTCCAACTTGATTGATAGCAACGTGCCGGTGCTGGTGACGCGCAGCGGGGTGCTCGCCGCCAAGAGCGTGACGGCCATCGCCTGCGGTGGGGCTCACAGCCTGGCGCTATGCGCAGACGGCACCGTGGCCGCGTGGGGATCTGACAGCTATGGCCAATTGGGCAACAACGCCACAACCAGCAGCAGCGTGCCGGTGGCGGTCGATCTAACGGGAGTACTGGCCGCCAAGACCGTCACGGCTCTGGCCGCCGGCGCCCTCCACAGCCTGGCTTTGTGTGCGGACGGCACGTTGGCCGCCTGGGGCTACAAATCCTCCGGTCAGTTGGGCAACAATAACACCTCATACCCATACGCGGCCAGCGCGCCGGTGTTGGTGACGCAAACGGGGGTGCTGGCCGGCAAAACGGTCCTAACCCTTTCTGCCGGGGCCACCCACAGCCTGGCACTGTGTTCCGACGCAACCTTGGCGGTCTGGGGTGCCGGCGGCTCCGGCCAGTTAGGAAATGCCGCCTCGGCCGACAGTGCCGTGCCCGTCGTGGTTAGCACAGCCGCCTTGGCCACTGGCGAGCGGTTTGTGGCGGCGTTTGGCGGGACCTACCAATCCCTCGCGCGGGTCGCCATGCCGCCGGCACCGGTGGTCGCCACGGTGGCCGCCAGTTCGATCCTTGCTAGCGGTGCCACCGTCAGCGGCACCGTCAATGCCCAGGGCAGCAGCACCAGCGTGACGTTTGAATACGGCCTGACCAGCGCCTATGGCAGCCCCCTGGTGGCCTCGCCCGCAACCCTCTCCGGGGCCACCACCACCGCGGTGCAAGCGAGGCTCAGCGGGTTGCCATCCGGCACCACCTATCACTATCGGGTGATTGCGACAAGCGCGGGCGGCACGGTCAAGGGGGCGGACATGACGTTCACCACGACCACCGATGCCGATCTTGCCAGCCTGACGCCGGGCACCGGCACGCTGCTGCCCGGTTTTGACAGCAAACTCACCGCCTACTCGCTGGCGGTGCCGTTCGCCACGGCCAGCATCACCTTCACCCCGGGCCTGCTGCATCCGGACGCCAGCAGCGTCACGATCGCCGGGACCGCTGCGGTGTCGGGCAGCGCCAGCGCCCCGGTGGCGCTCACGGTGGGCAACAATGCGGTTGACATCGTGGTCACGCCCACCGCCGGGGGAGCCACCAAAACCTATACGGTGACGGTGACCCGTCTGCCCGGCGTGTTTACCTATAACTCGGCGACCGATGTGCCGGTGACCTTGCGCGAGTTGGAGGCCAGCGGCAACCAGGCGGCGTTTGCCCTGAACTATGCGCCAACGGCGGGCACCATTCTGACGGTGGTCAACAACACCGGCAACAACCCGATCCAAGGCACTTTTGACAACTTGAGCCAGGGGCAGGCGGTGGCCCTCACCTATGCCGGAGTTACCTATCTGTTTGTGGCCAACTACTTCGGCGGCACCGGCAATGATCTGGTGTTGCAATGGGCCAGCACCCGGGCGTTTGGCTGGGGAGCCAATGGCAGCGGCCAGGTCGGTAACAACTCCACCGCCAATGCCCTGACACCGGTGCCGGTGAACCGCAGCGGGTTCATGGCTAGCAAAGTTCCGCTCGCCGTGGCCACCGGCTCGGCCTATACCGTGGCCGTGTGCTCGGACGGCTCGCTGGCCAGCTGGGGCGACAACTCGAACGGGCAGTTAGGCAACGGCAGCACAAACAGCAGCTTGATTCCGGTGGGCGTCAACCAAAGCGGGGTTCTGGCGAACAAAATGGTGGTGGCTGTAGCCGCCGGCGGCGGCCATGTGGTGGCGCTGGGCGCAGATGGAACATTGGCCGCCTGGGGATACAATTACTATAAGCAGTTAGGCAACGCCGGCGTCTCCTACAGCTCCTCGCTGCCGGTGCTGGTGGACCGCAGCGGGGTGTTGGCTAACAAGCGGGTCGTGGCGGTGGCCGCCGGCGACTCCCACAGCCTGGCGTTGTGTTCGGACGGGACCGTGGCCGCCTGGGGATACAACAGCAGTGGCCAGTTAGGCAATAACTCCACCACCACCGCCACCCTGCCGGTGGCAGTGGATACCAGCGGCTTGCTGGCCGGCAAACGGGTCATTGCCATCGCCGCCGGCGGCAGCCACAGCTTGGCGTTGTGCGCAGACGGGACACTGGCCGCCTGGGGAGCCAACAGCTCCGGCCAGTTGGGCAACAACACAAGCAGCAACGCCTTGGTGCCGGTGGCAGTGGACCGCAGCGGCGTGCTGCTCGGCAAGACGGTGACTGCGCTGGCCGGGGGCACGTCGCACAGTCTCGCCCTTTGTGCCGATGGCACACTGGCAGCCTGGGGCTACAACAGTTATGGAAACTTAGGCAACAGCAGCACGACCAACAGCCTGGTGCCGGTGGCCGTGAATCGCGCGGGGGTACTGGCCGGCAAGACGCCCGTCGCCGTGGCTGCAACCACCCATACCAGCTATGTGTGGTGCACCGACGGCACGCTGGCCGCCTGGGGCTACAACAGCTCTGGCCAATTGGGCAACAACACCACGACCCAGAGCAGCGTGCCGGTGACGGTGAGCAGCGCCAATCTGGCAGCGGACGAGCATTTCATGGCGCTGGGCGACGGGTCTTGCGGCCTGGTCGCATCGCCGCCACGGGCTCTAACGCCTGCCATTGCCGACGGCAGCGCGGTCATCGGTACCAACCAAACACTGGCCTGGAGCATGGATCCGCTCGCCAGTTCCTATCAGATTTATTTCGGCACGGATGCGGCTGCGGTTGCCAACGCCACCCCCGACAGCCCGGAATACCTCGGCAGCAGCAGCACCCCGGCCTGGTCCGGCTCGGTGCCCGGGCTCGCGCTCAACGGGAGCTATTTCTGGCGGGTCGATACGCTCTATGCGGCGGGCAGCTGCCCGGGCAGTGTCTGGTCGTTCCGCATCGCCCCGGTGGAAATGGCCGCCTCGATCAGCGATACCGTCGTCGCCGGCATGGCGGCGGCCACCGTCACCACCCCCATCAGCTCGTCACTGCCCGCGTCGCAAGCATGGGCGGCATCGCTACCCGGCGCGCCCGCTTGGCTCAATTTGACGGCGTCCTCGGGGACCACGCCGGCGCAATTGGGCTTGCGGTTTGATCCGGGCGGCTTGGCCCCGGGCTCCTACAGCACGCTGCTGCATGTCGTCGCCGGCGCGACCACGTTCGACGTGCCGGTACAATTCCGCGTGGTCACTCTCAATGTCACCAAACTGCTGGCCCACCCGAACCGGCCCGTCGTTTATGGCATCAACACCGCCGCCAACGGCGAAACTTCCGCCCGCTTGCTGGAAATCGATGCCGCCACCGGCACCATCCTGCGCACCCTGCCCATCGGTCCCGGCCCGACCGATCTCGCCATCGATCCGGTCCACGAGCGGCTGTACGTCCCTAACATGACCAACTGGGTGCAAGCAGCCACCCACGTGGTCGACCTGGCCAACTGGGTCGATCTGCCGCCGTTGGTCCTCGGAACGGACACCTACAACCTTGTCGCCACCGGCACCGGCCGGCTGATCGCCGAAGGCTGGAACCAGTGGGTGAGCGACGACCTTTACGATGCCACCACCGGCACCAAACTCAGCACCCTTGGCGCGGTCCGCGAGGGTGACTGCAAGGCGGATCCCAGCGGCCGCTATTTTTACCACTGCGACGCCGATAGCTCCGGTGCCCAGATCTACAAGTACGATATTTCCGGCGACACTTTCAATCCGGTCGCCAACAGCCCGGTTGTCGCCTATGGCAGCTACAACCTCATCCTCAGCGGCGACGGCAGCCGCCTATATTGGCAGGGGTACTCGTTCGCCGCCGACAATTTGCACCCACTCGCGCAAATGCCCGCTGAAGTTTATGCCAGCAACCGCAGCGGCGATCTGGCCATCGGCCCCAGCCAGATCTGGTGGGGCGATAGCGGCACCCCGGCCGCCGCCCTGCCGTTTTCCAGCACCATTGTCGCGGTGTCGGCCAACGACGGCTATCTGGTGCGTTTCAACTCCACCAGCATGACCCTCCAGTCAACCCCGCTGGCCAGCCTCGTGGGTTTGCCCGGGCCGTGGCCACGCCCGGGCCAGATGGTGTCCGCCAGCCCGCAACGCCTTACCTGGTCGGCGGTGGCGGGGGCGACCGCCTATCAATTGTTCATCGCCGCGGATGCGACGGCCTTGCAAGCCATGTCGACGCCCACCGCGACGGTGACCGACACGTTCTATGACCTGCCCGCGCCGCTGGCGGCCGGCAGGTACTACTCATGGCGGGTGGATGCGGTGCTGGCCACCGGGAGCATCGCCAAGGGCAACGTACAGGCGTTCGGCGTGCGCTTCGCGGAAGGCCCCGCGGTGGCCAGCGGAGGCACGGTGACCACGGGAAAACTCACCTCGATAGGCGACCGTTATCTGTTGTTGGGTGGCAGCGGATTGGCACAACTCTATGACTTCGATCCGGCCACCGGCGTCAGCTCGGTACTCCGCAGTTTCACCGGGCTGTCCACAGTGGCCGGAGGAGTGCCAGTGGCAATGGACGCGGGCAAAGCCGCCGTCGGTGCCTCGGGTTATGACCTCCCGGTCACCGACGCCGGTGCCGCCTACGTGTTCCGGCCAATCGCCGCCGGCTTTTGGGACAGCGGCACCCCGCTGGCGTTGGCCACGCCTAAGACCAGTGAGGCGTTTGGCAGCGGCCTGGCCGCGTCGGGCAACCTGATGCTGGTGGGAACGGGCAACTCGTCCACCAATACAGGCAGGGTCGGAGCTTACATCACGGAGCCCACCACGGTGCTGGTGCAAACATTCAGCGCGAACGACCCCTTGGTCGGCGACGGGTTCGGCGACGTGATCGCCATGGACGGCAATCAGGCGGTCATCGCCGCACCGGGCCCCGGCGCATCGTCCACCCGCGCTGGTTGTCTGTATGCTTTTTCCCGGTCCACCAGCAGCGGATTATGGGTGCAAACCCAGAAAATGGCGATTGCCGGGGCCACTTCCGCCGGAGGCTCGGGCAAGGTTCTGGCGCTCGCCGGCAACACGCTGGCCACCAACAGCGACTCCGGGGCGGTGGTCATCTACAGCAAAGACGGCTCCGGTCAGTGGGCCCAGTCCGCGTTGATCAGTCCCGCCAGCGTCGCCACCAGCTCGACCTCCTTCGGCTGCGCACTGGCACTGCTCGGCGACCAGCTTTTCATCGGGGATAGCGCTGCCACCTACACGCTTGGCAGCAGCGGCGCGGTGTTCACTTTCCGCCGCTCCGGCAGCACTTGGGTCGCCGGGCCGACGATCACCCCGGCGGTCAGGCCGACCGGGGCGGGCTTCACGGCGTTTGGCACCGGACTGGCTGTGCGCGACCGTTGGCTGATGGCCGCCGGTGGCAACACGCAGCCGGCGTGGTTGTTCCAAGTGGCCCCCGGTGCCAACCAAACACCGCGGTTCTTGCCGGGCCTTCCGTCACAAGTCGTGGCCGGCCGCGCCTTTACCAGCGCCATCGGCGCCGAGGACGCCGACGGCAATACCGGCCTGGTGATGGATTTGCTGCAAGGGCCGCCTTGGCTCAAGCTCGCCGACGGCGGCAACGGGACGGCTGTTCTGTCAGGCACGCCGACCGGCAATTCGGGTGATGTGAGCCAAGTACAGGTGCGGGTCCGCGATGCTGCCGGCACCCAGGCGCTCTACACCTATCGACTCAGCGTGCTGTCGTCCACCGACTTGCCCGCTCTGACATTGCAGCCGCTCGCCGGCGACACCAGCGAGGGGCGGGAATTGATCTTGAGCGCGGCGGCGGCCGGCATCGGGCCGTTCCAATGGCAATGGTATCACGACGGCAACGCGATCGACGGCGCAACCCTGGCCACTCTCGCATTCGATGAAATTGCCCTGACCGACGCCGGGAGCTACAGCGTCCGGGTCGCCAACGTGGTGGGCGAGGCGGTGTCTGCCGCAGCCAGCGTGACGGTGCGTGCCGCCACCCGCTTCGCCGGGGATTGGCCGACCTTCGGCGCTTCACCCGCGCACAATGGTCGCCACCCGGCCGCCTTTGCCGGCTTTTCCTTCGTTCCAGCATGGAGTCAAACGGTCAAGAGCGGTCGAGCCCTCAACCGTGCCGCCATTGCCGGCGGGAGTGCCTACGTGGTGCCGAGGGCAGATTCCACGGTGTCCAACGAAGCCAAGGCGCTCGATCTGGCGACGGGCAATGTGCTGTGGTCGTTTCCGTTCCCGGCGAGTTACTCCAGCAATCCGCCCTCGGTGTTCAACGGGCGGATGTACTTCCAACGGGTGAACAATGAAAACGATTCGTTCCTCTTCTGCCTCAACGCCAATACCGGAGCCCAGCTTTGGCGCTCCCCGGTTGCCGCCCAATGGGAGTCCTACCAGGCCCCGGCCATCACCGATCAAGGCATCTTCGTTGAGGGCGGAACCTATGGCGGAATGTGCGGCTTCAATTTCGATGGCAGTCTGCGGTTTTTCCAGACCCTCGACCAATACGATGGCTGGTGCCCGACGGTAGCCGACGGCCACCTGTACACCTGTGTGGGAGGGGTGTTTCGCGAGCACAATCCAACCGACGGCACGACGCTGTGGTCGGTGACCACCACTTGGAATTGGCTCGGCTGGAGCGCCAATACCGTCGTGGCCGCGACGGGAGACAGCGCCGTGGTCTTCAATAATGCCGAGGCGCTGTGCATCGACCTGCCATCGCGCTCGATCCGCTGGCGCCAAGCCGGAGCTTTCTCCGGCAGCTTCGCCATCGGCTCCGGCAACCTCTATGCAATCCAAGGCGCCGCAGTGCGCAGCTACGCCTTGGCCGATGGCACGCCAGGGGTGGTATTCCAGACCACCGCCACGGCGAACGGATTGATCGATCAACCGGTGATCTTCAATGACCGCTTGCTTATCTCCAACCCGACGAACACCTGGGTCTTCAACCGGGCGGACGGACAATTGCTGCAAACCCTCGCCGCCGGCGGACCGCTGAGTTATTCCAACAGCTATCTGCTCGCCGCCGGCGGCGACGGGGCGCTGCGCGCGTTCGTTGCCCTCAACAACAACTCGAAACTCGCAGACCTCTCGCTGAGCTCAGGGAAACTGCTGCCAGAGTTTGATTCCCTAACAACGAGTTATATCAGCACCGTGCCATTCGGCACCGATGGACTGACGGTGACACCCACCACCGAGTATCCGGCCGCTTCGGTACGGGTCAATGGCGTGCCGGTGGCCAGCGGCACCGCCAGCGGGTTCATTCCACTGGCGGTGGGCAACAACACGCTCACCACGCGGGTTACCGCAGAAGATGGCATCGACATCATGAGTTATACCATCGTGGTGACCCGGCTGCCGGAATCCTTCCTGTTCAATTCCGCGCGCGACATTCCGGTGACGGCCAACGGCTTCGACACGGGCGACTATCCAATCAATGTTAGCCTCAACTACGCCCCCACGCCTGGCACGATTCTCACCATGGTCAACAACACGAGTCTCGGATTCATTCATGGCACATTCAGCAACCTGACACAGGGACAACAGGTGAGATTGAATTACGCCGGGATGGGCTATGACTTCGTGGCCAATTACTATGGCGGTAGCGGCAACGACCTGGTGCTGCAATGGGCCGCCACCCAAGTGGCTGGCTGGGGCTCCAACAGTTACGGACAGTTAGGCGACGCCACCACCACCTGCCGCCTGCTACCAACCGTCGCCGATGACACGGGCGTCCTGGCTAACAAGACGATCACTGCGGTGGCCGAGGGTTATCTGCACAGCCTGGCCCTGTGCTCGGACGGCACGCTGGCGGCCTGGGGTTACAATGTCTATGGTCAGTTAGGCAACAACGGCGCCGCGGCCAGCAGCGTGCCGGTGGCGGTGGATCGCTCGGGCGCACTCGCGGGGAAAACGGTGATCTCCATAGCCGCTGGCCCCTTCCACAATCTGGCGCTGTGTGCGGATGGCTGCGTGGCCGCCTGGGGATATAACAACTACGGCCAGTTGGGAACCGGCGACAAGGTGACGAGCCGGGTGCCGGTGCTGGTGCAACAAACTGGCGCGCTGGTCGGCAAGCACGTCGTGGCGGTGGCGGCCGCGGCCTATGGCAGCTTTGCGTTGTGCGACGACGGCACACTGGCCGCCTGGGGCTACAACGATGAGGGCGAACTGGGTAACGGCAGCTTGACCACCAGCTCAGTCCCCGTGGCGGTGGCGACGCCGGCGGGCACGCGCATCGCCGCGCTCGCCGCGGGACAATACCACACGCTGGCGCTTTGCACCGACGGCACATTGTTAGCCTGGGGCTATAACAATCGCGGCCAACTCGGCAATGACAGCACCGGTTCCAACAAGCTGCCGGTGCCCATCGGCGGGTTCGGTGCGCTGGCTGGCAAGTCGGTGGTGGCCATCCGCGCCAGCGGGGCTCACAGCCTGGCGTTCTGCACCGATGGCACGCTGGCCGCCTGGGGCTGGAACAAGAGCGGCGAATTGGGTCTAACGGGCGTCACGCAAAGCAGCGTGCCCGTGGCCGTCGCCATGGCGGGCGCATCCCTAACACAAATAGCAATTGGCGGCAGCCACAGCCTCGCACAGCTCGCCGACGGCACGCTGGTGGCCTGGGGCGACAATGCCTATGGCCAGTTAGGCAACGACAGCGTGACGCCGAGCGCGGTGCCCGTCGCGGTGGACCTCAGCGGGCTGGATGCGGGCGTGCACATCATGGCTTTGGCCAGCGGGTCGGCGGCGCAGCACAACCTGAGTGTGGTGGGAGTTCCGTCCGGTGTTGCCACGCAAAACGGAGCCGGGCCGCAGGATTTGGCGGCTGCGGGTTCCGGCCGGAATGGCACCTCCGCGCTCATCGCCTACGCCTTCGGACTGGATGCTGCTGGCAGCACTGCGGGAGCCCTGCCCCAGGGGAAACGGGTCGGTGACAGTTATGTCATCGAATTCACCCAGCCCGCGGGGGTCACCAACATCACCTACGGCGCGGAGTGGAGCGCGACCTTGCTGCCGGGTAGCTGGACTGAAATCCCGGACACCGGCACGGGCGACGGGCACATCTTCAGCGTGCCTGTGGATTCGGCGCCGCAGCGCTTCCTGCGGCTGAAGGTCACAGGTCGATAGGAGTCGCCACTCTCTATACCTCGTCGCATGGCCGGAATCCCCCTTTAAGTCCGATCCCGCCGGATTCGGGTTATGCCCCGCAGCCAATGGCCCGGGAGGGACGTGAAAGTCACGTGACGCCCACTTCAGATGGCCCTGGTGCCTCACGACACCAGTTCGCAACGGGGCGAACGCCCCATTCGATCCCGCCCGGCATCTGGCCAATGCTCCTCTGTCAAACGATACGGCTTCATTCCGAACAGGTAGGGACACACCCCATGGTGCCGGATGCCTTCAAGCTACAGGGTGGTGCGGGTAACGAACGAGTCGTCACACCACCGGCATTCAACTGGAAACGAACCGATATCATGAACCAGACAACCCACGCAAATTGCAGTGATATGGAACGACTCGCCGAGGCCGCAAGCGCGTTGGTGGCGGCAACCCGAGAGCAATCCGCCGCGTGCCGGGGAGCCGACCGCCAAGGAAGTCCCGGCGCGACGGGAAAAGGATGCGTTGCTGCCCGACAAGCAAGCGCCCAGGCGAGCGTCTCAATGGTTCGACCGTGATAGTAACAATTCCACTCTGACAAATCCGAATGATCATCATATTGCAACCTAACAGGATGCTGGCCCGTCGAGTTTTTGCGACGGCCGGGAAACTCTCGGCTGGCACCAGGCAAAACACCGGAATAAGACGAATCAACATCCATTTGTTACTGGCCTCCCTGACGGCTTGGACACTTGGCTTCGCCGCGCTCAGCGTCGCAGCATGTGACAAATCCGCGCCGCCAGCGAGCAGTGCCCAAATGCAGCAATACACCTGCCCAATGCACCCCGAAGTGGTGAAAGGCGCGCCGGGCACCTGCGCCAAATGCGGCATGAAACTTGTCGAGAAAAACTGACTTCGATCTTCGCCCAGGGACGAGTGATTACTTGAGCGCCTTTTGGGCGTCCTGAACTTTCTTCTTGAACTCGGCGGTGGCTTTTTTGTCGTTTTGAAGTTCCTTCCGGGTGGCTTCGACGACGATCGAGGACATGTCGGGATTGAACACGACGAAGGTGACCGCGGCGCCGGTGGTGAACATCCGCTTGATGCGCTCCTGGAGGGCCGGCGGGAAGGAACTGGCGTCGGCCTTGCCGATGGTTTCTGCACGGGCGAACACCTTGACAACGCCGGAACCGATCGCCTTGAGACCGTTTTCCAGGGCGGCGGCGCAGTTGGGGCAGGTGTCATCCATGCCTTTGACGACGAGCACCACCAGCTTTTTGCCGTCGGCTTTGGATTGGGCATCCTTCAGTTCCGACAGCGGAGTGAAACCGCGCGGGGCATCATCCTTGGCGGAGAGCGGGAGGGTCAGACACGAGGCAAGGCACAACAGGGCGGTGAGCAATTTCATGGTTCCGGTTCGTGGTTGGAGTTGTTTCTCACACCCTCCTTACCCGGAATCGGGAGCCGCTCCAAGCACATTCCGCTGTTCTGACGAAGATTCACACATCCCATCCTCGACGGAAAATTGGTTGGCTCCTTTGGCGTGTCAGGCCCGTCCCTAGCTCAGACGCGCGTGGGTTTCGAGGTTTCGCAAGTCCAATTTGGTTAGCTCGGCAAGCAATGCTCCGCAGGCCGTCCATGCCGGCCTCCCGCGCTTCAATGTCGAGATCAGGTAGTGTGAGGCAAATTCGATCGAGCGCAGCCACGGGTTTGTAAGGCGGCTGACCGCCGCCGCTCCTTGCCGGAGCGCTTCCGGCTTGTCAGCGCAAGGGCTCCGCTGCAAGCTCGGGCGTGCTGCAACTCCTCCATGAGCGCTTTGGTTTCGAGCGCTTCCGCGACGGCCAGGAACCGGTGATCCGGGCCTTGCTGGCGGGCCGCTCGGCGCTGGCGGTGTTTCCCACGGGTGGTGGCAAGTCGCTTTGCTATCAACTTCCAGCGCTCCTGTTGGACGGGCTGACGTTGGTCATTTCGCCGCTCATCGCCTTGATGAAGGATCAGGTGGATGCGCTCACCGCCAAGGGCATCGCCGCCGCGCGGGTTGATTCCACGCTCGCGGCGGACGAATTGGCGCAGGTGTATGAGCGGCTAGCTGCGGGCCGGTTCAAGTTGCTCTATGTGGCACCGGAGCGTCTAGCCAACGAGGGTTTCCGCCGCTGCTTGAAAGGATTGCCGATCCAATTGGTGGCGATTGACGAGGCGCATTGCATCTCCGCATGGGGCCACAACTTCCGGCCCGAATACCTCAAACTCACCCGGTTCTGCCGCGCGCTCAAAATCCCCCGCGTGCTCGCGCTGACCGCCACCGCCACACCGCAGGTGGCCGGCGATATCCGCCGCGCCTTCCGCATCGCCGCCGCGGATCACGTGCAACTCAGTTTCCACCGCCCCAATCTGGACCTGCGGGTGACGCCTTGCACCGCGGCGCAACGCCAGGCCGTCCTGTTGGAACGGGTCGCCGCGCTGCAGGGCTCAGGCGTGGTTTATGTGACGCGGCAGGAGACGGCGGAAGAAGTGGCCACTTTGCTGGTCCGCAACGGCCATGCGGCACAGGCCTATCATGCCGGCTTGCCGGACGCTTTCCGCGCCGAGGCGCAACGCGCCTTCATGGCGGGGGACATCCGCATCATGGTGGCCACCATCGCCTTTGGCATGGGCATCGACAAAGCCGACATCCGCGGCGTGATCCACTACAATTTGCCCAAGAGCCTGGAAAACCACACTCAGGAGATCGGTCGCGCGGGGCGCGATGGCCAACCGGCGGTGTGCGAGTTGCTCGCCTGCGCAGCTGACCTAACGGTGCTGGAAAATTTCATCTACGGCGACACCCCCACGCCCGGTGCGCTGGGCAATTTGCTCGACCGGGTGCTGCGCCGCGGCCCGCGGTTTGACCTGTCCGGCTATGATCTATCCGTCACCTGCGACATCCGGCCGGCGGTGGTCGGCACGGTGCTGACCTATCTGGAAATCGACCGCATCCTGGAGCCGACCGGGAGTTTTCACGCGACCTATCGGGTCCGGCTGCGGCGCACGCCCGACGAGGTGTTGGCCGGACGCGCGGCGGCGGAGCGACGCTTGCTGCGCCAGCTCATCGATGCGGGCCGGCCCGGGCGCGGGTGGCTGCACTACGAGCCGGCGGCGCTGGCGGCCGACTGGGGCACTTCCCGCGAGAAGATTGTGGCGGCCCTCGACGGCTTGCAGGCGGCCGGGGATGCGCTGGTGGAACCGGCCGGCGTGCGCCAAGGGTATCGGCTGAAAACGCCGCCGCCGGAGCTGCGTGAACTGACTGAAAAGTTGGCGGCGTTGTTCGCGCGGCGCGAGCAGGCGGATCTGCAGCGCCTGCGCCAGGTGCTCGGGTTGACCGCCCACCGCGGCTGCCTGACCGCCTATCTAACCAAGCATTTCGGCGAGACCCTGGCCGAGCCCTGCGGTCATTGCGACCGCTGCCGGGGCGTGCCGCCGCAAGTCGTCAAGCGCCCGCCAGCGCGGCGCCCCGACGACCACGAATGGGGCGCGCTGCGGGAGTTGGCGGCGGAAAAGCACGCCGCGCTCGCCACCCCGCGGCAATTGGCCAGATTCGTTTGCGGGTTGACCAGCCCGGCCAGCACCCGCGCCCGGCTGACCCGCCACGGTGCCTTCGGCTTGTTAGCCGACCTGCCGTTTGCCGATGTGCTGGTGATGGCTGAGTCGCTGTGAGCCTCCTGAGCGAATCCTTGTATTCCGCTTATTTTCAGTGGGTTAAAATCAAGCAATTAGCGCGTAATTGCTGGCTGAAGGGGTGCCCGGCGAAAATCCGGAGAAAAGAATTCCCGTATGCCGCTTCCTTCGGCACATTGCGCGCATGCCCTTGCGCACTGGTATTTTGCTGTTGGTGTCCGGCCCGTCGGGGTCCGGCAAGACCACGCTGTGCCGCCGCCTGGCCGAGGACCAGCTGGCGCATTACTCGATTTCCTGCACCACCCGGCAACCGCGACCCGGCGAGGTCGCCGACCGGGACTATCACTTTTTGTCGTGTGGGGCGTTTGCCGCCCGCGTGACCGCCGGGGATTTTTTGGAACACGCGCTGGTGCACGGCAATCATTACGGCACGCTGCGCGCGGAGGTGTCGACTCATCTGGCCGCCGGCACCGATGTGGTGATGGACATCGATGTGCAGGGCGCGGCGCAAGTGCGGGCCTGCGCGGATCCGGCGATCCAGCTGGCGCGGGTCGATCTATTTGTCATGCCGCCAAGTGAAGCGGAACTCTACGCCCGCTTGGCTGGACGCGGCACCGACAGCGCGGCTACCATCGCCTTGCGCATGGCAAATGCGATTGAGGAAATGCGCCATTGGCCGAGTTATACCTATCGGCTGCTGTCGGCTAGCCACGAGGCGGATTACGCCCAGGTGAGAGCCCTTCTAACCGCGGAACAATTGCGCGTCAGCCGCCTGCCGCACTAAACGGCTGGAAAATTGGCTGGCCGGCGGCCGCGGCTGACGGCACGCTCGGTCCGTGCTTGAGAAAATTGTCAAGAAGCGGGTGGTGCCGGTGGTGGTGGTGGATGACGCCGAATCCGCCGCGCCGTTGGCGGAAGCATTGTTGGCGGGGGGGCTGGAGGTGATGGAAATCACCTTCCGCACGCCGGCGGCGGCGGCAGCCATCCGGCGGATTGCCGCGGGCTACCCGGAAATTTTGTTAGGTGCCGGCACCCTGTTGGATCCGGAGCAAGTGCTGCGGGCGCGCGACGCCGGCGCCGTGTTCGGGTTGGCCCCCGGAACCAACCCGCGCGTGGTGGCAGCCGCCGCGGGCTGCGGCATGTATTTTGCGCCCGGCGTGATGACCCCCAGCGAGGTGGAACAGGCGTTGGATCTGGGCTGCAACTTGCTCAAATTCTTCCCGGCCGCGGTCGCCGGAGGCGTCGCCATGCTCAAGGCCCTGGCCGGGCCCTATGCGCATACGGGGGTGCGCTTCATTCCCACCGGCGGCGTCACCTCCGGCAACCTCAGCGACTACTTGAGCTTGCCGTTGGTCGCGGCCATCGGCGGGTCATGGATGGTGGAGCGGGCGCTGGTGGCCGCAGGGCGTTGGGGTGAGATCACGCGTTTGACGCGGGAGGCGTTGGCGTTGGCGCAACCCGTCGTCCACGGTGCGCCGCAGCAAGCCGCGGAATGACGGGCGGGTGCGGAGAGCCGCCAAGCGATCAGCCCGGTATTGATAAGCGAGATGGCCTTGGCTTCCCGAAAAATACCAAGACAAGTCGCCATGGTGGTCTCGGTAGCTATGCAGCTGTTCATTCGTCAAGCACCCACGTCATTTCCCCATGTCCGCATTCCGTCCCATCTTGTTGGTTGCCGCCGTCGCTGGCGCATTCACTGCGCTGCCACTTTCTGCAAAAGTTGACCCGCAGATTGAAGCTGCTGTCAAGGCGGTCTACCCGGCGCTGGTGCGCATCTACGTTGTGTCGGAAGAAGGCGGCGGCGGACGCATGCAAAAGCAACGTGCCAGCGGCTCCGGGACCATCATCCACCCGGACGGCTACATTCTGACCAATCATCACGTGGCCGGACGCGCCACCCGCATCGTGGTTAATTTGGCCGACCGTCAGGAATTGCGAGCCACCCTGGTGGGCACCGATCCGCTCGCCGACCTTGCGGTACTCAAGATCGACAAGAAGGACCTGCGCGACCCGAACATGCCGTTGCCAGTGGCCAAGTTCGGTGACAGTTCCGCGTTGGCCGTGGGCGATATCGTGCTAGCCATGGGCAGTCCCGCTGGCCTTTCGCAATCAGTGACACAAGGCATTGTGGCCAATACCGAAATGATCGCTCCCGGCGGCTCGATGCGCCTGGACGGCGAGGCGGTGGGTGAATTGGTTCGCTGGATCGGTCATGACGCGGTGATTTTCGGCGGCAACTCCGGTGGGCCGCTGGTCAATCTCAAGGGTGAAATTGTCGGTGTGAACGAAGTGGGCATCGGCAGCCTCGGCGGTGCCATTCCTGCCAACCTTGCCAGCAAGGTTTCGGAGGAACTCATCGCCAAGGGCTGCGTGCGCCGCAGTTGGATCGGCTTGGGCGTGCAACCCCTGCTCAAGACCATCCATGTCAACGAAGGGGTCCTGGTCAGCGGGGTGATCGCCGATTCGCCGTCGGCGGCGGCTGGGTTGCAGGCGGGCGATCTCATCTCGCGCTGCAATGGCACAGCGATTGCAGCCTCGCGCGCGCCGGAAGACATTCCCGTCTTCAACCGCATCCTGCTCGAGTCGCCGATCGGTTCGGAAGTGGTGATGGAAGGCAGTCGCAACGGGGAAGCGATGAGTTGGAAGGCGACCACCGTGGAGCGCGAACCCGCCGAACCCCGCGAGAAAGAACTTCTGTCCTGGGGCATGACCGCCCGTGACCTCACCAGGCTGGCCGCCCGAGAGCTGCTGCGCGCCGACAACCGCGCCGCGGTCGTGCAAAGCCTGCGCCCAGGCGGAGCCGCCGCCTATTCCAAGCCCGCGATCACCCCCGGCGATCTGATCCTGGAAGTCGCAGGGCAACCCATCACAAATATTGCCGATCTGATTCGGGTCACCACCGACATCACCAAAGACAAGACCAAACCGGAGCCAACCCTCGTCGCCTACGAACACAACGGGCGCAGTTTCCTCACGGTCGTGAAAATCGGTCCGGAGCCGGAAAGCGACAAACCCGGTCTCGCCCGCAAGGCGTGGATTGGCATCGATACCCAGGTCATCTCCTCGGATCTAGCCGAGGCATTGGCGATCCCCGGTGCCAAGGGGGTCCGCGTGACCCAGATTTATCCTGGCTCCAACGCGGAGAAATCCGGCCTCAAAGTGGGCGATTTGATCCTCAAGCTCGACGGCGCGGTCGTTGCCGCCTCCCGTCCGGAAGATTCCGATGTCTTCACATCCTTGATCCGCCAGTATAAAATCGGCACCGAGGTGACCCTCGCCGGCCGCCGCGGCAAGGACGAACTGAGCCTCAAGCTGGCCTTGGAAGCCAGCCCGGAAGCCAGCACCGAACTTGATTCTCACGAATGCAAGCCGCTCGAGTTCAACTCCCGCGACCTTGCCAAATCCGACCGCATCTCCGACAAGCTCCCCGACTCCCTGCAGGGGGTGCTTGTCACCGAGGTGAAAAGCTCGGGCTGGGCCGCTCTCGGCGGGCTTGCCAACGGCGACATCCTCATGTCGATTGACGGCAAGGTCACCGATTCGATCAAAACCCTCAAGTCCCAGCTCGAAGAGCTTGAAAAATCTAAGCGCAGTCCCTTTGTTCTTTTTGTCAAGCGCGGCATCAACACCCGCTACGTGGAACTCGAACCCTCCTGGTAGGCGCCGTGCTCCATTCACCTAACATACGATTCATCCCAACCTACCCATAGCAATACCCCATGAAACTTCGCCCGTTGATTCTCGCCGCGCTGGTCGCTGCCCCGCTTGCCAGTGCCGCCACCGGCCCGCTCAAAGAAAAGGCCCTCGCCCTCTCCGCGTCTAACAAGGACTCCGTGGTGCAACTCAGCGCCACCGTTGAAATTGAAATGACCGCGGGCGATCTCGCACCCAAGAAAGAGGAGCGCAAACTCGAAACCACCGGTTGCGTCATCAACAAGGAGGGTCTCATCGTCGTGCCGCTCTCCACCCTGGACGTTGCCGCCGCCGCCGACGGGCGCACGGTCAACACCCAGAAAGGCCCCCTCAAGATTTCCGCCAAGAGCACCACCAAGGAGGTCAAAATCATCATGCCCGACGGCAGCGAAACACCAGCCAAGGTCGTATTCAAAGACGCCGACCTCGACCTCGCCTTTATCCGCCCGGAAAAATCCGACGGAGTGGCCTTTACGCCGGTGGACATTGCCAACTCGGCCACCCTTGCGATGCTCGATGACGCCATTATCCTTGGCCGCCTTGGCAAGGATCTCAACCGCGAACCGGTCATCATGACCAGCGAAATCATCTCCATCGTCACCAAACCGCGCACCTTTGCCCGGGTCGGAGCGCCCTGTCTGGGCATGCCGGTGTTCAACGCCGAGGGCAAATTCATTGGCTTCGGCATCAACCATTTCAGCCCCAAAGGCGAAGACAGCGAACAAGGACCGACCTCGTCCAACGTGGTGCTGCCCGCCGCCGAACTGGTCGAATCCGCGGCACAGGCGAAATAGCTCCTTTCCCTGTCGGGTCCCCTAAAAATGCCACCGTAGGAGGCGACTTCGCGGCGTCTTGGTGGCCGGGTTGTGCCGATTTGTCTGGAGGTAACGCGTCGCCCGCCAGCGCGCCACGGATCCGAACTTGACGCCAAGGCGCGAGCCGCTAGCCTCGGTGCCCGATGATAGCACGACTGCGGGGCAAAGTTTTGGAAGCGTATCCCAATCGGTTGGTGGTGGACGTGCATGGCGTGGGCTACGAGGTGTTCGTACCGCTCTCGACCTTTGACCGCTTGCACGCGAGTGCCGGGTTGGAGGTGGATCTGCGGACCCATCTGCACATCCGTGAGACGGCCCATACGCTCTACGGATTTGCCAGTGAAGAGGAACGCGACGTGTTCCTGATGCTCATTGACCGGGTCAGCGGCATCGGTCCGGCGATTGCCATGGCGGTGCTCAGCGGCATGCCGGTGGCGCGGTTCAAGACCTGCGTGGTGGCCGGCGAGGTGGCCGAACTGGCCCGCATCAAAGGGCTTGGCAAGAAAACCGCGGAACGCATCGTGCTCGAGCTCAAGGACAAGGTCGGGGTAACCGACACCTGGCAGGACGCCGCCGCAGGCACCATGAGCGCCGTGGCCGCCGACGCCGAATTGGCCCTTATCGCGCTGGGTTACAAGCAGGTGGACTCGCGCAAGGCGGTGCGGCGGGTGCTGGAGGCCGACCCGGCCGCGACCACCGAAGGCTTGATCCGCGGCGCGTTGCGCACGCTCCAAGCCTAGGTCGGCGGCCCCGCCGCAACCGCCGCCACCCGTGCGGGTTGAATTGCTCAATTGCCGGCTTGCAATCCGACTGCAATTGTGCACACTGCGTTGCGATCCCATGTGAGGACTTGCCATGGCTCTGAACCTTCACGACCCGAATAATCACGCCCCGCCGCTGTCGGCGATGGATGTGTGGGATGACGGTGGCGAGTCGACCCACCCGCCGCGGGAGTCGGGCGGAGTGCGGTTGCCCACCAAACGGGTGCTGGCCGCCCGCGCTGCTGTCACCGCTCCGGCCAGCACTCCTGAGCCGCACGGCTTGCGCATCGATGTCCGCCGCGCGACGCGGGCGACGTCCTCGGCACCGGCAGAATGGGTTCCGATCAAGGAATATGGCGGTGCGGTGGTCAAATTGGAACAGGTGCTGGCCGAGGGCCCGTTTCAAGCCGCTAAGGTCATTCCGGCGCTGGAGCTGACCGCGCCCGAGGATCGGCGCGGGTTGCCGGGGGAAGGCCAGGATTGGGGCCGCGCCCGCCACCTTCCGTTGCTACGCTGGTTGGTGATTGCCGGCACCGCCGTCGGCGGCGTGCTGGTGGCAGCCCTGGCGACCCAGGAGCTGATGCTTGCGCCAAAGCCGAAGGCCCCGGCGGCTCACCTCGAAGTGGTCGAACTGGCCACCAGCGAGGAAATGCGGGGATTTGAACTCGACGGTCCCTGCGAGGCCAATGCCCGCGCGCTGCTCGCGGCGTATGCCAAAGCCACCACGCCAGAGGCGGTCGTGCCTCTCATTCACGATGGCGCGCGTCTGGCCGCCCGCCTCAACGAGGACTGGCAGCCGTGGCATGCCCCGGCCGAATGGCTGCCGTCGCGCAACGCCGAATGGCGGATCAGCGCGGATGGCGGTAAATGCCACGGCTGCTTGAGCGGACGCAAGCCCGACTTCGCCCCGTACCAGGCGTATTTTGTCCGCGACGGGGACGCCCTGCGCATCGATTGGGAGGCCACCGAGGGGGTGGGTGAGGTCACCTTTGCAACGTTGGTGCGGGGTATTGGCTCGGGAGGGCTCATCCGCACCTATGCTACGGCGGAGAATTTCTATTCGCTGAGGTTTCCCGAATCGGAGTTCCGCTCATACAAGTTACTTGCACCCGACCGCGAGCAAGTCGTCTGGGGTTACCTGAAATTGGACAGCCCGGCGGCCGCCGCCCTGCTCAAGGAGTTCAAGTCCGCGGAGAGCGAAGGGACAACCCCCGCGGAATTGGCAATAACCCTGCGGGTGTCCCCACCGCCGGATGGCGCGCAAAAAAACCAGTGGCTCATCGGAGAGATGCTTCACATCGGCTGGGTTTCCCCCTAGACTTCTCCCGTGAGCGAAGAAAACATGGCATGGTATCACTGCGGTCGTTGCGGCTTGCTGTTCAAAACGCCGGTGACTGATGCCAATGACCGCCGTTGCACCAAATGCGGGCGCAACCCCTCGCTCGGCGTGGATGTCGCGCCGGAGCGCGCGGCACCACCTCCGGCCGCAGCCGTCCCAACCACGGCGGATGCCGCCCACCCGCGCAAAACGAGCCAAGCGCAGCGCCCAACCCATAATTTCCTGATGGTCAAAATCATCCTCGGATGGGCTCTGGCGATGGGCCTCATCGTGTTCGGCGTGCGCAAAATCTGGCGCGACGACAAGGGCCACACTGCCGCCACTTCGCCGGTGGCCGACGTGAAAGGCAGCGACGCCGATGAAACCGTCGTCCGCCTCAACACGGCGATGCCGGCGTGCTTCGCGGCGATTCAGGGGTTTCTCGACGCAGGCACTCCCGAGGGCCGCAACCAGTTTGTGCTCAACCCGGTGGCCACCGCAGGCCGCATGGCGCGCTTCTATGATCTGAATCCGTTGACCCGGATCGATTCCAAATCGATCAAGAACACCGTCAACTCCCTGCTCGAGTTGCCAGCGGGCCGGGCCGTGGAAAGCCGCTGGAGCGCAACGGACGGACGCACCCTCGACTGCGTGTTTGTCCAGCAAAACGGTGAATGGCGCCTCGATTGGGAGCACTTTGCCCGTTACAGCGATTACCCGTGGTCGCTTTTTCTCACCGGTGCCGGTGGTGACGAGCTTGAATTCCGCCTGCTGGCCCGCGAACGACTGGTCAAGGAACGCAGCGAGTCGAGCCACATGAGCCTGGTGTTTTATGCGCCGCGCTTCGGCTATCCGGACCAAGCCGGCACCGCCTCGCCCGAGTTTCTCGTCAAACGCGACAGCGCCGACGGCCGACTCCTCGCCGCGGCGTTCAAAAAACATGCCAAGGGCGAGTCGCTTTATGGCTCCAAACTCCCCTATCTGGAGCCGCCGGACATGCTCCGTGTCCGCGTGCGGCTGCGGCGCCTGCCCGCCGATGCCGAATCCAGCTTCAAATTCGAACTCGTCAAAGTCATCGCCTGTCACTGGTTGGCAATCGACGACGCCGGCGTGCAAGTGCCGGCGCAACCTGCACCGCAACCGCCGCCGGCCGCGCCCTAGCTCAGGATTGGCTGGCGGGGCCAGCCAGCGCCGCCCGCATCACCGCCAGCGGCTCACTGCCCGCAAACCACTGCTGAAATGCCAGCGCGCCTTGATGCACCAACATCGAACGCCCGTTGGCGGTGCGGCAACCCAGCGCCGCCGCCCGATCTAACAAATCCGTCGGTTTTGGTTGGTAGATACAATCGTACACCAGATGCCCCGCCTTCAGGCACGCTGCGGGCACCATCGACTCCTCACCGGATCGCAGGCCCAGCGACGATGCATTGACGATCAAATCGGCCGCGCGACACGTCTCCGCCAGCGCCGGATCTGACAATGACAGCGCAAGGATTTCACAACCCGGTGCCAGCGCATGAAGGTGCGCCACCAATGGCGGCAGCTTCGCAAGCGTCCGATTGACCAGCGTCAGGCGCGCCACCCCCTGCATCGCGCATTGTGCCGCCAGGGCCTGGCCCGCTCCCCCGCCCGCACCGAAAATGACCACGTTGAGGTCGCCCAGCGCGGCGCCGAATTCCTCGCCGACGGCCCTCGCGAAGCCGGGGCCATCGGTGTTGCAGCCGCGCGTTTGCGTCGCCGTGAAACTCACGGTATTGACCGCGCCCAAGGCCTGCGCCGCGGCATCCACCACGTCACATGCCGCCATGACCTCCAGCTTGTGCGGCACCGTCACGTTGCAGCCGATAAAATCCAGCGCCCGCATCCGCGCCAACGCCTCCCCCACCCGGCCCGGCAGCACCTCCAGGCGCACATAACGTGCGTCAATCCCCGCCGCGTCCAACGCCGCCTGCTGCATGCGTGGCGAGGCCGAGTGCGCAATCGGCCAGCCGATAACCGCCAACCGCGCCGGCTTGGCTTCCCCGGCGTCCAGCAGCGCCCGCGAAAGGAGATCATCCAATGTGTAAACTTCAGCCATGAGGGGTGCTTGGGTCGATGGTTAGCTACGATTCCCGCGCCAGCGCCGTGGCGAAATCGCGGACCCGGGCGATGCTCCGGGCACCGCCTAGCAAATCGAGAATATCCCCCAAATCGGGTCCATGGGCGCGTCCGGAGAGTGCCGCGCGCAGCGGAAACATCAATTGTCCCGGTTTGACGCCGGCGGCTGCCGCTACTTCGTTCAACACCGCCTTGGCGGCTTGGCCCGACCACTCGGTGACCCCTTCAAACGCCAGCGCGAGCTTTTCTAACAATCCGGCCGCGGCGGCATTGGCACGCACCTTCGTCACCACCTCCTCGTCCAACTGGATGGCATCCAACAGGATGAAGTCGGCCGCCGCCGGCACCTCGCTCAGGAGTCTGACCTTGTCCTTGACCGCCGCGGCCACCACCGCAAAATTTGGCGGCAGCGGCAGTCCGGCCTCCCGCACAAACGGTGCCGCCAGGGCGGCGAAGGCGGCATCGCTCAAGCGTGCCAGATGCTGCTGGTTGACCCAGCGGCATTTTTCCAGATCGAAGCGCGCCGGGGCGCGGTTGACCGCGGCGAGCGAGAAGCGCGCCACCAACTCCTCGAGGGTGAAAATTTCCTCTTCGGTTTTGGATGACCAACCGAGCAAGGCGATGAAATTGACCACCGCCGCCGCCACAAACCCCTGGCGGGGGTAGTCACCCACCGCGGCTCCCGCATCGCGCTTGGACATCTTGGAGCCGTCCGGATTGAGAATCAATGGAATGTGCGCATATTGCGGCGCCACGCCGCCAAGTGCTTCGATCAGCTGCAGGTGTTTGGGCGTGTTCATCAGATGGTCCTCGCCGCGGATCACGTGCGTGATGGCCATTTCCAGGTCATCCACCACATTGACAAAGTGGAACACGTATGAGCCATCCGAGCGGCGGATCACCATGTCGGGCGTATTGGATTCCTCACGGTAGTCGATGGTCACCTCGCCGCACACCAGATCGTGCATGGTCACCGCCTGGCGCTCGAAGCGAAACCGCCAGGCCCCGCCGTCCTCGTACACCCGCCCGGCGTCGTGCAGCTTGTCAAACCAAGCGTCGTAGATCGCTTGGCGTTCACTTTGAAAATACGGTGCGTAGGGGCCGCCGGCCGTCGGTCCTTCATCCCAGTCGAGCCCGAGCCAGCGCATGCCATCGAAGATTGCCTGGCGCGCCGGGTCGGTATTGCGCGCCGCATCGGTGTCTTCGACCCGCAGGACGAAGGTGCCGCCGTGGCTGCGGGCAAACAACCAGTTGAACAGGGCGGTGCGGGCTCCGCCGACGTGCAAATAGCCGGTGGGCGAAGGAGCAAAGCGGGTGCGAACGGTCATGCGCGTTGTGTAGCGGCCAATCGCCGCGGCGTCTAGCCCCCATCTCGCCTGATGGGCAAACTGCAGGCCCCGGCTGGCGGGGCGCAACCGCGCGTGGCTTAGCGGGCCGGTGGCTGGCCGAGGTTCTTGAGCAACTCGTCGATGGCGCCACCGGATTTGAGGAGGTCGGCGAGATTGAGTTCCGTTTGGCGGCCATCCGGGCCGATCAGGAGGATTTTGCTGCCGAACAGGGCGGTGGGATCGGACTTGTCGAGCTGCAGGGATTTGAGCAACTCACCGAAGTTGCCGTTGGCTTTCATCACGTCGCCAAGATTGATTTCGCGGCGGGTGCCATCCGGCGCGACGAGCGCGATCTTGGCACCGAGCAGGGCTGTTGGATCCAGCTTGGCCGGATCGAGTTTGCCGAGGTCGACGCCCTTGAGCATGCCGGCCACGGCATTGGCATCAATCCCTGATTTGGCCAAGGCATCGGCTGCTTGCCTGACAACGTCGCTGCTCAACAATTCTCCCAACCGGGCGGCGGGCGTGGCACCGGTATCACCGGTCGGGTAGTGGTGGCCATGTTTGGCCGGAGCCTGCGTCTGCTCGGCGAGGGTGACCTGGACCTTGGTCAAAACTCCGTGATGCAAGTAGGACAAATCGATCTTGTCGCCGGGCTTTGAGGATTGGGCAAGCACCTGCAATTGCGCGGGATGCACGAGCAATTGGTCATTCCACAGCAAGAGAATGTCCAGGGCTTCGATCTGGGCTTGGGCGGCGGGGCCGTTTGGCACGAGTTCACGAACGATCAGGCCGGCTCCCGGCTTGACGAGCGGCAGTTGGTAGCGGAGGTCTTCGCTGATCCGGTCGACCCTCACTCCGAGCATTGCCGGCTTGTCAATGGCGGCGCTGGCAGCCGCCTGCGGGCTCGCGCCATGCGGGGTCCCCGGCATGGCGGGTTGGTTCTGAGCCGCGGCCGGCCAAGCGGCGAGCAACAAGGCGGACAGCAGGGCGGTGGGACGGCAGGGCTTGGATTTCATGGCTTGGCAGGGTTGCGGAGGTTCGAGGGTAGGCGCGGCCCGCAGCGAGTGGTCAGGCACGCGACGCCATCCTTCAAGCGAAGCCGCGCCGCCGGTTTGTGGATCGATTTTTCACGCCCACGTACGGCGGCCATCGGGTGCCAGACAGATCCGAGAACCCGGTCTCTAACCTAGAGACCCGCTAGTCCTTGCCATAGGACCAACCCGTGCCTCCCGCTGCCTGCGCCATTGCGGCCCATGCGCATACCACCTTGCGGTGGTCCAGGGCATGTGGCTGGCTAGGAACCGCTGGGCGGGGAGTGCGGCGGCAGTGTGGCGATCGGGGCTTGAAATTTGCCCGGTAGCCCGTCACACTGGGGCATGACCATTGTGCTTGGCATCAGCGGATCGATTGCGGCCTACAAGGCGGCGGACTTGGCATCGCAATTGGTCAAGCAAGGACATGAAGTCCACGCGATCCTGACACGGGCCGCCACCGAGTTCATCACGCCGCTGACCTTGCAGACGCTCACGCGGCAGGCGGTGCTGGTTGCGCTCGACGACGAGAAGCAATCGTGGAAACCAGGCCACATCGAATTGGCGGACCGCGCGGACTTGTTTGTGGTGGCCCCGGCCACCGCGAATGTGCTGGGCAATTTCGCCAACGGCCTGGCGCCCGACCCGTTGGCGTCGATTTTTCTGGCCTTGCCGCGGCACACCCCGGTGTTGCTGGCCCCGGCAATGAACGGAAAAATGTGGCTGCATCCGGCCACCCAGCGCAATGTGGCACGCTTGGTAGCCGACGGTTGCGGCTTTATTGGTCCGGCCGAGGGGGATTTGGCGTGTGGCTACGAGGGGCTGGGACGGTTGGCGCCGGTTGACGAGATTGTGGGGCGGATCGCGGCCTTGGTGGGCGTAAAATGAGGCCCGCGGCTGGCCCCGAGGCAGGTTGAAAGCGGTGCGATTGCGGAAAAGTCGGGCGGTTTGGCGGAAATTTGCAGAAATTGCCACTTTGGGCTTGCATCGCTGTGGGCATGGGTTATTCACCCCTTCCCGAATTATGGCAAAGAAAAGTTGGATCGCACGCAACGAGCGCAAAAAGAGAACCGTCGAAAAATTCACTGAGCTTCGCATGAAGCTCAAGAAGGAGAAGGACTATATCGGTCTTTCCCAATTGCCGCGTGATGCGAGCCCGACCCGCCTGGTGAACCGTTGTGCCGTCACCGGCCGCCGCCGCGCCTTCCTCCGTCGGTTTCGTCTTTCCCGCATCAGTTTCCGTGAACTGGCCTCCGCTGGCATGATCCCCGGCGTGACCAAGTCCAGCTGGTAAATTGCCGGCGGATTGGTTTTTGGCGCGGGATGGCACCTCCCGTTTCCGCGTCCCCGCAATGCCCATTTACGAATACGTTGCCGCAACCCCGGGTGATCCAGAGCATTCGTGCCGCATTTGCGCGCGCGGATTTGAACTCAGACGCCCCGTGGACCGGGCTCCCCTGTTGGTCTGCCCGATGTGCAAGCACCCGGTGAAAAAGCTCGTTTCCCGGATTAACACCCCGACCGTCACCAAGCCGCTCTCGGTGAGCGCTGCCAAGACGGCCGGCTTCACCGTGCTGCAAAAGCGCGACCAGGGGGTGTACGAAAAACTCTGAAGCGATGAACGGCTATGGCATCATGATGCTGGCGACGACGAGCGAGACGGTCTATCAATGGCCGACGCCGCTGGAGTGGCTGCTCGATGTGAGCGGGATCGTGTTATTCCTGATTCTCAATGCGGTGTTCGTGGCGGCGGAGTTCGCCTTTGTGAAAGTGCGGCCCAGCCAGCTTGAGGCCGAGGCCAAGGATAAATCGAGCGGAGCGCGGGCCGCGCGCAAAATCGTCGAGGACATCAATCCATATCTCTCCGCCGCGCAGCTCGGCATCACCGTCGCCTCGCTGGCCCTCGGTGCCTTGGGGGAGCCGTTTATCGAAAAGTTGGTGGGGCCGCCCTTGCAGCAAATCCCGTGGTTCCCGCCCGGCCTGGTTTCCGGTCTGTCGTGGGTGCTGGCGATCGGCTCGTTCACCATCCTGCATGTGGTCATCGCCGAGCAATTGCCGAAGATGATTGCGATCCGCCGCGCGCTGGGCACGACGTTGGTCCTGGCGCGGCCGATGCGCTTGTTCTACAAGCTTTGCAGTGTGCCCATCCGCATGCTCAGCGGCGCGTCCAACTGGCTGGCGCGGGTGATTTTCCGCACCGAACCGGTCACCGAGCACGACCAAGCCCTCAGCGCCCAAGAACTCGCCCTGCTGGTGGCCGAAAGCGAGCGCTCGCAGGAAGTCACCGAAACCGAACGCGAGATCCTCGAAAACGCCCTCGAGCTCAACGAGGTCTGGGTGCGCGATATCATGACCCATCGCAGCGAGGTGGTCGTGGTCGATGCGGATGAGCCATTTGAGGTCACCCTGGAATTGGTGCGCAACACCAAACACACCCGCTTCCCGCTGGTCAAAGGGCATCTGGACACCGCGATCGGCTTCATTCACGTCAAGGATTTGCTCAAACTGGTGGGCGAGCCCAAACCCGACATCATGGTCATCAGGCGCGATCTCAAGGTGGTCCCGGAAACCATGCCGCTGGACGTGCTGCTGAAATTTTTCCTCAAGGAAAAGACGTCTCTCGCGCTGGTGGCCGACGAATTCGGGCATGCCTCCGGGCTGGTTTTCCTCGACAATGTCATCGAGGAGTTGGTCGGCGATATCCAGGACGAGTTCGACAACGAGCGTTCGGCCTTCACCCGCATCAACGCCGACGAATTCGTCACCGACGGCACCACCACCCTCAATGAGTTGGCTGACTACGATGACGATCTCTATCTGGAAAGCGGCGAGGTGACCACCGTCGGCGGCTACATCACCCAACAGCTCGGCCGCTTCCCGCAAGTCGGTGAAACCATCATCATCCGCGGCCACGAGGCCAAAGTCACCAGCACCGACGGCCGCCGGGTCGGCCAAATCCATTTCCGCCGCCTCGCCAGCCCCGGTGACGGCGCCGATGCCGACGAACCCGCCTAGCCAAGCGCCGGGCCGTGAATGAACATCCCCACCGCGCGGTCGCGGTGGCCGGAACCGCGGGTTTTGCCCTCAAGCAGAACCGGAACCTTGCGCGCACCCCTCGTCACTCCGCCGCTCCGTGCGGCCCCGAGTGAGGCATATTTCCAAACAAAATGGCCGTTTGATGAAAAATGCAGAATTTTAGCTTGCCAAGCGGGCAGAGGTCTCTAGGTTGCCCCCCCCATGCCACGAGTTTCAGGAAAAGCAAAGACACGGAAAGCCGTCGCCAAGCGCTTCAAAGTCACCGGCACCGGGAAGATACTACGTCGTAAACAGGGCAAGCGTCACTTGGCGCAATGCAAAAATCGCAAGCGCAAGCGCAATCTTGGGCATGTGACACTGGTTTCCGACGCGGACCTCCGCAATGTCAGAGAGAATCTTCCCTTCGCCTAGCCTTGAAATAGCCACGACACCCATACGCCCCCGTCCGCGAATCGGACGGCCTTTACGCAGCCAGTTCCCGCGAGGGAGACACGATCCGGCGAGACTGCGGAAGGAAATGACAACAACGGCCAGATCAGAACCTACCATAGAACATGCCACGTGCCACCAATTCACCGGCCAGTCGCAAGCGTCGCAAGCGCGTGCTGCTCCGAGCCAAGGGTTTCCGCGGATTCCGCTCGAAACTCTTCCGTTATGCCAAGGACGCAGTCCGCAAGGCGCAAACCTACGAATATCGCGACCGCAAGAAGCGCAAAGGCCAGTTCCGCCGGTTGTGGACGCAGCGTATCAACGCCGCGGTCCGCGCCGAGGGCATGACCTACTCGCGCTTCATTGAAGGCCTGAAAGCCGCCGGTGTCGAAGCGGACCGCAAGGTCCTTTCCGATATTGCGATCCAAGACGCCCCGGCGTTCTCGGCCATTATCGCCCATGCCAAAAAAGCGCTGGAAGCCAAAGCGGCTGCCTGCGCCTAATTGAGCCAAGCCCTCCAACCCGCCGTCCGGTCTCGTGCCGGCCGGCGGGTTTTTTGTCGGCGAGGAGCACGGCCATCTCGGTCAATACGGTCAGTTCATGCTCGCTGAGCGGTAAACAGACGTCCAGCCAATCATGGAAGACAGGCAGTCCAGCCTGTCAGACGATGCAATCGATCATTCTCGTTGTTGTTAGCCGTTCATCTTCACCTGCCGGTTCTTCTCACAAGAGCTACTCCCACAATAGTTGATAACCGCCGCAGGTTGAGAAAGTCGGGCTAGCGGCGGTCGGTTCCGTCGCAGCGCAGGATTCGAGCATCGCTTTGGCCGCAGAGCATGCGGGCGGGGCTCAGGGAGCGACCCCGAGGCCGTTGGCGGCGGCGAGCGAGCGCTGGCGGAGGTCGAATGACAGCAGGGTGCGCGACCCGCGATGAAGGGCAGTGGCGACGTGGAGCACATCCCAGGACCGGTTGCCGCGCTGGGTGGTGTGGGCGGCCGAGACGCGTTCGGCGATGAGCCAGACCGCGGGCCAATCGACGGGGACGATGGTGACCGCTCCGCAATCGAGGTCAGACTGTACGGCCTGCAGCATTTTTTGAGCTTCTTTGAGACGGAAGCCTTTGCCGCGATCCTGGGTGTTGAGAACGACCTGAAGGCGAACTGATTGCCTGAATTCAAAGATGACGGCCGGAGAGATTCCGAGGCTTTCGGGCAGATTGGTGTAGCAAGCACGGGCTTGCGCGGAGTTGTGCTGCTCGCGGTAGAGGGCGCACAATAAGCTGGTGTCCGGGAAAAAGTTCACCCCTCCTCTCCTTCCAATTCAAATGCGCGCATTTCCTCAACTTCCCGCACGGAAAACACCCGGTCACCCCAGATCTGCTTGTTGCGTTTCGCAAAGTCAATCTTCGGAATCTTGCCTGAATTGCCAGACCGCGGCGGCACCAGGCACGCCACGGGCTTGCCGCGACGGAGGATTTCGACTTCCTCCCCTTGGTCGAGCCAAGCGACGACCCTGGGGAAATGATTGCGTAGATCGGCAACGGTGGCGGTTCTCATGAGAGGAGCATATCTCACCAGATGCAATCGGTCAAGCGGACAACAAACCGATTCAGGCGGCTTGGTGATTCCGATGTTGACGGAATGCGCCCCTTGGCGGAGATTTCGCCGCCTTCCAACCGCATGGGGCAGCCTCATTCCCTAACAACCGGCCCATCCCTCACATGATCCACGAAACCACGCAAGCACCCACCGGCCGGCCGGCGATGGCCGCCTATGATTTCAACGAGCGGCCGTTCCTGGTGTTTTGGGAAATCACCCGCGCCTGCGCGCTGGCGTGCAGTCATTGCCGGGCGGAGGCCCAGGCGCGCCGCCACCCGGATGAACTGGATTCCGCGCAAGCCAGCTATTTGATCAAACAGCTGGCGGAATTGGCGCCGCCGATGCTCATTCTAACCGGCGGCGACCCGCTGATGCGGCGCGACGCCATGGACTTGGTGCGCGAAGCCACTGCGGCCGGCCTCCATGTGGGCCTCAGCCCGTCCGCCACGGAATTGTTGATGCGGGCGGATTTTGCCGAAATCAAGGCCGCCGGGGTCAAGCGCATGTCGCTGAGC
>Ga0073936_10002158_pt1 | contig 29598 bp, 27 predicted proteins | sample AliMusrvi5mmetaG_FD_87041 | JGI IMG/M metagenome (GOLD analysis project Ga0073936, IMG submission 87041) | Freshwater lake bacterial and archeal communities from Alinen Mustajarvi, Finland, to study Microbial Dark Matter (Phase II) - Alinen... | ecosystem: Environmental > Aquatic > Freshwater >...
AACGAACAAGTGAAAGATCGCCGATGCATCCATAGTCAAAACATAACGCCAATGGAATGTTTTGGTTGCGCCGAAAGCTTAGAAAACTAAGTGACATTGGGATGGCATCCTGCCCCACAACAGCAGTGCGCGCGCGGCTTCGTGACTGCGCCGGAACTCCGCCTCAGTGGCGTACGACCCAGGCCATCCCGTCGGGCTGTTTGCCGGCATCCAGGTGGCCCGTGACTTCCAGCGTTTTGAGATCGACAACCACGACATAGCTGTCCGGCGTGCAGGCCACGAAGGCGCGGGCGCCGTCTGGCTGCATCTGGATCCCAGCCGCTCCGCGCCCGATCTTCACGCGCTTCACCTCGCGACGGGTCTTGGCGTCCAGGATCACCAGATCCGCGCCGTTCAAGGTTGAGACGAATGCGAGCGATCCATCCGGCGTGAACTTCAGCCGGTTGGCGCTGCGGACATTCGCCTCCAGCGTTTCGATGGTCTTCTTCTCCACCGCATCCACCACCGAGATCGTGCCGTCCTGCGCATTGGCCGCCCAGATCTGCTTGCCGTCACTTGTAATGTCAAAGCCCTCGGCCCCTCTGCCAACAGCAACCAGGACCTGGTCCCAATCCTCCTGCGCGCCCATCGGCCCTTGCCGGGTGATCCGGTCGATGATGCTCATCGTGGCCGAGGCGACGTTGGAAGTGACGATCCGCTTCAGATCTTCGGAAAGCACGATCATGTGCGTGCGGTTCTGGCCCGTGCCCAGCACCCAGTCCACTTTCTTCGTGGCGGGATCGTAGCTGCCGATTACCTTGTTGGTTTCCGCCGTGAACCAGAGCTTGCCGCCCGCGAAGTCGAGCCCGTGGGCTCCGCGCAACACGCCCAGGTCGATGGGCGGAAGCGCCTTCTTTTCTACCAGGTCTACGACCGAAATCGTGTTGTAGGCGCCGCCGGGGCCGCCGTAGTTCGAGATGTACGCCAGTCTCCCAGCCGCGTCTGCGACGATCTCGTGCGGGTCCGGTCCGGAGGGCATGCGGGCCAGGACGCTCAAGGTTGCGGGATCGACGAGCGACACCGTCCGGTCCCCCTTGGAAAGCACGAGCAACACAGTGGACGGCGTGCTCTGTGCATTCCCAACGACGGATCCCAGGCAGGCCGCCAACAGCGCGGCCGCGATTCTTAACTTCAGCATCTGCACATTATCCCCCACCCCCGGCGATGCGCCAAGCAGCGGTGCTCGGCTCCAGCCTCGCCACACGCATCCGATTCGCTATCGCAACGCGGTGTTCGGTGTGGAGAGAGTGCGAGACGTTCACGGTACGCTGGCGGCCGGGTCCGGGCATCTACGCCGACGCTTCGCCTGGCAGTCGCGACCCGAACGCCGGTTCAGATCACTTTGGAATCACTGCCGTTAAGCAGCGGAGAGCGTCTCCGCCACCGCCAATCTGGGCCAATGGAAGCGAAACGCACTTTTCACTCAGCTCATAGAGAGGCGCGAGGCGAGATGCTATCCGTATGATGAGAACATTGATGCCGCCAACCCACGATGAAGAACTCGTCCCACCCGGCGAATATGCTCGCCGCGTCGATGCGGAGCGAAAAGCATTTGAGAACAACACCGAAATCCACAATCTGCCTTCGATCTGCTTCTACTGGCTCAACCGCTACATCCTGCCCCAGCTTTCGAGTCTGGGGCATAAGGACGCCGACAGTTTCTTCTTGAACAATTTCAGCGGGCGTATCACCGCGCAGACGGGCGGAGTTCGGTGTCAACGGTACGCCATTTTCTCAGCATCGGAGCCGGGAACTGCGACGCTGAGATCCGGCTCGCAACCGAGTTGCGCAAATCAGGCGCGAGCGATTTTGTGATCGATTGTCTGGATCTCAATGAGCGAATGCTGGAACGCGGCAAGGCCGCCGCAGCAGCAAGTGACCTTGCTGTTCACATCGAACCGATCTGCGCGGATTTCAACTCCTGGCAACCTTCCCTGAAGTATAAGGCCGTCCTCGTAAACCACGCATTGCATCACGTCCTTCGGATGGAAGCACTCTTGGATGAAATTCGAGATTCATTGCAGCCCGGCGGTTCGCTCATCCTCTCCGAAATGATCGGACTAAACGGCCATCGGCGGTGGCCGGAGGCCCTGGGCCCGTTGATCCGGTTCTGGGATGAATTGCCGGAAAGCTACCGCTACAACCATCGCCTTCAAAGGCAAGACACGGAGTACCCGGATTGGGATTGCGCAACCGGCGGTTTCGAGGGCATACGGTGCCAGGACATTGTTCCGCTGCTGCTTGAGCGATTCCACTTCCGTTTCTTCTACGCGTTCGGAAATGTCGTCGCTCCGTTCGTCGATAGGTGCTACGGCCCAAATTTCGATGCTCGCTCTGAGTGGGATCGAGTGTTCATCGACCGCGTTCATGCATTCGACGAAGTGGAGATTATGGCGGGTAGAATCAAGCCGACCATCATGCTCGCCGTGCTCGGCGTCGAAGAACCAGAGAAGCTTGTGTGCCTAAAACCCCGCACGCCTGAGTTTTGCGTGCGTTGGCCGTGAACCATTTGTGGACCCGACGTGAAGCCGTCTTTAGCCCCAAAATAGCCCAGCGGCGGTGAAACCGGCTTCCCCGTAGCCTGCCAATCGTCCCAAAAGCCAAACCGTCAAACTTGACGGTTGTTCCTTTCAAGTCATTAATTCTAAACAGGCAGATTTCCAAGAACCGTCAAGTTTGACGGTTCCTGGTTTAAGCCGCAGGCGGCCTATTCGCGTCGCCCGCCACAATCCGCCCCAAGCGGCCAAGACAGTGGAGCCGCTTGCCGCCGAATGCATTCACGGATCTGAAGCGGTTCTCGTAGTCGAGGACGAGCAGGATGTCCGCCACTTCGCGACCGATGGGCCGGGCGCCAACGCCACATTGTCGAAGCCGACCAGCGCCGATCAGTTGCTTTCTACGGTGAGGGACGCACTGGCGAGGCAATCCGGCAAATCCCGGATTGCGCCGGTTGGCACGGACCAGCCACAGGCCGCCCAGCCTCAGGCTGCTCAGGGCGCCTAGTCCAGGCTTTCGGGCTTCAGTTCGATATTCCGCTCGCCGGCGGCCTTTTTTTCCATGTACTTTTTGACCCAGGCTTCCCAACTCTTGCCGGCGGCGGCGTCCCGGCCCGTGAAGGCCAGTCCGGCGATGTCAAGGTAGGCGATGGAGAGTTTCACGTTGCGGTCGGCCGGGATCACGCGCACGAACGAATCAGCCAGGGAACGCCCTGTCTGGCGGTCGAAGATGTAGCCTTCCAGCTTCGTACCATCCTTGCGCGTGATGGTGACGTCGCCCCGGTAGTCGAAGGCCTGTTCGAGCGCGGCGCGGAGTTCCTCCTCACTTGCGGCTTCGATGGCAAGCCCCTGCGGCGAATCGCGGTGTACGGTGGATTCCTGGCTCATGCGATTTCTATATCTCTCTTGTTTGTAGCTTGTTAACGCAAAAACATAAGGTATGTTCGCAAGCTCTCTTCAGCGCGATGCGCCCACTTCGGACTGGCCCTTCTCGATCTGGACGAGTCCCGAGGCAGCGTGCGACGGCTGCGACGGATTCAGCGAGAACCGGTCGAGGTCTTCCAGCGCCTTTTGGCTTGGGTACTTCGAGGAGAACGTGGCTCGCACGGTTGCGCTAAAGCCCTTCCAGGTGGAGAAGGTGTCCTGCACCGCGGAAGCCTCAAAGCCGCTGTGCACCATGCAGTTGGCGCACTTGGGGTTGCCCGATTCCGAGCCGTAGGCGTGCCACTCGGTCGAGGCCATCAACTCGTCGAAGCTCTCGGCGTAGCCGTCCTGCAGCAGGTAGCAGGGTTTCTGCCAGCCGAACAGGTTGTAGGTCGGCATGCCCCAGGGCGTGCAGGCGTACTCGCGCTGGCCCATCAGGAACTCCAGGAACAGCGGCGATTGATTGAAAATCCAGTTCGCGTTGCGGTTGGAGAGGATGGTCCGGAACAGGCTCTTCGTGCGGGCTTTGCCCAGAAAGCTGCTCTGATTGGGCGCTTTGTCGTAGGCGTAACCGGGTGAGAGCATCATGCCCTCGACGCCCAGGGCCATCATTTCGTCGAAGAAGGCCCGCACGCTCTTGGGGTTAGCCCCGTCGAACAGGGTCGTATTCGTGGTGACCCGGAAGCCGCGCTCGACGGCTACTTTGATCCCGGCGACGGCGATGTCGTAGCCGCCTTCCTTACAAACGGAGAAATCGTGGTGCTCGCGCTGCCCGTCCAGGTGGACGGAGAAGGTCAGGTACTTGCTGGGCTTGAACAGGTTGATCTTTTCCTTGAGCAGCAGGGCGTTCGTGCACAGGTAGATGTACTTCTTGCGCGCGACCAGCCCCTCGACGATTTCCTGGATCTGCGGGTGCATCAGCGGCTCGCCGCCGGGGATGGAGACCATCGGCGCGCCGCACTCGTCCACGGCTTTGAAGCACTCTTCCGGGCTCAAATTCAGCTTCAAAACGTGGCCCGGGTACTGGATCTTGCCGCAGCCCGCGCAGGCCAGATTGCAGCGGAACAGCGGTTCCAGCATCAGCACCAGCGGGTACTTCTTGCGGCCCTGCAGGCGTTGCTTCAGGACGTAGGTGGCCACGGTCCACATCTGAGAAATCGGTACAGGCATAGGGTTTCCAAGCTCGAATCGCGAACGCGAACTCTCTTTCGCTTTTACCATCCGAAACGAGGTGAAGTCAATGATGTAGAGTCAAGATGAGAGTCGGGCGACGCTGCCCGGGGCGGGTGTGCCCACGCTTGCGTGGTGTGCGCCTCTACGGGCGGCGTCGGGACTCTCTTCAACCTCGAGAGAAAGGCCGCGGGCGGCGCCGCGAGCGGTCGCAAAGCAGGACGGACCTGGCGCAATGTCCCAAGTGGCGAGATGAATGCCCGAGCCTGATCAGAACGCGCCGAGCTTGGCCGTCTTTCGCCGCAAGCCCATGCAGGGGCGCAGCGCCGGAACGGTTCAACAGATCATCGCCGCCACTTCCGCCCTGCTGGGGCGCATGCCGCTCGAGGACATCACCACGAGCCTGGTAGCGAAGGAAGCCGGGATCTCCGTCGGCGGCCTGTACCGTTTCTTTCCCGACAAGCAGTCGATCATCGACGCCATCGCCGTGCGCCACATGGAAGACTTCAGGTCGGCCCTGCTGCGCAGCGTGGCGATGCTCGCCCTGGCCGACGGCCGCACGTTTCTCAACCGCGTGATCGATGCCTACGTCGCCTTCCTCGACGAGCGGCCGGACTTTCGCACCATCGCCCTGGGGCGGCACGTCAGCCAGCAGGCGCGCAGAAGTCAGGCCGAGCCCGACTCCGGTCCGGCGGCCCTGGTGCGCTGGTTCCTGATGAAGCGTTTAGGCCTGAAGCAGAGCGACGATCTCGATTTGAAACTGCGTGTCCTGATCGAAACCGGCGAGCGCTTGATTGCCTACGCCTACAGCCAGGATACGGTCGATGGGCGGCTGCGGGTCATTGCCGAGATGAAACTCATGCTGGCGAACTACCTGTTCGACTAGAGAGTGGAGCGCGCATCCCGGGCGCGCCGGTATTCAAGGCCGCTCCGTCCCTCGCCAGGGTCCGTTTACGGGGGGCCCCTCGATCACTCCCAACTGACTGAAACAAGGGTTGTCTGCTCGGGTAACGTGGCGGTCAATAACAATCAATAACAATCCGACAACGGTTGCGCACTGGACTCGGGATGTCGCGCAGGATGACCATCTACTCTACTAGGTAGAATGTGTTCGCCTACGTCCGGCGTCCGCCGCGTCCTGATTGAAGTCCCTCATGAGCCCAAAAGCAAGCCCATCTCGCACCCACCCCGCCGCCTGGGTCCCAACGCTCTACTTTGCCGAAGGGCTGCCGTTCTACGCGGTCAACCTGATGGCGCTGACGTTCTACCAGCGCATGGGTGTCGACAACGCGACGAACACCATGGTCATCAGCAACCTCGGCTGGCTGTGGACGCTCAAGCCGCTGTGGAGTCCGCTGCTTGAGATGTTCAAGACGAAGAAGTACTTCGTCGTGCTGTTCCAGTTCATCGGCGGGTTGGCCCTGACGGCGCTTGCGCTGAGCCTCCCGCTGGCGTGCTATTTCCGTTACTCGATTGCCCTGTTGCTCGTGATCGGGTTCTGCTCCTCGTCGCACGATATCGCGGCGGATGGGCTCTACATCGCCAGCCTCACACCCAAGCAGCAGGCTGCCTACACTGGCTGGCAGGGCGGGTTCTATAATGTCGCTCGCTTCTTCTCGCTCGGAGGTCTGATCTTCCTGGCGGGGTACCTGACCGACCGCTACACCGCCGCGCACGCCAGCCAGCCGATTGTTCGCGCCTGGATGACCATTTTTGCCTCGCTGGGCGCGCTGCTGATCGGGCTGAGCCTCTATCACTGGCGGATGCTTCCCAGTGGCGGCGAGGAGCGCAGTTCGCAGGGTGTGCGGCAGATGGCAGCCACGTTCTGGGACGTGCTCGACAGCTTCTTCCGCAAGCCGCGAATCCTGCTGCTGATGGTCTTCATCTTTCTCTATCGCGCGGGAGAAGGGCAGGTGGCGAAAGTCGGACCGCTGTTTTTGCAAGCACCGCGCTCGCTGGGCGGCCTGGGCTTGTCCATGCAGGAGTTTGGCAGCATCTACGGCGGCTTTGGCTCCGGCGCGTTCATTCTGGGCAGCGTGTTGGGCGGCTATTTCACGGCGAAACTCGGCTTGCGGCGCGCACTGCTGCCGCTGCTTTGCGTACTCAATTTGCCGATGCTGGCCTATTACTATCTGAGCGCCGCGCTGCCGGTGAATCCGGCCCTCATCACCGCGGCGCTGAGCGTCGAGATGTTCGGCTACGGCTTCGGTTTCGTGGGCGTAATCCTGCTGATGATGCAGGAGATCGCGCCCGGCAAGTACCAGACGGCGCACTACGCCTTTGCTAACTCCCTGATGAACCTGGGCCTGATCCTGCCGGGCTCGGTAAGCGGAGTCATCCAGATGAAGCTCGGCTACCGGAATTTCTTCCTCTGGGTCTTGCTGTGCGCGATTCCGTCGCTCGTCATGGCGCGCTTCATTCCCCTTCGCGGGGGCAGCGCGGCCGGCGGGACGGCGGAGCCTGCAGCGGCTTGAGCGGACGTTTCCTTTGCTTGGAGTAAGACATGCGTTACGGCTACTTTGACAACGAGCGGCGGGAGTACGTCATCGATCGTCCCGACGTGCCGGTGTCGTGGACCAACTACCTGGGGATCAAAGACCTCTGCACGGTGATATCGCACAACGCCGGGGGGTATTCCTTTTACCAGAACGCGGAGCACAAGCGGCTTACGCGCTTCCGCGCCAACGGCGTTCCGCTGGACCGCCCGGGCCACTACGTCTACCTGCGCGACGACGACACCGGCGAGTACTGGTCGGTATCCTGGCAACCCGTAGGCAAGGACCTGAAACGGGCCAGTTACGAGTGCCGCCACGGACTCTCCTATTCGAAGTTCTCGTGCGACTACCAGGGCATTCAGGCGCAGCAAACGCTGTTCATCCCGCCCGAGGACGACGTCGAGTTGTGGGACGTCGCGCTGCGCAACACAGGCTCCGAACCGCGCCGCTTGAGCGTGTTCGGGTACCTCGAATTCTCGTTCCACCACATCGAGATCGACAACCAGAATTTGCAGATGAGCCTGTACGCCAGCGGGTCGAGCTACGGCGACGGCATCATCGAGTACGACTTCTTCTACGAGCCGGCCACGTTCCACTACTTCGCGGCGAACTTCGATCCGGACGGCTTCGACAGCCTGCGCGACACGTTCCTGGGGAACTACCGCACGGAGACGAACCCGATTGCGGTGGAGCGGGGCGAGTGCTCCGGCAGCGTCGAGCTGGGCGGGAACCACTGCGGAGCGCTGCATAAGCGGGTCACCATCGAGCCGGGCGGGGAAGTCCGGTTGGTCTTCCTGCTGGGCGTGGGCCCGCGCGCCAAGGGCCAGGAGATCCGCGCCAAGTACTCGGATTTCGCCAACCTCGATCAGGCATTCGCGGATCTGAGGTCTTACTGGGACCGCAAGTTGGCCGTGTTTCAATGTGCGACGCCGCACCCCGGCCTGGACACGATGGCCAACATCTGGACGCTGTACCAGGCCGAAACGTGCGTGGTCTGGTCGCGCTTTGCGTCCTTCATCGAGGTCGGCGGCCGGGTGGGATTGGGCTATCGCGACACGTCGCAGGACGTGATGAGCGTTGTGCATACCAACCCGGTGAAATGCCGCCAGCGGATTGTCGAACTGTTGAAAGCCCAGGTGAGCATGGGCTACGGACTGCACCTGTTCGACCCCGACTGGTTCGATCTCGAGAAGCAGAAGGTTCCGCCGTTCAAGTCGCCTACCATCGAGCCCGCGCCGGACCGCAAGAGCATGATCCACGGCTTGAAAGACACCTGTTCGGACGACGTGCTGTGGCTGGTGGTCTCGGTGTGCGAATACGTCAAGGAGACCGGCGATGTGGCGCTGTTCGACGAGATTCTGCCGTACGCCGACGAGGGCGAAGCGACGGTCTACGAGCACCTGAAGCGGACGCTCGACTTCTCGGCCGAGCAGGTGGGGCCGACGGGCATTTGCAAAGGCCTGCGCGCGGATTGGAACGACTGCCTGAATCTCGGCGGAGGCGAGAGCGCGATGGTCAGTTTCCTGCACCACTGGGCGCTGCTGGCTTTCGTCGACGCCGCCAGGTTCCTGCACTGCGACGAGGACGCCGCGAAGTATACCGCTATGGCCGGGCGTGTTCGCACGGCCTGCGAGTCGGAATTGTGGGATGGCGCATGGTACCTGCGCGGCATCACGGCCAAGGGATTGAAGGTGGGGTCGCACGAGAACGAAGAGGGGCAGGTGTTCATCGAGAGCAACACCTGGGCGGTGGTCAGCGACGCTGCCGCTCCTGGCCGTGCGCGCATGTGCATGGACGCCGTGGACGAACACCTGTATTCCGAATACGGCATCCATCTGCTGTGGCCGGCGTATTCGAAGCCCAACGACGACATCGGGTTCATGGGGCGCGTTTACAAGGGCATCAAAGAGAACGCGGCGATCTTCAGCCACCCGAATCCGTGGGCCATCATCGCCGAGTGCAAACTGGGGCGGGGCAGCCGCGCCATGAAGTTCTATGACTCGCTGCTGCCCTACAACCAGAACGACCGGATCGAGGTGCGCGAGGCCGAGCCCTATTCCTACTGCCAGTTCGTGATGGGGCAGGACCACACGGCTTTCGGACGCGCGCGGCACCCCTGGCTGACCGGCAGCGGAGGTTGGAACTACACCGCCGTCACGCGCTGGATTCTGGGAGTCCGACTGGGCTTCGAGGGGCTGATCGTGGACCCCTGCATTCCTTCCGATTGGAGGCAGTTCAAGGTGAACCGGCAGTGGCGCGGAGCGGCCTTCAACATCGACGTCCGTAACCCCGACGGAGTGGAAAAGGGCATTCGTTCGATCACTCTGAATGGCCAGGGCATCGACGGGCCGATTCCGCCGCAGCCGGCCGGATCTGTAAACCGGGTTGACGTGGTGATGGGCTGATCGAATTCACCCACTGTTTGTGGCGCACGCTTCAGCGTGCAGTGCCGGCACTCCTGCCGGCATCTTCCCGACCGTGGACAAGAGTGTCCACGCTGCACGCTGAAGCGTGCGCCACAACACTCCGAATGAACCTCGGTTGCCGTCGGTCGGTTCGTTCTGATTCCGGGCCGGTGGACTCTCGTTCGCTGGGTGGGATTTGACCGGATTGATACAGAAGATCAAGAGGGCGCTGGCCGACGCGTTTCGAATGGGGTCATATGCCGCCGGCGAACGCCCCTCGGATGTCCGCACTCAGGTCGTGGAGGCGGCGCGGTCACCCGATCTGCAACCAGATTCGCGGTGAGGCTGCATTCGGGAGTTGAAGATAAGGACGAAGTTTTGCGTGGGCGGGTTCCTGTTGAAGTGCCGCCGCCGTGCACTTGTTACACGCGCCAGCGGTAGCCGGATTGCGGGCCGGGGTTCAGCGCACTACCCGGGCGGGATCGCAGCCGTCCGCCGGAAGAATGCCTGGGCGCGTCCGACGTCGCGCAGGATCTGCGCACGCAGGATCTCCGCCGAGGGAAACGCCTGCTCGTCGCGGATGCGCCGCAGGAACTCAACTCGTATTTGGCCGGGTGCGCCGCCTTCGAGCGGGTCGAGCAGAAACGTCTCGATGGTGAGATGCCGTCCGCCAAACGTGGGCCGGTAGCCGACGTTGGTCACCGAACGCCACGTGCGCTGGCCGGGACGCCGGTGTACGTCCCCAGCATCCTGCTCTTCAAACGTTCGAGTGATGTAAACGCCGTTGGCCGGAACGGCGGCGCGTTCCAGCGCCAGTGAAGGCATTTCCAGATTGAGTGTCGGCACGGTCTCCCTGCGGCCGCGACCCTCGCCGGGCACCACCGCACCCGAGACGGCGAAGGGTCTGCCCAGCAGCCGCGCGGCCCGGGTGACGTCTCCGCTGCCCAGCAGGCGCCGAATCTCACTGGAGGACACCGGGACGCCGCGCAACACGACGGTGGGCACTATGCCAACCCGTACTCGGTATTTCTCGCCCAATGCCCGCAGCGTGCCGACATCGCCGCATTGTCTGCTGCCAAACAGGAAGTTCTCGCCCACGACGACCGCGCGCGCGCCCAAAGCGTCCAGCAGGACCTCGCGGAAAAACGCCTCAGCGTCGAGCGAACTCAGGTGTGCGTCGAAGGGCAGGATCAACGCCTGCTCGACGCCGTCGTGCTCCATCAGGGCGCAGCGCTCGGCGGGAGAACTGAGCAGCAGGGGCGCGCGGTCCGGCGCGACGACCTCGGTCGGATGGGGGCTGAAGGTGAGCGCGGACGGTCGCGCGGCGCACTCGCGCGCCATTCGCACGACGACGCGCATCAACTCGCGGTGTGCGGCGTGGACGCCATCGAAGTTACCGATAGTGACTGCGGAGGGCGCGAACGAAATGCGTGCCTCCTCAAGGCTGTTGAAAATCCGCATGGCGCTTTATGGGAGTCCGACGGCGACCTCCAGGCCGTCGTATGCCAGACGTACACCCGCAGGCAACATGCTGCCCGCACTCTCATGCGCCAGATCGTGGGAGATATGCGTAAACCAGGCCTCGCGCGGCTTCAGCCGCTCGACAAGCTTCAAGCTCTGTTCCACGGTGCTGTGAGTCGGATGCGGGTGATAGCGCAGGGCGTCCAGGAACAGTACGTCCAGTCCGCGCAGCAGTTCCATCGACTCCTCGGGCACCTCGCTGTGGTCGGTCAGGTAGGCTGCGTTGCCGAAGCGAAAGCCGTGACAGCGGCCTTTGCCATGCCGCACGGGCACGGGCGTGAACTCCAGGCCGGCGACCCGGATGGGGCTGCCGTCAAAGGGTTCGGTCCGGATGCGCGGCCGCGAAGACTCGGTGTGGCCCTCGTAGAAAATGTAGTCGAACACGCGGCGAATAATCTTGAGCGTCTCCTCCGAGCCGTACACCGGGATCGACTCCTTCTGGTTGAAATTGAACGGCCGGATGTCGTCCAGTCCCAGGATGTGATCGGCGTGCCCGTGCGTATAGAGCACCGCATCGACGCGCGAAAGATGGGCGCGCAAAGCCTGCTGCCGGAAGTCCGGTCCGGTGTCGATCACGACGCAATGGCCGTCCCAACGCAACGCCACCGATGGCCGCAGACGCTTGTCCCGCGGATCGTTCGAGTGGCACACGTCGCACGGGCAGCCGATGGTCGGAACTCCTACGCTGGTCCCCGAACCCAGCACGGTGATGGTCAGCCGGTTCGCCGACTCAGCCATTTTCCTCGGTGGCGTTCTCCGCGGCCGGTGCTTCGACCGGCTGCTTCTGTTCCGCCTCCGTAGCCTGGATGAAGCGGAAGCGCAACTCGGTCAAAGAGTTGTCGAGCAGTCGCTGTTCTTCCAGCGTCAGGTTGTTGCGGGTCTTGTCCTGGAGCACTGCCAGCATGTCAATGGTGTGGCGCGCAATCGGCAGGTTGACTTCCTGTTTCTCGGCCCACGGCGAGGCGCCGAGGCTGGCCTCGGCCTGCATGCGCATGCTCCAAACCAGGAACTCAAAATTGGCAGGGGGGAGAGGTACTTCTTGCTCGCTCATTACCTAAACATTGTACTGGAGTAGGGTGCCTCTCCCGAGCGGGACAAGGGCTCGGCCTTCGCTCGGGATACGGTCCGGGCTCACTTGCGTTTGGGTTCCTTCGCGAACGAACCGCGGAGCGGACAAACGGGCTGCGGAGTGACGGCCATTTTGTCGTCGGGATGCGGCCCCAGCTTGCGAACAATGGCGTCGTCGAAATGCTCGGCCAGAGGCATCTCGATCAGCGGGACCGAGCAATGGCCGGGGATTGCCGCGGCTGATGCGATCAACTCAGTTTTGAGCTGCAATAGGCGAGGCTGTGCTCTGAACTGAACCACCAGCTCTCTCTTTGTCAGCGGTTCTCGCCAATGGGGGAACTTCAGATCTAGCCCCGGCGACGTCAGCTCGGGCGCACTGGCCGGAGGCGGGTTGATCGGGAAAGGGGGCGGCAGAGGCGGGAGCGCGGGCAGGTTGAACGTTACCGCGGGCGCCGTCTGACCAAAGACCGGGAGAGACAACGCAACCATCACGCATCCCATCGGCAGTAGACGCATTCTGGCCACATTATAGTGCTCCCGGGGTCGCCAGGATGCGGCATTTTCTGCAATATTTTAAATGAAAAACCGGGCTAACGCTTGCGCGGAAGCCCGGTCTAATAATGGATCGGATTGGCTGGACTGACTACTTGCTGACCTTGTAGAACTCAGCGTAGTCGGCCAGTGACTTAGCCTGGAAGTCGCCGGCGTGTCCGGCCTGGCCGAACTGGACCATGCGCTGGGCGACCACTTTGTGCATGGCTTCGCGCGCGGGCTTGTTGTAGTCGCGCGGATCGAACTTCTCCGGGGACTCGGCGAACACCTTGCGGATAGCGCCCGTGATGGCCAGGCGGTTGTCGGTATCGACGTTGATCTTGCGGACGCCGTTCTTGATGCCGAGCTGGATCTCTTCCACCGGCACGCCCCAGGTCTGCTTCAGCTTGCCACCGTACTCGTTGATGATGTCCTGCAGTTCCTTGGGAACCGAAGACGACCCGTGCATGACCAGGTGGGTGGTGGGCAGGCGCCTGTGGATCTCTTTCAGCAGGTCCATCTTGAGCACCGCGCCGTCGGGCTTGCGGCTGAACTTGTACGCGCCGTGGCTGGTGCCGATGGCGATCGCCAGGGCGTCCAGACCGGTCTTCTCGACGAATTCGACAGCCTGATCGGGATCGGTGACATGCTCGAGGCCGGTGCCGCCCGCGCCGTGGCCGTCTTCGATGCCGCCGAGCGTGCCGATCTCGCCTTCCACGGAAACGCCCTTGGAGTGCGCCAGTTCAACGACCTTACGGGTCACTTCGACGTTGTACTCGAAGGTCGATGGGGTCTTTCCGTCGGCCATCAGCGAGCCGTCCATCATCACCGACGTGAAGCCGAGTTCGATCGCCGACTTGCAAGTCTCGAAACTGTTGCCGTGGTCGAGGTGCAGAACCATCGGGATCTCCGGGTACAACTCGGCGGCGGCCAGCATCAAATGGTACAGGAAATTGTCGTTGGAGTAAGCGCGAGCGCCACGGCTCGCCTGCACGATCACGGGCGACTTGGTCTCCCGCGCCGCTTCCATAATCGCCTGGATCTGCTCCATGTTGTTGACGTTGAATGCGCCAACACCGTAACCGCCTTTGGCGGCTTCATCCAGAAGCTGCCGCAATGTGACCAGTGGCATCGAAACTCTCCTTAGGGGTCTGTTCAGAGGTAGAACTCTGATGGATCACCTCCATGATATAACACTGGAACGTCCGTTTTGTTGCGCATTCTGTAGAGTTTCCCGTCAGTCGAAACGAGCACAAGCAGGTTCAAGCACTTGCATTCGATGGGCAGGTTGTGCGGCTGACGCGCACATCAGAGCGCGAGTTCGAAATACAGGGCATGCACGGGAGACTTAGCATCGTAGCGCTCGATTTGCTCAAACCCGACCTGGCGGTAAAGCGCGATGGCCGATTCCATGGATGGCAGCGTATCCAATCGCAGGGCATGGTAGCCGCGCTTTCGCCCGGCCTCGATCAGCGCGACGGCCAGCGCACGTCCCAACCCGCCGCCGCGCGCGGAGGGTTCGACATACAGCCGCTTCATCTCGCACACTTCGGGCGCGAGCTTGCGCAGCGCGCCGCAGCCGACGGCGCGCCCGTCGATACTCGCAAGCAGCAGCGTGCCCTCCGGTTCGGCGTAACGTCCGGGCAGTCCCTCGATCTCCGCGGCAAATCCCACGACGCATTCACCGACTCCCGGAGTGGCCCCGTACTGCCGCAGTAACTCGCGGGCGGCCTCCAGGTCGCCGTGTGTGAGCGCGCAGCGGATCTCTATCATTCGTAATATGTTACGCTAAAAGTTCCCTACAAAATAATGATGACATCCGACGAAAACCTCCCAGAGAACCCTACTCTCGGTGCGCGTTTCGAACGACTTGTGGCGATCATGGCCCGGCTGCGCGCGCCCGGCGGCTGCCCATGGGATCGCGAACAGAACTTCGACAGCATCAGGCCCTACACGCTTGAAGAGACCTACGAAGTGCTTGAGGCGATCGACCAGCGCGACTACACAGGGCTGTGCGAGGAACTGGGCGATTTCATGCTCCAGGCCGTCTTTTATGCCCAAATGGCGCAGGAAGAGGACCGCTTCACGATTGCCGATTCGCTCGACGCAATCAACGAGAAACTGGTGCGCCGCCATCCGCACATTTTCTCCGACGGCGACGCGAAGACCTCAGACCAGGTGCTGAAGCGCTGGGAGGAGATCAAGGCCGTTGAGAAGTCCGCTCGGGGGGGAGCGCCGAAAGGCCGCCTGGACGGCGTGCCGCGCGCTTTGCCGGCGTTGATGGAAGGCCTCAAAATTTCTCAAAAAGCCGCAAAAGCAGGCTTCGAATGGCCCGATTTCGAACAGGTTTTGGAGAAGTTTCATGAGGAAACCGCTGAACTCGCGGAGGCACGAGCCCGCGGTTCGCAGTCCGAAATGGAGGACGAGCTGGGCGATCTGCTGTTCACCGTGGTGAACATGGCGCGCTGGCTGAACGTCGATCCGGAGCAGGCCCTGCGCCGGACCAATGCGAAGTTCCGGGCCCGCTTCGCCCACGTCGAACACTCGCTGGCGGCAGACGGTAAAACGCTCGAGCAATCGACGCTCGAAGAGATGGAGGCGCTGTGGCAACAGGCGAAGTCGCTACCCAAATCACGCTGAGGCATCTTGAAACGCTGTCCGAGTTGCGCGGAGCCGTGGAACTGCAGCAAGAGATCTGGGGCTTCTCCGACATCGAATTGCTACCACTGCGGCTGTTCGTCGTTGCTCAAAAAGTAGGCGGCCAGGTGATTGGCGCATTCGACGGCGAACGCATGATCGGCTTCCTGCTGGCGATTCCCGGCCTCAAACACGGCGAGATTTATCTGCACTCGCACATGATGGGCGTGCAGGCTCCCTATCGCAATCTCGGCGTGGGGCGCATGTTGAAACTGGCCCAACGCGATCAGGCTCTGGCGCGCAACATTAAGTTGGTCGAGTGGACTTTCGATCCGCTCGAAATCAAGAACGCCTACTTCAACATCGAGCGTCTGGGCGCTGTGGTGCGTCGCTATGTGTTGAACCAATACGGCACCACGACCAGCCATTTGCACGGCGGTCTGCCGACCGACCGCTGCGTGGCCGAGTGGTACCTCGACAGTGACCGAGTACTCGCCAATCTGGCCGGACAGCGCAACCCTTACGTCGGCATTGTTGAGCGCGTGGCGGTGCCTAACGACATCGCCGAACTCCGCCAGAATGAACCTGGGCGCGCACGCGAAATGCAATCCGGTGTAAGCGATGCTTTCCTCGCGCACTTCCAGCGCAGGCTGGCGGTGACTGGTTTCGAACGGTCCGCCGGCGCGGGCATCTACCTCTTTTCACAATGGCCTTCAAACTAGACGCGATTCGCCTGCACAGGCTCGAAATACCGCTGGTGAATTTCTTCGAGACCAGCTTCGGGCGCACGTATAGCCGCTCCATCATCCTGGTCGAAGTGGTGTCTGACGGTGTCTCCGGCTGGGGCGAAGTCACCTGCGGCGAGCATCCGTTCTACAACGAGGAATGGACCGAGGCCGCCTGGCTGCTGCTGAAGCACTACGTGGCTCCCGCCGCGCTCGGGCGGACGCTGGCGAGTGCCTCCGAGTCGGGCGCGTCGTCCGCCGGCATCAAGGGCCACCGCATGACTCGCGGCGGCTTTGAAGCGGCCTGTTGGGATTTGGAGGCGCGGATCCAGGGTGTCCCGCTGTGGCAGTTGATTGGCGGCGGGGCGCGCAAAGAAATTCCCTGTGGCGTCTCGATCGGCATCCAGGACAGCGTGCCGCAACTGCTCGAGAAGATCCGCACCGAGGTCGAGGCGGGCTACCGGCGCATCAAGATGAAGATCAAGCCGGGATGGGACATCGACGTGATCTGCGCGGTGCGCCGCGAGTTCCCGGAAATCCTGCTGATGGCGGATGCGAACTCCGCCTACACGCTGCACGACATCGACCATCTGAAGCGCCTGGACGAGTTCGATCTGATGATGATGGAGCAGCCGCTGGCGCACGACGAGATCATCGATCACGCGGCGCTGCAGGCAGCGCTCAAGACGCCCATCTGCCTGGACGAGTGCATCCGCACGGCGCACCACGCGGAACAGGCGATCCAGCTGGGTGCTTGCAGGATCATCAACATCAAACTCGGGCGTGTGGGCGGCTTTGCCGAAGCCAAACGCGTGCACGACGCCGCCCACGCACACGGCATTCCCGTGTGGTGCGGCGGGATGCTCGAAAGCGGCGTCGGCCGGGCGCACAACATCGCGCTTTCCACGCTGCCCGGCTTCGTGCTGCCCGGCGATGTTTCGGCCAGTAAACGGTATTGGAAGCGCGACATCATCGACCCCTGGGTGGAGGTGACCCCGCGCGGAACCATCGTGGTGAACGATCAGCCCGGGTTCGGTTACGCCCTGGACCTGGAGTTCCTCGCTTCGGTGCGCGTGGCACAGGAGACGCTGCGCCCCTGACCATGCTTCTGGAGACCCCCAGCGCGGTTCGCAAACCGGCGCCGAAATCCGCGCGCACCTACGCGGCGGTCATGCTGATGACCGTCTTCTGGAGCCTGAATTACATCGCGGCGAAATTCGCCCTGCGCAGCTTCCCGCCGATCCTGTATGCCTGCCTGCGCATGATTCTGGCCGGCGCGATGATGTTCGTCACCTACCTACTCTGGGTGCGCCACCGTCCCAAGGCGATGATCAGCAAGTGGCCCCGGCGCGACCTGCTGATTCTGGGCGTGATCGGCATCCTGGGCATGGTCGGCAACCAGATACTGTTCGTGGCGGGACTGGGCCGGACGTCGGTGGCGCACGCTGCACTCGTGATCGCGACGACACCCGTGCAGGTGCTGCTGCTGGCCTGTGTCCGGGGCCAGGAGCGCCTCTCCGCGACGAAGGTCTGCGGCATGGCGATGGCCATTGGCGGCATCGGCGTGTTGAACCTATCGCCCGGCCGTTCCGCACGCGGCGCGTCCATACTAGGCGATTTTCTGGTCTTCCTCTGCGCCTTCTCCTTCGCGCTCTATTCGGTGCTGGGCAAGGAGCGCATGAAGCGCTTCGGGGCGATCCCTGTAAACGCTTTGGGCTTCGGAGTCAGCGCGCTATTGTTGCTCGCGCCGGTCTGGCTCATGGGCCGGGACTTTCACTTCGCCGCGGTACCGGCCATGGGCTGGTGGATGCTGGCCTACATGTCGGCCATCTCGTCCGTGCTCTGCTACATCATTTACAGCAAGGCGCTGGAGACACTGCCGGCATCGCGCGTGGCGTCGTTCAGCTACGCCCAGCCGTTCATCGCCTGTCTGGCGGCCTGGTGGCTGCTGGGCGAGCCGGTCACGCTGCCGGTGGCCATGGGCGGGATGATGGTGCTGGGGGGCGTATGGCTCACGGGGCGCAATTGAGCTTCGACGCAGCCGTGTGGCGCACGCTTCAGCGTGCGCCACACAGAGCGGGCGACCTACTCTCCCAGCAATCGTTCAATGGCATATGACGATTGCTTTGGCGGTGGCTTCCTACGCCGTCTCGTTTTGAAGCGGACAGCGATCTGAATCAATGGCTGGCTTATTTCATCTGCTGAGCGCGAACCGCAACTACCGCTCCACCTGGCTGGCGCAGGTGGTCAGCGAGGTTGGCGACAACTTCAACAACATCGCCGTGTTTGCGCTCGTCATGCAGCAGACCCACTCCGGCATGGCCGTGGGCGGCGTGATGCTGGCGCGCGCCGTCGGCGTGCTGCTGGCCGGACCGATTGCAGGCGTCGCCCTGGACCGCTTCGACCGCCAGCGCATCATGGTTGCGAGCGACCTGTTCCGGGCCGTCGTATCGCTGGCGTTTCTGTTCACCATTCACGAGCGCAACGTCGGGCTGCTGCTATTCCTCAGTGGGCTGTTGATGTTCGCGTCGCCGTTCTTCACCAGCGGCCGTTCGTCCATCATGCCGACCATCACGACGCGGGAAGAATTGCACACCGCCAACTCGCTGACACTCACCACGGCCTGGACCTCCGTGGCCATCGGCAGCTTCCTGGGGGGCGCCATCGCGGCCTGGTTCGGCTTCCATGTGGCGTTCGTCTTCAACGCGCTTTCGTTCGTTTTTTCCGCGTTCTTCATCAGCCGTCTGCGACCGCCCACGGAGCGCGGGTTCCGGGCGGACCGCAGCGGCATCGCCCACGTCGAGCGGCGTCCGATCCACGATTATGTCGATGGTCTGCGCTATGTCCGCAGCGTCCCGCTGCTGTTCGCGCTGGCCCTGGTCAACGTGGGCTGGGCCTCCGGCGGAGGCGCGGCGCAGATCCTGTTCAGCCTCTTTGGCGAGACCGTGTTCCACCGGGGTGCGGCGGGGATCGGCGAGGTCTGGGGCTGCGCCGGCATAGGCCTGATTTGCGGCGGCGTTGTCGCCAATGTGTTCGGGCGCAAGCTCACTTTCGAGCGCTACAAATGGGCCATCGTCATCTGCTACGTGGTCCACGGCGGCAGCTACGTGCTGTTCAGCCTGAGCCCCAACTACGGCGCGGCGCTATTCTTCATCGCGCTGTCCCGCATGGGGGTGGCCGTCAGCTCGGTGCTCAACTACACTCAACTACTGCGCCACACCCCGGACGGCTTCCGGGGGCGCGTCAACTCGACTTTTGAATCGATGACCTGGGGCACCATGATGCTGTCCCTGACCGTGGCGAGTTACTATTCTCAGAGTCACTCGCCGCGCGAAATCGGCGTGGTCGCGGGCGTGCTGAGCTCGCTGACCGCCGTGTTTTGGGCTTGGGCACTGCTCACCGGCCGGCTGCCGGAGCCGGCGCTCGAAGGGCACGAGCCGACGGGGGATGAGGAGGTCGAAGTTCATGTCTGAGGCGCACTCGTTCGATCTCGCGGGCAAGACCGTCCTAGTCACTGGCGCGGCCCGGCGCATCGGCCGCTCCATCGCCCTGCGGCTGCACCAGGAGGGCGCGCGCGTTCTGATTCACTATTCGAGTTCAAGAGCCGAAGCCGAACACACGGCGGCGGAGTGCGGCGGCGCGGGGCTGTATCAGGCCAACCTCGAGCACGTCGCTGAGATCAAGCAGATGTTCGGCGAGATTGCCGAGCGCGAAGGCCGCCTCGACGCCTTGGTCAACAACGCCGCACGATTCACAAAGCTCGATCCGCTGCAGGTCACCGAGACGGACTGGGATTTCGTCCACTCGGTGAATTTGAAAGCCACGTTCTTCGTCGCCCAGCAAGCCGCGCTGCTGATGCAGCGCAACGCCGGGGGCGTAGGCCGCATCGTCAACATCAGTTCGATGGGTGCGTTTCTCGCCTGGCGCGAGCACGTGCATTACTGCGCCTCGAAGGCGGGCGTCATCGCATTGACGCGTTCGCTGGCTAAGGCGCTGGCGCCGGCGATCACGGTGAACTCGGTGGCGCCGGGCGTGATCCCGTTCGACGAAGTGAACGAGGATCGCATCCAGACGATGGCGCGTTCGACGCCCGCGGGCAGGCCCGGCACGGGCGAGGAGATCGCCGGGGCGGTTGTCTATTTCCTGAAGGCATCGAACTTCGTCACGGGGCAAACGCTGCAGGTGGACGGCGGACTCAGCCTGCGCTAAAGCGGCGCCGTTCGGAAGGCTTAGAAGAATCGCCCCAGCAGGAAGAACGCCTGCCGGTCGCCGCGGTCTCCCACGGCGGCTCCGAAGAACACCACTCCGATGGGCGTCGAGCCGGCCAGACCGAGCGAACCGCTGTGGTGCGGGAGCGGCACCCCCTGCCTGCTCCAGGCGTTGCCGGCCTCATAACTGGCCATCGCATAGAAGCGCCCGAACAGCGCCAGCGACTGGTTGTTGAGGCTCCGCAGCAGATAGCCTCCGCCGTAGTAGTAGTGGTTGCCGAAGATCTGCTGCCGGTTCATGGCGGCCAGCATGCTCGGCCCCCCCAGGAAGAACGTGAAACCCAGCGGCCTGTCGCCGACGGTGGTTCCACCCGCTGTGCGCGTGATCAAGTGGTACTTGCCGCTCAGGCGGTGAGCCCAACTGAGGTGCGCATCGAACAATGGATACTGCTTCGGTGAGTCCGGCGAGGAGACCACCCAATGGGCCGAGTACTCGGCCAGCCAGCCGGTGGTTGGAATGACCGGATTGTCCTGGCCTTCGTGAACTCCCTTGACGTAGATCTCCGACCTCAATCCGCTCAACGGACCGGACACTAGCGGCCCGACGGTCTGCGAGTAGCGCAGCGCCGATTGTGCCGTGCCCACTCGCAGCTCGTCTCGGGAGTTGAAGGCATAGCCAATATCGAACGACCCGCCGAAGTCGCGCATTGCCACTTCGTAGAGCTGGGTGCGCCGCTGATAAACGGGAACGCGCAGGCTGTCGGCGAACAGTGATGGCGCGACTAACCAGCGTGAGCCCGCCATGCGATGGTAAAGCTCGGTGGAAATGCGGTCCTGAATCCCGAGGTTGAAGTCGGTGCGCCACTCGGACAACGGTCCCGTGAAGTCCAGGAAATTGACCCTGCCGCCGAAGCCCATCTGCAAGCCGCGATGAGGCGCGCCGTCGAGCGTCGTCGAGATGCGGACGAAGGGCGGACCGTAGGCCCGCTCCTTCGTTTCGATGCGGAGCCCGTCCTGCCCGTCCTTCCGGATGAAGCCGTAGCGCGCCGATTCGACGCGTCCCAAACCGACCAGGCCGTTCAGTTCGGCTTCCAATGTGTCCTCGTCGAGCGGGTGATGCTCGCTGGCGCGCAGAGCATTCTGCAGGGCGTCCTTGAGCTTCGCCGGAAGCGCCGTCTCGACTTCTACGAAGGCCGGACTGATCTGGCGGGGACGCTTGCCGCGCGAGCGTTTATCAGCATAAGCGGCGTACTCATCCGGCGCGACGGCCAGCGGGCCGAGGAAGGCCTGTTTGCGCTCCGCCGCCTCGTAGCCGCGCTGGGAGAGGTTCTTCCATTCGAGATACGATCCACCATCGAACCCCTGCAGATCGGGCATCAGCACCAGGTCGGCCTGGGCCAGGCTGCGCCGTTCGTTCAGCGTGATCAGTACGCTCATACTCTTGCGGGCCACGCCCAACAGCGAGGTGTAGGCACCCGGGTCCTCGGGCACGTCCAGCGCCACTGCGATCACGATATCCGCGCCCATCCGGCGAACCAGGTCCACCGGGATGTTGTTCACCAGGCCGCCGTCCACCAGCAGCTTGCCGTGCCACTCCACGGGCGAGAATACGGCGGGCAGCGACATGGTGGCGCGGACCGCGTCAAATAGCGGCCCCTTATCGAAAACCACTTCCTCGCCCTTCCTGATGTCCGTGGCCACGGTGCGGAATGGCGTTGGCAGGTCGTCGAAACTCGAAAGGTCCTCCCAGGGCGCGGCGAAGCGGCTCAGGATCAGGCCGACGGCGTGACCGGCGTTGACACCGCTAGGCAGCCTCACGCTGCGCTGCTTGATGCCGAACTCCATTTGCGAGGGATAGTCGCGCTCGTCCTGTTTCCGGCGGAGTGACAGGTTCTGATAGGCGAGTTTGGGGACCAGGGCGGCGTGCCAGTCGATGGCGCCGACAAACTCCTCAACCTCTTGCGGGGAGCGTCCCGAGGCGTACAGGCCCGCCACCAGCCCGCCCATACTGGTTCCGGCGATGTAGTCGATGGGGATGTGGTGCTCGGCGAACCAGCGCAGCACCCCCAGGTGCGCCAGACCAAACGCGGACCCGCCCGAGAGCGCAAGGCCGACGCGCGGCCGGTGCGCTGGCTTCGCCGGATCGTCTGCCGGGGCGCCCGCGCTAAGGCCCGTGAGCAGCAGCGGCAGCGACAGCAGCACATGCGCGATACGGCGAGGAGAGCCCATGCCTTCATCGTAGGAGAGTGCTGCTGGCGTTGCTCCGCAATTGCAGGCGGGTTGTGTAGCGCGAGGCTTGGCGCGGCTCCGGGTTGAACGACCGCGGGGGAGTGGTTGGAGTCCGGAGCGTCTTCAGAGGCGCTACGAACAGGAAGGAACAAGGCGTGTCAGCCGGCGTGACCACTCTCTGTCGTTCGTGGCTCTGTGCTGCAGGGGCAGCCGGTGGATGGCTGGTTGCGCCCTCGTTCAGAGCTGCTTGAACGGGCTCCGTGCGAGTGCATACTCCAGCGATTCTTTCGGCACGGTGAATTCCGCCATGCCCGTATTGCCCACGAACCCGAGCGCCTTCACGCCGGCGGGCGAGGTGAAATAGGCGTCCACGACCATCCGCCGTGCCCAGTCGAAAAACCGGATGCCGGGGGCAAGCTCCGGAGTCGAGTTCTTGCGGAACGCGATGTCGTCCAGGATCTGCTTGCGGACTTCCACGGCCGCATCGACGAAGTTCCGCCCGCAGCGCCGGCGCGCCTCGTGATCCAGCCAGCCCAGACCGCTGAGCCAGACTGCTTTCAACTTCTCGTTATTGGCCGCCAGCAGGTCAATGAACTCCGCCGCACCAGCACCGGCTCCCCCGGGATCTGCGCCGTCCGGCGGGATGATGATGTCGGCCAGCTCGCGCACCGTTTTGTATTCGTGCGGGCTCAGCAGCTGCGGCTGGTAGGCGCCGCCGGTTTTTGTCGCAGCCTGCGCCGCGTGCTGATGGACATGGCTCGCGTCCTGGGCGCTCATTCGCCCGGCGCCCGCGGCGACGGCGGCCACAGCCTGGAGCAAAGTTCTGCGCGGAAACGGACTGGGCATGGCTTAGAGGTTCCCCTTCTTCATTTCTTCCGCCATATACTCGGCGGCGCGCCACGCCATGGCGACGATGGTCAGCGTCGGGTTCTTATCGGGATTGGAGACGAACGGCGCGGCGTCGGCCACGAACAGGTTTTTGCAGTCGTGCGACTGGCTGTGTTTGTTCAGCGCCGAAGTGGAGGGATCGTCGCCCATGCGCACCGTCCCCAGTTCGTGAATAATCGCGCCCGGCTCGGAGATCGCGTCCGCCTCGCTCTCCAGATTGCGCGGGCCATCGACGCGGCCGCCCATCGCTTCGATGATCGAGGCGAAAGTCTCGTGCATGTGCCGCACCATCTTCAACTCGTGCTCGCTCCACTCGAAGTGGAAGCGCAGGACGGGCGTGCCCCAGCGGTCCACCTTGACCGGGTCGAGCTCGCAAAACGACTTCTCGTTCGGGATCATTTCGCCGCGTCCGGCGAACCCCACACTGCAGCCGTAGCTGCGCAGAGCCGTGTCCTTCAGGCTCTTGCCATAGCCCTCGTGACTGGCGCAGACGTCGTGGAAACTGCCGACTTCGGGCATCCCGTATCCGCCGCCGACCTCGATGTGATAGCCGCGCGGGAAGTCCTTCTGCCGGTCCCACAACCACCACGGCACGTACACGTGACCGCCGCCGTAGCCGTCGTCGTTGTACTTGGGCATGCCCTCGAACGCCGGCACTTGCCCGCTCAGCCCGTAGCCGACCGTGTCGGTGAGATAGCGGCCCACCACGCCCGACGAGTTGGCCAGGCCGTTGGGGTGCCTGGGCGCTTTTGAATTCAGCAGCAGGCGCGCCGACTCGCAGGCGCTCGCGGCCAGCACCACCACGCGGCAGCGCACCTGACGCTCCTCGCGCGTGGCTTTGTCCACGTAGCTGACGGCCCGCGCCTGCCCGTTCTCGTCGGTCAGAATCTCGCGCGCCATCGCACCGGTAATCAGCTTCAGACGCCCGGTCTTCAGGGCAGGGAAGATCTGCACCTGGCTCGAAGAGTAATTCGAGGCGGTGACGCAGCCGCGCCCGCACTCGCCGCAATAGTGGCACGGAGCGCGCCCGTTCAGGGCCTTGGTCAGCACGGCCATGCGCGAGGGGATGCACGGGATCTTCAGCGAGGCGCTGGCCTTCTGGATCAGGACTTCGTGGACGCGCGGCACGGGCGCAGGCAGGAAGTTGCCGTCCGGCGCGCTGCGGATTCCTTCGCGCGTGCCGCAGATGCCCATGAAGCCTTCAGCCTTGTCGTAGTAGGGTGCAACCTCGTCGTATGTGATGGGCCAGTCGAAGCCCAGCCCGTCGCGCGAGTGCGGCTTGAAATCGTAGTCGGCGAAGCGCAGCGAGATGCGCCCGTAATGGTTCGTCCGCCCGCCTACGATGCGCGAGCGGTACCAGCGGAACTTGCTGCCCTCGGCCACGCTGTAGGGCTCTTCGTCAATGTCCCAGTAGCAGTTAGGCGCGCCGAAGAAACCGAAATCCCTGCGGCCGGTGTAGCTTTCGCCCTTGTCGCCCGCGCCGCGGTGAGCGTAGTCGGCAGGAGTCTTGTGTTCCTTGAAGTCCTGCGCCGGATGCAGCATCGGACCCGCTTCCAGCAGGGTCACATTCACGCCCAGATTGGCCAGGACGTGGGCCACCGTACCGCCGCCTGCGCCGGAACCGATCACCACGACGTCGGCCACGGGAGCGCTCTGCTTGACCTGAAACATGTCTTTCAGGTGTACCACAACCGCGGTGCTTCGGTGCGGAAGATTCGAGGTGGCGGGGGCGGTCCTCGGCGGGGCGATCGGCGTCTGGCCCACCGCCGGGAAGGCAGTCCGGGCGCGCGGCTCGTCGCCGGTCTGTAGCGCGACCAACGGAAGGGCGCAGGGAACAGAAACAGCGACTCGGGCTGGGGCGGAAGGGCCCTGTACGTTTGGCGATTATCGCGATGCGCGGAGCGGCTAAGCGGGATTGGGCTGAAGAGTGAAACCGTCAGATTTGACGGATTGTGAAATCGGCCCACGTAGAAGCAATAGCTTAGAAGTACAAATCGTCACATTTGACGGTTTGGGGCATTGGGTGATCGGCGAGTTTCCGGGAAGGCCGTTTTTGAACGAAGCCTGGGCGGCAGACGCTTCGCGTGCGGGTAACTGGTGCGTTTGGTCGTAGCTTGGAATATGTTCGGGTCACAAGGAGAAGCTTGTGACCCATTCACAAACGTTGATGCTCGAGGAACTCGAGCGTCGGAATTACTCGCAGAGTACCACGCGCTCCTACCTGCGTGTGGTTGCGGATTTGAGCCGTCATTTCAATCGGCCTGTTGAAGAACTTCGCCCCGAACACATCCGGGAATATCAGGCGTATCTGTTCCGGGAGCGGCATCTCACGGCCAACTCGGTCAATCAGCGGGTGGCCGCGCTGCGCTTCTTTTTCAACAAAACGCTACAGGGGAACTGGAGCGTGGAACAGACGCCGTATCCCAAGTGCCCGTATCGACTGCCGCTCATCCTGAGCCGCGAAGAAGTGGCCGGCTGATCGAATGCGCGCTGACGCCGGTGCATCGAACGATTCTGATGACGCTGTATGCCACCGGCATGCGGCGCGCCGAACTGGCGAATTTGAAGCTCGGCGACATCGACAGCCGGCGCATGGTGATTCACATCCGGGACGGCAAGGGCCGCCAGGATCGCGACGTGATGCTGAGTCCGAATCTGCTCGACGCGCTGCGCGAGCATTACCGCAGCCTGCGCAAGAAGCCCGCGACGTGGCTCTTTCCGGGCGGCACCTATCACACCGCAGATCGGCCCATCGACCCGAAGGTGGTCTGGTATGCCTGCCGCGAAGCGGCCCAACGCGCGGGTTTGAGTCAACGACTCCATCCGCACACGCTGCGCCACTATCTACCCTTCCTGACTATGTCGAGTAATGGCGCGGCGACCCCGTGGTTCCTGCGAATGCGCGAAGTGGTGTCGACATAGTATGAACTCCTCAGCCTCGTGCCGGGGCTGAAAAGGAGTACATCGTGAATTGCACCATTGACAACCAAATAGTTCTGTCGCGGGCGCCGGAAGGCTGTCTCGCCGCACACATCGGTCCGTTTGCAAGGTCGCTGAGTAAGCAGGGATATGCCCTCGACTCGGTTCACCGGCAGGTTCTGCTCGCTGCCTGCTTTAGCCGATGGCTTAATCGGCAGGGAGTCCGACTGCGCAGCATCAGCTCCGAGCATCCATCGCAGTATTTGCGATATCGCGCTCGACAGGTGCGGCCAGACCGAGGCGATTTTGCTGCGCTCCAGCATCTGCTCAGCTTTCTTCGCGCTGAGGGCGTGATTCCCGCCGAGATAGTCTCAGCGCGCCCACTGACCCAGACGGAGCGCTGTTGGCGAGCATACGAGCATCACCTTCGGGAAGCGCGCGGCCTCGCCCAAGCGACGATCGTCAACTACGTTCCATTCGTTCGCAACTTTCTTATAGATCGTTTCGGCGACGGAGCGGTCACCCTGTCACACCTGTCTGCCCTCGACGTCGTGAGATTTGTGCAGCGTCAGGCGCCGCGTTTGCACCCAAAGCGAGCGAAGCTCCTGACCTGTACGTTGCGCTCCTTCCTGCAGTACGTACGCTATCGCGGCAAGGCAAAGTTCGATTTAGCTGCTGCCGTGCCAGTGGTGGCCAACTGGTCGATGTCATCGATTCCCCGAGCGATCGCCGCAGACCAGGTCCGTCAGTTGTTGGCCAGCATCGATCGGCGCACCGCTATGGGTCTTCGCGACTACGCCATCTTGCTCCTGTTCGCACGACTGGGTTTGCGTTCAGGTGAAGTTGTGTCGCTCGAGTTCAATGACATTGATTGGAATAGCGGACAGTTGCGTGTTCACGGCAAGAGTGGCGAGCGCAACGAGCTACCCTTGTCCACGGAAGTTGGTGAAGCGATTGCCTCGTATCTGCGACGTGGACGGCCGCAATGTGCCAGCCGACGCGTATTCTTGCGCGCGAAAGCCCCCATCCGCGGTTTTGTAGGCTCCAGTGGAGTTGGATCGATCGTTCGACATCGGCTTCAGCGCGCCGGCATTGATGCCCCTACTTGCGGAGCACATCAGTTTAGGCATGGACTGGCCACCGATCTGTTGCGTCAGGGCGCTTCGCTCGGTGAGATCGGCGAGTTGTTGGGCCACCACAGCCCCGAGACAACCAAGATCTACACCAAAGTGGATCTCGACGCATTGCGAACACTCGCTCTGCCGTGGCCGGGAGGTGTGCGATGAACACACTCCGGGAAGCTGTTCAGGAGTACTTGGAGATGCGACGCGCCCTCGGATTCAAGCTGCGGAAAGCGGGCAAGGGTTTAGCTGATTTCGTGACTTTTCTGGAGGAGCGGAACGATCGCTACATCACTCAGGACGTTGTGCTCGCCTGGGCTCAGCAACCTTCAAGAACACACCCGGCGCATTGGGCGCAACGCCTGAGTTTTGTACGCGGATTCGCACGATACCGCAGCGCCACTGATCCCCGCACGCAGATTCCGCCGCAGGGTTTGTTGCCCTTCCAGCCGAAGCGGGCGCGACCTTATCTATACTCCGACGAGGAGATCCGCAGCTTACTGCGAACCGCTCTCAAGCTGCCCTATCGCTATGGGCGCGGCAAGCTGCGACCGTGGGTCTACCATTGTTTGTTCGGGCTGCTGAGCGTTTCAGGTCTACGCCTCGGCGAAGCGCGCGACCTCGAAATCCAAGATGTCGATTTGAAAGCGGCGGTGCTCACGATCCGCGGCAGCAAATTCGGCAAGACTCGCCTGGTGCCATTGCATGCCTCGACCTGCACGGTGCTCGCAAACTACATCGCCAAACGTCAGCGCCATTGGGCACGACGAGTGGTCTCCTCCTATTTGTTCGTTTCGAGTCTGGGCAATCGTTTGGATGGCGGAGACATTCATCGAACGTTCTACACATTGTCTCGGCAGATCGGGCTGCGGGGTGCCTCCGATAGTCGTGGGCCTCGTCTGCACGACATGCGTCACCGTTTCGCGACCAACACCCTTGTGCGATGGTACCGCTCCGGGCAGGATCCCGAGCGACGATTACCCCTGTTGTCCGCCTACCTCGGCCATGTGCACGTCGCTGACACGCAGTGGTACTTAGAGGGCTCTCCGGAACTGATGCGCGAAGCGATGAAACGGCTGGAACAGCGCTGGGAGGATCGCCCATGAACACCCCTATCAGCCTGGCGGCACTGCTGGAGCGTTTCTTTACTCAGCGCCTGATGCGGCAGCGTCAAGCGAGTCCCCACACCATCAGTTCTTATCGTGACACCTTCCGTCAGTTCCTGAAGTTGACCGAGCAGCGACTACATAAGGAGCCGTCTCGGCTGAACTTTCAGGAGATTGACGCACCATTGATAATGGCATTTCTAGACTACTTGGAAAAGCATCAAGGGATCAGCACCCGGAGTCGCAATCTGCGCTTGACTGCGCTGCACTCGTTCTTCCGTTTCGCAGCTTTCGAGGCGCCTGCTCATTCTGCACAGATCCAACGAGTGCTCGCCATACCCAGTAAGCGTTTCACACGGACCCTGGTCCCGTTTCTCACACGTGCCGAAGTCGATGCCTTGCTGTCCGCTCCGGATCAGCACGCATGGTCTGGCCGGCGTGATCACGCATTCATACTGCTGGCGGTACAGACAGGTTTGCGCCTATCCGAGATGACCGGGCTCAAACGCCCGGACATCATTCTCGGAGCCGGCGGCCACGTGCGAGTAATTGGCAAAGGACGCAAGCAACGCTGCACACCTATGGCGAGATCGACACTTGCCGTGGTGAAAGCGTGGTTGCGCGAGCCCCAACGCGGTGACGGGGAGGTGCTATTCCCAAACGCCCGAGGTAAACGCCTCAGCGTCCACGGCGTGCAGTACTTGCTGAACAAGCATCGCGTGAAGGCTTCCAGCAAGTGCCCTTCCTTGCAGCACAAACGGGTCACTGTCCACCGCTTGAGGCACACCATGGCCATGGACCTTCTCCAGTCAGGCGTGGACCGCTCTGTGATCGCATTGTGGCTCGGTCACGAAAGCGTTGAAACTACGCAAATTTATCTCGAAGCGACGCTTGCCATGAAAGAGCGAGCACTTGCGAAAGCCACCCTTCCCCGTGGAAAGCCGGGACGATTCAAACCTGGCGACCGACTCCTCGCCTTCCTGAATAGTCTGTAGCCGACAAAAGACTATGTCGAGTGATGTCCGGGTGATTTGCAGGATGCGAACTGAAATTCTCGGCCAAATCCGCAGGGGCACCTCCATTACTCGACATAGTCAGGAAGGGTAGATAGTGGCGC
>Ga0073936_10002167_pt1 | contig 29522 bp, 31 predicted proteins | sample AliMusrvi5mmetaG_FD_87041 | JGI IMG/M metagenome (GOLD analysis project Ga0073936, IMG submission 87041) | Freshwater lake bacterial and archeal communities from Alinen Mustajarvi, Finland, to study Microbial Dark Matter (Phase II) - Alinen... | ecosystem: Environmental > Aquatic > Freshwater >...
ATATTATTGAAGAGCCGAATTTTAATAACTTCAATACCTCACCAGAGCCGCCAAGTCCTTATGCCGACCTTGAAAAAAAGTATCGAAAAAACCGGTTTAACAAAGGAAGAAGCAAAAATCCTTCCGATTTTTTCAACGTGAGCGGTACAGGTTCCCGTTCTGCATCGAAAAGTGCTGACGGCAATAAGCTGCAGCAAAAAAGAAAACCGAAAAAGAAGACATCCTCCAAGGTATATCGTTCCACTTCCGGCAAACGTAACGCGTAAGCAGCTCTGCTGAAACTGCAATCTACATCCTTTATCCTTAGTTTTTCTGAGGTTGGGATTGTGCGGTACTATTTCAGCTTTTGAACTCTTCAAAGAAGATTCGTAGCTTTCAAAGGTGGCGCTTTCATAATCACATCTTATGTCCTATGCTGCTTATCAATCGTTTTATTCGACTTATCGAAGATCATGCGGAATCCCTCTCCTTGCAATGGGTAAAAAATGTCCGTAACAATCCCCTGACTGCGGGATACAGCAAACTCTCAAAAGAGGCACTTCACGATATTGTCTATAGCCGCTTCCGACAACTTGGTCAGTGGCTAGGCAAACAAGAGGGACGAGATCGTGAAATTGCCGAGCAGTTCTGTGACATAGGTGTTCAGGGGGCGAAATCAGGCCTTAAAGTCAGTGAAATGGTCTATTCGTTCATGCTTGAAAGGGATCTCCTTTGGGGATACCTTCTTGATGAAGGTATTGTAACAGAAGGGGTCGATTTGAACCGGGCTATCGAATTTTCACACCAGTTAAACTACTTCTACGAAAAAGCAATTTATTTTGCCATCGTTGGTTATGAGGGCCAGCAGGTTTCTTCGCCTGATATAAAAGCTCAAGGCGTGTTCGACAAAATTTTTGAAGGTTTCAAACACTGGATTGTCGTTCAATAATTTCGCTTAAGGTTACCGGAACAGTGTTTTTGACCCTTTCTTTATTACCGCAGCATGTGTTTTGAAATACAGGCCCATCGAGGGGCGAGGTTGTTCTTCCCTGAAAATACTCTTCAGGCATTTTTAAAGGCAGCCGATCTCGGTGTCAGGGTTGTGGAGCTTGATCTGGTGGTTTCGAAAGATCACAAGATCGTTGTATCTCATGATCCCTGGCTGTCCGGGCCTCTTGGTTCTGATCGGCTTCAATATTTTCTGTATGATATGACATATAGTGATATTGCCACCTTCAAACCTCTTCTTTCAATCATCTTTACAAAAGTTGAGGCCTATATGGCATCAGAAGGGATGCATGGAAAGATGATCTATAATCTTGAAATAAAGTCATGGCCTGATAAAGATGGAATCTATCATCCGACACCAGATCGATATGCATCGCTTGTTCTTCGAGTGGCCGAGGATGCCGGGTTATCGAGTCGTGTCAGAATACAGTCTTTCGATTACCGTGTGATTCGGGAAGCCTGGAAGCTTAATTCCCAGCTCTGTTATGGACTTCTGATCGAAGAAATGAAACACATGGAACGGTTTCTGCCTGTACTCGGATTTTTACCTCGATATGTCAATCCCCATTTTTCTCTTGTAAATCGTGAGTTGACTGAATATCTCCACGCAAAACAGATCAGGATGATACCCTGGACGGTGAACAGCAGGGAAGATATGCTGAAGATGAAGCGGATAGGTGCCGAAGGGATTATCACTGACTATCCTGAACTTGCACTTGCCCTTTTTGGTTTGCAGAAGGGGGGGGCAGATTAGATCAGGAACCGGTCTTGGCTCTCAATGCTTGCAGCAGAGTGTTCACTTTCGTCGTAATAGAGTCAGGTGTTCTGTTTTCTTTTATTTCGGTTGGACTATAGAGAATTCTGTCCAATGAGTCAAGAACTGCAGGGAGTGCCGATTGAACGTCATCAGGGAGCCCTGTTTCCTGCATAGCATTTTTCAGCTCCATTCTTGTCAGGCCTCCGGGACTTTTTATTCCTGTTTTTTCCAGGGAGATAAAAAGGAGTTGTTTAAGGTTTGCCGGTGATGTATCGCTGTCAGTCTGAACATTTCCAGTACTCATCTTTTTTCTTTTTGCCAGTATTGTTACTGCGCGTGTCATCAGAAAGAGTAATGCGATAGTTGTAACTAAAAGCAGCAGAGATAAATTGGCGTTTTGTTTCGTCACCGTGCTGAGAGGTAATATTCTGCTTGTTATCGTTTTTGTCTGTGGTGTCTGTGTTACTGTTATGGAGAGCGGTTTTGAAAAAAGGGTAGTGAACTCTCTTGTTTCGGGATTGAAAGCAACCGTGCGCAGTGCAGGAATCTGATAGACGCCTTTTGATTGTGGCCATGCTGTAATTATAGTCGTTATCGAGCCTTTCGTGGGTAAAGAGTTTGCTTGTAACGCAGTAGTTATTTCAGGAGGATTCTGGCGGAAACTTTCGGGAAGGTGAAGATCCGGCAGTTTAAGGGTAAGCAGGCTTCCTGTACCCGTCAGCAAAATCTTAAGGGATAAAGGTTCGCCGACCTTAACATTCAGCTTATCTGCAGAGAGCTCCAGCTGAAAAGTGCCGACTGCACCTGAGAATCCTTCAGGAACCGGTTCGGGCAGGGCAAGAGGCGATACAACGACATCGGGCGCGGTAATTCTTATGCGGGTGTCAGTCGTTTCTTGTCCACCATTACCCTGTTCGTGCGGCAGGTTACAGACAATGCTGTATCCTGAAACCGTGATTTTTCCACTTTGGAGAGGCACCAGCCGGAATTGCTTGACAACAGCGTATCTGAACGGCTCACCCTGAATCAATGTCTCTTTGCTTTGAATGTAACGCTCGGGTACGGTTTCCTTTGCCCATATGCCCCGAAGCATCGGAGCAGTTTCATTGGATATTTTCGGTGCTGCGTCTTTGAAGAAGAGGGTATATGTGAGAAGTATTTCCTGGCCTATATAAGGGAGGCTGTTATTTATCGATGAAGCAAGGAAGATTTTGTTCCCTCGATTTACTTGTGCTCCGACTATGTCGGAAACGCAAGTAAACAGTATAACGAGCAAAAAAATGACTCGGTACAGGATATGAACAACTCCTCTCGTCATAGTGTTTATTTCATGAGTTCCTTTGATCGTGCCGCTGCGGCGGCAACAGTTTCAATCAGAATCTGCCTGATATTGTTTTCATCCAGAACCTTAAGACCAGCTTCTGTTGTTCCTCCAGGTGTTGTGACTTCCCGTTTGAGTGCTTCCGGGCTTTTCTCGCCAGTGAGCACCATTTTCGCAGCCCCCAGCATTGTTTGAGCGCTTAAGAGCAGTGCTTCGTTGTTTGTAAGACCGCATTGAATACCACCCTCTGCAAGTGAAGCAAGGATATGGAACATATAGGCCGGCCCGCTACCGGAAAGTGCAGTTGCCGCGTCCATCTGCGATTCGTCGAGAATGGCCACCCGGCCGATTGAGCTGAACAGATCACAGGCAAGGGCAACATCATCGTCTGAAGCCATCTTTCCTTTACTGACGGCAGTCATTCCTTCGCCAACGAAAGCAGGTGTATTGGGCATTACCCGTATAACTTTCAGGGTATCTATTGAGTTTTGCAGGATAAACTCTGAAGAAATTCCGGCTGCAACGCTGATCAGCAGGTGATCTGCAGTAAGTGAGGGTTTCAGTTGCTCAAGAACATCTGCAATCTGGTAGGGTTTGACGGCAAGGATGATGATCTGGGCCTTCGTTGCGATCTCTTCAACTGAGAGACAGGGTTGAACGGGGTATTCGGCAGCAACTGAAGCAAGAGTTGCAGCGTCCTTGTCAAAGCCGGAAATAACTGTATTTTTTTTCTCACTGAGACCTGCAATAAGTGCTCGGGCAATTCTTCCTGTTCCTATAAAGCCGATATGAAGATAATTCATTGAATGCCGTATTTATTAAAATGAATAGTTTGTATAGATATGTACGCTTTTTCAGCTGATTTCCCATCCGCAGAGCAAGCTTTCGTTTTCTATTTATAGCGAACTTTGCAGTAAAGAATGATGATGAGCAGTATTAAGGTGATGCTGTTGGCCGCAATGATAGGCAGATCGTTTTTTACAATACCGTAAAAAAGCCAGAGCATAATCCCGAGATTCATGGCAAAAGCCCAAAGCAGACTGATGTCGCGAGTCTGTCTTGTTCTGAAAATCCTTGCAGCCTGTGGCAAAAACGCCAGGGTGGTAATGATTCCGGCTGCATAGCCAAGATATTCCGTTTGATGCGTCATGATCAGGTCGCGGGTGAGATTTACGGCAGAAAACCAAAAAGGCGGGAGATCGTCCCGCCTTTCAGGGTTATACGCTGAAGCTCTTACTTGCTCTGCTGGACGATATAAGCCACTGCATCACCAATCTGTACATCAGTGAGGTTCGGATGGCCACCTTTTGGCATCATCATACCCACCTTGCCCTTGAATCCTTTGATTGAATTACTGTTCAATACAGCAATACCCTGTTTGATACGTGGAGCCCATGCAGCCTTGTCGCCTAATTTCGGTGCACCCATAACGCCGTCTTTGTGACAGGCTGCGCAGTTGGTGTCGTAAATAGCTTTACCTGCTTTGGCATCACTGGCGGCATTGGCATTGGCAGAGGTCATTGAACAAACAAAGAGTGCACAAAGTGCAGCTGAAACGAAACGAGACATGGAAAATCCTCCCTTATAATGGTTGTGGGTTTGTGGGAACGTATGTTGTGTGTATGCAAATATCAAAGTTCTACTCCAGTTATTTCGACTTGTCGACCATAAAGGCAACAGCATTACCTATCGCTTCGTCGGTCAGAGAGGCATTTCCTCCTTTTGGCGGCATAGCGCCAACCTTACCCTGAAACCCTGTGATTGATTTTTTAGACATTGTCTCTACACCCTGAGGGATACGTGCGCTCCAGGCAGCTTTGTCGCCTGGTTTCGGGGCGCCCATCATGCCTGCCTCGTGACATGCAGCACAGTTGGTATCATACACGGCTTTTCCTGCAGCAAGTTTCGGATCAGCTGGAGCTTTTTCAGCCGCAGGTGCAGCAGCAGGTGCAGCGGGTGCAGCGGGTGCCGCAGGAGCAGATGCTGCAGCTTCTTTTTTTTCTTCAGGGAATTTAAGACTGGCAGGTGGTTTCTCAAGTCCGCATGCGCCGAGGAAAACAAGGCCCAGGGTCAAACAAGGCAGGAAAGGTTTCATGTTCATATTCTGAATACTGGTTTAGTTATTGTACCGTGCATATTTTAGAAATTTATAACCAACAGTTTAAAAATTATTCAGCGTATGGCAAAATGGTTTTTTCCATAGGCTTCTTTTTGAGCTGTTGCTGCAGGTCATGACGGGAGAGGCTGTAGAGATGTGTATAAAAAAGATTAAAAAGCAAAACGGCAGGTTTTGAACTTGGCGCCTCAATACCCCTTGCTATTGATTTTTTCATGGTGAATATCTGCCGGGTAAGAGCTGAGTAACTTTCGATAAAGGCATCAAGCGGAATGTTTTTTGGACTATACAGCATTTCCTGACCGAAGGTATAACGGTATGCAGTGATATCGAGTGGATCAAACAGCAGTCGTCCCTCCTCTCTGAGCCTTTCGAAGACTCGCGTTCCGGGAATGGGCCGAAGGATATTTATTCCTGGAATATCGAGTCGAGTATCGCTGATGAAATCAAGGATCGTCGCAGGCGTATCAAGCGTATCCCCGTCAAGACCGTATATAAAACTTCCATAAAGGCTTATACCTGAATTTCTAATGGTTTTAATGGCAAGAGAGAGCTCACCGGCTTTGTTCTGGTTCTTTTTATGAGCGTTCCTGCTGTTTGGTTCTAAACTTTCTATACCGACAAGCAATGCCTGACATCCCGAACGGGCAAAAGTTTCAAGCAGTTCATGCTGCTGTCCAAGGGTTGTGGTGGCCTGACCGAACCATCGGATTTTGAGGAACGTGAGCTGCCGGAAAAGCTCCAGGGCATAGGCTGGATCGGCATTGATAGAGTCGTCGACAAAAAAGAATATCCTGTGGTCATTCGCTTTAAATCGGGCGACTTCCGCGACAATGTCGGAGATAGCCCTTCTGCGCAGAGAGTGGCCGTTGAGCACATGTACATTACAGAAGTCACAGCTATGCTGACACCCCCTTCCGGTCTGGATAAGGTTGGTGGTAAAGTAGCGGTTTTTTATTAATGATGTTTTCATGACTGGTCTTGAGTGTGCCAGATCAGGAAAACTCTCGGATTGATACAGGGGTTTGATGGTACCGGTTGTGAGATCGGTGAGCACCTCCTTCCAAAGATCATCAGCCTCGCCAAGCACAAGAACTTCCGCATGCGATCTGCACGATTCCGCAAAAAGTGTTACATGGGGGCCTCCGAGTACTACTGATATACTTTTTGAACGAAGGGTGTCTGCCAGTGCAAAGGCCTTTTTGGCCATTCCGGTCTGTACGCTGATGCCCACCAGATCCCACTGCTTGTTAAAGGGGAACTCTTCGAACCGCATGTCGCAGATCGATTGTTCGATGCCCTCCAGCTCGATGGAACTGAGAATCATCAGTGAGAGCGGAGGAATAGCAAACTGGCTTTGCTTGATGATGGTTCTAAACGAACGGTTGAACCAGGAAAATATGGAGTTATTATTCTTTTCATTCTCGCTGTAGAGTGACCGTGCTCCGTCAACACCGCTTTCCGATGGCAGAAAAACCAGCAGCACTTTTTTTGATGAATGCATGCTCTACCAGTCCCTGTTGCTGCTGCCGCTTTTTGCCGCTGTTGATTTATTTGGATGAAGCTGCCTCATCAGTGAGGATTCATCCTGTTGTGCATGCTCCAGCAAACGTTTAGCCATATCCTGACTGATGCCGGATTTTGGCTGTGTATTGCTGTGGTTTTCTTTTCTTGATGAAGATGAGAGTTTTGGTGCCTCAAGTTCATGAAGGTAACGTCGAACAATTTCGTAATTGATTTTTGCATCGCCGTCATCCGGGTTGTTCAGCAGAACTGATTTGAGGCGATCGAGTGAGTATCGGAAAAGCGCAATTTTGCGGGATTTCACGGTAGTTTCGATACCGTTCATGGCGAGTGAGTTCCCTTCGTTGTAAAGAGATTTTATTTCTATTTCATGGTGTTCACCTGCCTTTTTTGGTTTGTGGGCAAACATGGCAGTGGCTTCAGCATATTTGCCTTGCATGTAAAGGGTACAGGCAAGATTGAAAGTGGTTGATCTTGTTTTTTCCCCTTCAGGGAGGTTGCTTAACAGTTGTCGAAATGTCAATTCCGCTCTGCTGTAGTCATGTTTTTCATACAGGGTATTAGCCTGCAATTGTAGTCGATAGTCCCGCAGCATCTCCTGGATGGAAGAGATTAATGTGATAACGAGCAGAAGTGCGGGTAATTTTATCATAACGAAAACGCTTTGTTACAAAGATAGGAACCTGCATTCAAAGTCTGAAAAAGAAAAGAGGCTGTTGAAAAAGAGAGCTCAAGGTGCATAAAAAAACCGCCCCGAAGGGCGGCTATTGCAATGTGTACACCTGTTTCGGATTCAGTTCCCAAGAAATGCTTTCTGCACGGCGCTGACTCCGACTCCAACTTCAAAATCGAAGTTTATCTCCTTCAACGCCCTTTCCAGGCCTCCGATGACAGTCAGCATGTCAAGTTCATCGTAGTATCCGAGATGAGCAATACGGAAAATCTTGTCTTTATACTCATCCTGGCCAGCGGCCACGGTGATGCCGTTGTTGATTTTCAGTGCTTTATTGAATGCTGACCATTTAACGCCTTCGGGAAGCCACACCGGAGTAACGGCAAATGAAGGGGAGTTGCTGAACAGCTTCATGCCAAGTGCGTTGCATCCCTGGCGGCAGGCACTGGCCAGACTTTCGTGACGTTTCCAGATATTTTCAATACCTTCATCCTTTATCATTTGCAGGGCTTCGTCAAGGCCGATAACCAGAGAAACTGCCGGAGTGAAAGGTGTATCGTCACCTGAATGGGCTTTCAAGGCTTTTTTAAGACTCAGGTAGTACTGAGTTTTGCCGCTCTGGCCATTAATAATATCCTGCGCTCTTTCGGAAATGGCAACCAGTGCAAGCCCTGGAGGCATCATAAGACCTTTCTGGGAACCGGTAATGCAGATATCGACGCCCCAGTCATCAAAATGGAACTCGTGAGCTCCAACCGCAGTAATGCCGTCTACAAGTACAAGAGCCTCGGAGTGTTCACGAATAAGAGCACTGAGAGTCTGGATATCGGCAGCGGTACCGGTTGATGTTTCCGAATGGGTCAGACAGACACCCTTGGCGTCAGGATGCTCTTTGAGCAGCTCTAACAATCGCTCAGGTTGAATGGCACTGCCCCAGGTAACCTTTTCTTCAACACAGTTCCCCGTGAAGGTTCGTACAAGCTCTCCCCACCGTTCACCGAACTTGCCTGCGTTGATGGTGATGACCTTGTCGCCTTGTTTGAAAATGCTGGAAACGGAGGCTTCCATACCGCCGGTTCCTGAGCAGCTGAGGACTACAACCGGCTGTGTCGTTCTGAAAAGATATTTGAGATCCTCATGAACCCGTGTCAAAATCTCCATGAATTCGGGGTTCCTGTGGTGGATAATCGGGGCTGCCATGCGAAGCATGACATTTTCGGGCACAGGGGTTGGTCCTGGTGTGAATAATCTTTTTTTCATCTCTTCAGAAAGTGGTTTGAATAAATTAAAGAGATACTGTTAAAATTAGTTTTTCGCCTGATCCATAAGCGCAGTGAACTGTTCAAACAGGTAGTGCGAGTCGTGCGGTCCCGGTGCGGCTTCCGGATGGTACTGTACTGAAAAGCAAGGCAGCTCCTTGTGCCTGACACCTTCAACTGTATTGTCGTAGAGGTTAAGGTGAGTCATTTCAAGATATTCCGGGAGAGACTCCATCGTAACCGCAAAGCCGTGGTTCTGTGATGTTATTTCTATCTGCCTGCTGGTAAGGTTTTTTACTGGATGATTGCTTCCGTGGTGGCCGAATTTCAACTTGTAGGTTTCGGCACCTAAAGCCAGCGAGAGAAGCTGGTGACCAAGGCAGATGCCGAAGATGGGGAGTTGCCTTGTTGTTCGGTTGTACTCTGTAAGTTTTCTGATGGTTTCGATGGCATACCCTACCGCTGAAGGATCACCCGGGCCGTTTGACAGAAAGACACCGTCAGGGTTGAGCTTAATAACCTCTTCGGCTGTGGTTTCTGCATTCAGCACCGTAACCTGGCATCCGGATTCCTGCAACATCCGCAAAATATTGGTTTTGATGCCATAATCGAACGCTGCGACATGAAAACGGGCATTGTCTCTTTCCAGAGTATAATTTTCTCTGACGGTAACGGTTTTAACCAGATCACTGCCACTCATTTCAGGTACCTTCCTGGCTTTCGCCTGCAGACTGTCATTGTTTGCATCAAAAGCAGAAATAATGCCTCTCATTGCACCTTTTTCGCGGATCTCCCGTACAAGTTTACGGGTATCGATACCGGCAAGCCCCATGACGCCAGCATCCTTAAGGCAAGCGTCAAGCGTCTGTGTCGCTTCGTAGTTACTGTAGACTCGCGAAACTTCACGAACAATAAAGGCCGAAGCCCATATTTTTTTTGATTCATTATCGGCAGGATTGATCCCGTAATTTCCTATCAGCGGATAGGTCATCAATACCATTTGACCGGCATAAGAAGGGTCTGTAAGAATTTCCTGATATCCGGTGTGAGATGTATTGAATACAACTTCACCGCTTGCTTCACCAATATGCCCGAATGCTGTCCCGTTATAGACGGATCCGTTTTCTAATACTAATTTAGCTGGTCTTGGCTGCATTATACTTGTCACTCCTTGGTCGTGAGTTTATCCCCTGATTCCTGTTTATCAATATTGGCAATAGCTGTGCGGTCAAATTTGATTTTTGTTGTATCAGATACCTGTACAAGAACAGTTTTTTTATCGGTGTCGATTCCGGCAACAGTACCGTGAACACCGCCTATGGTGACAATTTTGTCGCCTCTTTTCAAGCTGTCGAGTACTTTTTCTCTATCCTTCTGTTTTTTTTGCTGCGGGCGGATCATAAAAAAGTAAAAGACAATAAAGATAAGGACAAGCGGGACAAGCTGAATAAGCTGGTTCGGCATCTGGCCTCCAGCAGGAGATGCAAAGAGAAACAGAGAGAGTATATGATTGTGCATAGGAGCGTTGTGATATTTAAATAAAAATCGTCAGAGCTTTTTTTGATGATCAGCAATGTAATGTATTTATTGAACTATTTCAATCCTGCCTTGCTGTGTGCTCCAGCGGCAAAGCTTGCGTAAGGTGCTACATTGTAGCAATGCTCTGCTCTCATGCCTCGCGACAGTTTGACCCCGGCAAGAGTGGCAATCATGGCGGCATTATCGGTAGAGTATACAGCAGGGGGAATATGCAGGGTGATGCCATCCTTATCGCATGCATCTTTCATGGCTTTTCTGAGAGCAGAGTTGGCGCTGACTCCTCCTGCAATTGAAACGTTTTTTATGCCATGGTTTCTGGCGGCCCCGATGGTTTTTTCAACCAGCACACTGACGATGGCCCATTGGATAGATGCGGCAATATCGGGCAGATGGAGCTCTATAAACTCTGGAGTCTGCTTTTGAAGCCAGGTGAGTACAGAAGTTTTCAGCCCGGAAAAGCTGAAATCAAAATTGCTCAGATAGCTTTTGCTTGTCTTTGATTGCGAAGTAAGCGCGCGGGGAAATTTATGAAAAGCCGGATCTCCTTTTTCTGCAAGCTTATCGATGACCGGTCCTGCCGGATAGGGGAGACCGAGCATCTTTCCAGTTTTGTCGAAAGCCTCTCCAGCGGCATCATCAAGCGTCCGGCCAATAACCTGGTAGGAAAGATCTTGAGCAACAACTGCCAGCAAAGTATGTCCTCCGGAAACCGTCAGAGACACAAATGATTCCTCAGGAGCGTGATGTGAGTCGCCTTCATTGATAAAAGGCGAAAATATATGAGCCTCAATATGATTGACCGGTACAAAAGGAACGCCGAGTGCATAGGCCATGCCTTGAGCGAAACAAAGACCCACCATGACGGCACCGATGAGACCTGGCCCGGCAGTAGCTGCTATGACATCAAGTTCATTTTTAGTTATATTGGCTTCAGTTACGGCAGAATCCGTAATGGAAACAATAAGCCGTTCGTGTTCTCTCGAAGCCAGTTCCGGCACTACGCCACCAAAGGCTGAGTGGCAGCGTTGTGAACTGACAACATTTGACAGTACCCGACCGTTACTGAGTACAGCCGCTGATGTTTCGTCACAGCTGGTTTCTATGCCTAGAATATTCATGATATAATTTTTGTAAAGAGCTATGGGCAAAGCTAACAAACCGGGCAATAATAGCAAACCTAACGTCAAGGTAAGCGTTTTTCATGTTCTTGTGATTCTCGTTGGTGCAGACTTGATTCTTCTTCTTGCGCCCGATTTCGGTATCCTTAACAGTATTCTTTTTATTCCCGATATCTATTCATGGTCGGCTCTGATTGGAGGTCTTATTATGCTGGTTTACGGGTTTAATGGTCTGTATAAAAAGCTGTAATGTTATTGCAGCAGGAGGATGAGCAAAAAAGATGTTACTTAACAGGCTTAAGATCAGGAGGCGCAATGAAACATGCAGTCGAACTTGAAGAACTGGGAACGCGGATAACGGAAGCCTCCCGTTTTATTGAAAAGGCGGAGGAACAGCTGTCACGTCGGGTTATTGGCCAGCATGACGTGATCAGAAGGATCTTCATTGCTATGCTGGTTAATGGTCATGTACTGCTTGAGGGTGTACCTGGACTGGCAAAAACGCTTATCATCAGGACGTTTGCTGCAGCCATGAATCTGAAGTTTCAGCGCATACAGTTTACCCCCGATATGCTGCCTGCCGATCTTATCGGGACGATGATCTACAATCCAAAAGATCTGGAGTTCTATCCCCGCAAAGGTCCGGTTTTTGCGAATGTCATCCTTGCTGATGAAATCAACCGTTCGCCGGCCAAGGTACAGTCTGCGTTGCTTGAAGCTATGCAGGAGCGCCAGGTCACCATCGGCACCAAGACTTTTCCCCTGCAGGAGCCGTTTTTAGTTCTGGCGACACAGAATCCCATCGAGCATGAAGGAACCTATGTTTTGCCGGAAGCTCAGGTGGACCGGTTTATGATGAAGGTTCTGGTCGATTATCCATCGTATGACGAGGAGCTTGATATCATGCTGCAATCTGCCACTAATGCGATCGCGGCACCAATAATTCCGGTTGTGCAGCCTGATGACATTGCCAGGGCAAGAGCATTGATTGATCTGATTTATGTAGATCCGAGAGTGCAGCGTTACATTGTTGATCTTGTTGTTGCAAGCAGAAAACCTGCACAGTACGGTATAGCCTCCCTGGAAGCAATGATTGAGTACGGAGCCTCTCCAAGGGCCTCAATTTTTCTTCTTCTTGCATCCAAGGCTCATGCCTTTCTGCAGCATCGGCCGTACATAACTCCTGAAGATGTGAAGGCCATAGCCTACGATACCCTCCGGCATCGTATCAGACCGGGATATGAAGCTGAGGCTGACAACATAAAGCCTGATGATATTATCCGCCAGATTCTTCAGCACGTTCAGGTTCCCTGATACCGATTTTACGGTGTGGTGCAGGGGAACCTCTGAATGAACTGTAGAAGGCAGAACAATGAGTGGAGTTATTCATGGAAAGGAATAAAGAGAATCTTAAAGAGCTTCAGAAAATCATAAGACGCGTTGAAATTCGATCGAAACGCATGGCCAGTGAGCAGTTCAGTGGTGAGTACCACTCTTCGTTTAAAGGGAAAGGGATCGAGTTCAGCAATGTCAGGGAGTATCAGTACGGTGATGATGTCCGTGCGATAGACTGGAATACTTCTGCCCGCAAGTATGAATTGTATGTCAAGCTTTTTACCGAGGAGCGAGAAAGGACTCTACTGCTTGTGGTTGATGGTTCTGCTTCCATGCTTTTCGGCAGCAGACAGCGCCGCAAAAAAGAGCTTGCACTTGAAGTAAGCGCAGTGCTTGCCTTCAGTGCCATCCAGAATAATGACAAGGTTGGGCTTCTTGTTTTTACTGATCAGGTTGAAACTTTTATCGCTCCCCGAAAAGGGCGGGATCATGTACTGGTCATTCTTGAAGAGCTTTTCAGGTTGAAACCAAAAAACCGCAACACTGATATCAATCCGGCACTCTCCTTTATCCGCTATACTCTCAGAAGGCAATCGATCATTTTTTTAATAACTGATCTAGTGGCAAGTGACTATGAAAAAGGTATGAAGCAACTTAATTCCCGCCACGATTTTATACTGGTGCATATCAGTGATCCCCTCGACAAAGCACTCCCCCTGAGTGCCCTGCTTGACCTTGAAGAACCCGAAACCGGGTTACGTCTTACGGTGGATGCAGGCAGTCGCCGCGAAGTTGCCCGCTACCGGCAGGAGCAGACCAGGCAGCATGAAGAGCTTCGGCAGCGTCTCCGTCGTATGCGCATAGATACGGTTTTTCTCGATACCGACCGATCCTTTATCGGCGATCTGAACTCTTTTTTCCGGTATCGTGAACGGAAGGTCTGAAGGGTTTGCATCCGGTACGTTCAAGTGGCTTCTTGTTGTGCTGCTTGCTGCGCTTCCGATGGTTATGGCGTCCGCATTTCCTGCCGAGGCCACGACTGCTGTTTCCGCGATAACAGTTGCAGTTACTCCCGACACTGTTCTTGTCGGCGATCGTATCCATTGCACTATTGGTGTGCGCCACTCGGTTGATGACGTTGTCGCACTTGAAGGAATTGACAGCCTGTCTGTGCTGCCGTTTGAGCTGATCAACCGCAAACAATCGTCAGCTCTGGTAATGCCGGGTACCCGGCAGGAGCGTTTTGTGTTTGAGTTGGCAAATTTCGGCAGTGGCCGGCAACCCATTCCTCCGTTTACCGTGGTTCTTCGAAACAGTGATGGAAAGGTCATAAACAGGGAGGTCTGCAAACCATCAAGTGCTGTATTTGTGCGTGCGCTTACTGATTCTACAATGAGGGAACTCCGGCCGATCAAACCACCGTTGAAGCCATTGATTCCCCTTTTTTTAGTGTTGCCCCTTGTTCTTGGGGTGTTTGGCATTGCCGGAATTGTGCTGCTGCTGCTTTTTCTTTTGAAGCGTTCAGTGCGAACGAGCGCTGAAAAGGTTGATCCCGGCCAGGTTGCCCAGAGAAAGCTTCGCAAGCTTGGCTCTAGGCTGTCAGCCGGAATGCCGCCACCTGAATGTTATGAAGAGCTTAGCAATATCATGCGCACCTTTCTTGAAAAGCATTACCGCATCAGGGCGCTTGAGGCGGTGACGCAGGAGATTGAGCGTGATCTGAAAAAGCTTGGTGTTGCCGGGTTTGAAAGTATTATGAATCTTCTCGCTCAGGCTGATCTTGTAAAATTTGCCGATAGTCGACCGGATGCTGAGGAGTCCCGCCAGTCACTGCGCAAGGCAGAAGAGGTTATCCGTTCTGCACGTATCCCAAATACCTCCGAAGAGTAAAATCATCTATACATTCCCCGTTTTTATGCTGAAAAATTTTCCACTATGCAGGAACAGCCATATCACGATGGTTATTATCGGGATATTTTTTTTGCAGTTATTATCCTGCACTTCCATGAAGAACGAAGTTTTGCACTATCCATATACCTCGGTTCCTGGAGACTCCCTCCATACAAGAATTTATACGCTCAACAATGGACTGACAGTTTACATGAGTCCATATAAAGACAAACCGAGAATCTATACTTCAATAGCCGTCCGGGCAGGCAGTAAAAATGATCCTGCAGAGACAACCGGTCTTGCACACTATCTGGAACATATGCTTTTCAAGGGTACTGATGCATTAGGATCTCTTGACTATGAAAAAGAACGGGTCGAACTCGATAAAATTACCGCGCTCTATGAGAAGTACCGGTTGACCTCTGACAGCCAGAAAAGAGCGGCTATCTACAAGGATATTGACAGCATTTCCAATGTTGCTGCACGATTTGCTGTTCCTAATGAGTACGACAAGCTTCTGAACTCTATAGGAGCTCAGGGTACCAATGCCTATACATGGACAGAGCAGACTGTCTTTGTCAATGACATTCCTGCAAACAAGCTCGAACAATGGCTTACCATCGAAGCTGAGCGGTTCCGCAATCCGGTCATGAGGCTTTTTCATACCGAACTTGAAACGGTCTATGAAGAGAAAAACCGAAACATGGACAGTGACCAGACTAAAATATGGGAAAGCCTGTTTGCCGGACTATTCAAAAAACATACATACGGGACACAGACTACTATCGGTAAGGCAGAGCATCTTAAAAACCCATCGATAAAAAATGTCATCGACTATTACCACACCTATTATGTACCGAACAACATGGCTCTCTGTATCGCCGGTGATTTCGATCCGGATGCCGCGATAAAGCTGATTGATGAAAAATTTTCACTTCTCAAGCCAAAAGTAGTTCCTGTATTCACTCCGGCAGAGGAAGAGCCGATCACAAAGCCATTGGTTATCAAGGTTACGGGGCCTGAAGCTGAAGAACTTGTTATCGGATATCGCTTTAACGGCATCAACAGCCCGGACGCCGATTATCTGGTGTTTATTGACAGAGTGTTATATAATAAAACTGCAGGTCTGATTGATCTCAACCTGAATCAACAGCAGAAGGTGCTTGAAAGCAGCTCATCGCTGGCAGCGATGAAAGACTACACAGTACATCTTCTTTCCGCAAAACCGAGGAAAGGTCAAAGTCTTGACCAGGTCAGAACGCTGCTCCTCGAACAGCTTGAACTGCTTAAAGAGGGGAGCTTTCCCGACTGGCTGATGGACGCGGCAATCAATGATATGAAAATTGATCAGCAGAGACTTTATGAAATCAGTCATGGACGAGTCGATACGTATGTCAGTGCATATACATCGGGTATGGAGTGGTCGCATCACGTCAGCCAGTTTGAACGGCTTCAGAAAATTACAAAGAATGATCTTGTTGCCTTTGCCCGGCAACATTATGGCTCAAATTATGTCGCTGTCTACAAGGAAAATGGCAAGGCTGTAAGCGAAGCTAAAATTCAGAAACCTCCGATTACACCGCTGAAGGTGAACAGGGATGCCTCATCACCCTTTGCTGAAAAAGTACTTGCCTTGAAATCCAACAAACAAGAACCTGCTTTTGTTGACTACAAGAAGGATATCACCTTTCTGGAAGTTAATCCATCGATAAAACTGCACTATCTGCAAAACCGTGAAGACGAGCTTTTTTCGCTCTATTACGTGTTTGATATCGGCAATAACAACAGCAGGAAGCTCGATCTCGCTCTCCGTTATCTTTCCTATCTTGGTACATCAAAAGTTTCAAACGCAGAGTTCAGCAAGGAGCTTTATAAAATTGGTGTGAGCTTTTCGGTTGCATCTTCTGAGCATAATGTTTCTTTGGGGCTTACCGGACTCGGAAAAAACGCTCCTGCGGCAATAAGGTTGCTTGAAAATCTTCTGGTCGACGCAAAGCCTGACGAAGAAGCTCTTGCAAAACTTAAGGCCGGTGTCTTGAAAGAAAGGAGCGATGACAAGCTGTCGAAAAACAAGATTCTTTTCGAGGGTTTGATCAATTACGGCAAATATGGCCCGATCTCTCCATTCACCAACGTGCTCAGCAATGAGGAGCTTGAAAAAGTGACCTCTCCAGAACTGCTCGATGAGGTTCGTAACCTTCTGCAATATCGCCACAGAGTTCTCTACTATGGTCCGGCATCCTCTGCAGAACTACTCAGCGAGCTGCGTTCGGTACGTCATTATCCGCAATCGTTCAAAAATCCTCCAGCATCCGACTCTTTTCACGAACTTGAACAGCCTGATAATCTTGTCTACGTTGTGGATTATGATATGACACAGGCTGAGGTTATGATGCTGACAAAGGATGATATCTACAACCCTTCCATGGCACCGATTGTAACTCTTTTCAATGAGTATTACGGCGGTGGGATGTCTTCGGTTGTGTTTCAGGAGCTGAGGGAGGCAAAAGCTCTTGCGTATTCAGTTTTTTCAGGCTACAAGGCTCCGAAAGAGAAAGGAAAGCCGAACTATATTGTCAGCTATATCGGAACTCAGTCTGACAAGCTTCCCGAGGCATTGGAGGGAATGAGAAAGTTGATGAACGATATGCCGAAATCGACAAAACTTTTTGCTTCGGCCAAAAAAAGCATTCTGCAGGATAAATCAACGAATCGCCTGACAAGAACAGAGATCTTGCTCAATTATGAAGAAGCACTCAGGCTTGGACACCATCATGATATCAGGAAAGACATTTACCGCAACGTTCCTGCAATGAGTCTGGACGATATCGCAACCTTTCACAGAAAACATTTCCACGACAAAAAACAGGTCATGCTTGTCCTTGGCAAAAAAAGCAATCTTGATATGGACACCCTTAAAAAATATGGTACGGTCAGGGAATTAACGCTTAAAGAGGTTTTCGGGTATTAAAACCTGCCAGTTTGCCGCGACATGCTTTCGCGGCAGCGTTGGATTTTTTTCTTTATAAAGGCTTCAGTTCGCCCATAGTGCAGCACTCATCTGTTTTAGTCTCATTTTTTTCAGCAGCAGGCGCATCAGCTTTCGCTTCGGTTGTAACAACTGTCTTGGTATCTACTGTCTGTTTATCGTCGGCAAAAGAGAGGTTTCCACAGATGCATGTCAATGCAAGAGACAGAATAAAGCCGGTAATTAACTTCTTGTTCATAGTTTTTATTCGTTTGGTTTAGTTGATACTCATAGCAACTTTTCTTCATTCATCGGGAATAAAGCATGGCTCCAGTCAAGGATGCCAATGATTTGAAAACAACGTGTATGATCAGAGGATGATCGGTGCAAAGATGATACTATCGAACAGGATTGCTGAAGGCTGAACCCCCTTATTCTTTGTTGGTTGCTTTTGCCTCGGGGGCATCCACAACGTTTTTGATTTCGCTTTCGAATTCATTCTGTGCTTTTTTAAACTCACTCAATCCTTTTCCAAGTCCTTTCATCAGATCAGGGATTTTTTTCGGCCCGAACAATAACAGGGCAACCCCTCCAATCAGTATCAAATCCATTTGTCCAAACATCGCATTTCTCCGTTCAAATTAGATGGCTATAATTTCTTCAATTTTAAGAAAAATTTCGCTTGATGCAAGTTTTTGTCTTTCAAGCTCCTTTTGATAAATCAGACACAACACCGGCAGCCTCGTTGAGCAGCACATCCCTGGTCAACTCTTTCGCTCCATCCGGTTCCTGAATCCACTGCTTCTCGATCTTCTTTATTGTTTCTATCTCTGCTTTGAAAGCTTTGTCCTGAAGCGATACCGATTTATTTTTACGGATATGGTCAAGAGTATTCCGGTCATGCAGATAGGTTTGATATAAGGCGCTGTTGGCTGATCGCTCAATCTCTTTTTGACGGAGAACACCGATTTTTTCAGGGCTTATTTCTCCTGTCGGCTTGTACAATGCCCGCGTGATTGTACTCCAAGGGAGACTGCTGGTATAGGTATCCTCGCCAATAGTGGCAGTGTCGATCATGGATGGCATAGTAATATCAGGCTCAACCCCTTTATGCTGGGTGCTCTCTCCAGTTATCCTGTAAAACTTTGCTATCGTGAGCTTTATTTCTCCAAGGTCAGGCGACTTTTCAAAAAAAGTAATCGGTCGTGCAAGCTTTGTGATCGTTTGCACTGTACCCTTTCCAAACGTTCTTTCGCCAATGATAACACCTCGACCATAATCCTGAATTGCCGCCGCAAAAATTTCTGAAGCAGAGGCGCTGTAACGGTTGACAAGCACGGCGAGAGGTCCGCGATACTGCTGCCGATTGTCTTCGTCGTTAAGCACTGAATTGACGCCTTTAGCATTGCTGATCTGCACAACAGGACCGCTTGGGATAAACAGCCCGGTAACACTCACCGCCTCTTCAAGAGAACCGCCGCCATTGTTGCGAACATCGATAACGATACCGTCAACATGCTCAGCATTCAATTCATTCAGTATTCGGTTTACATCACGGCTTGTGCTGGCATAATTGCTGGTGTTTTTTTGCTGACCATCGAAATCAAGATAAAAGGACGGTATGGTAATAACCCCGATTTTCTTACCACCCGATTGGATAATGCTTTTCTTTGCCGCCTGTTCTACCAGATCAACCTTGTCTCGCAAGAGTTGAATTGTTTTTGCCGGGCCTCTGCCGGCTTGGTTCGCAGGGAGAATTTTCAGACGAACAATGGTGCCTTTTTTCCCACGGATGAGTTTGACGACATCATTGATTCGCCAGCCCACGACATCTACAATTTCAGTGACCTTTCCCTGACCAACGCCAACTATTTTGTCGCCTTTTTTCAGCTGATTGCTGTTAAAAGCAGGTCCTCCTGGGATAACCTCATTAATAACGGTGTATTCACTTTCGGTCTGCAGTTTGGCTCCGATTCCCTCAAGAGATCGGCTCATGTCTATCTGAAAATTTTCGTACTCATCGGGAGAAAAATAGCTGGTATGAGGGTCGAATGATGTTGTCACAGCATAGGTGTATGCTTGAAAAGCATCGCTTGGCTTCTGGTGGTTCAGAAGGGTGAGCCTGTTTGTAAAGCTTTTTGCAAGGGCGCTGCGAACGCTCTTGTTTTTTTCACCAGAGTAGGTGAGGTTAAGCCACTGGTACTTCAGCTCTTTTTTCCAAAGATCAAGGAGTTGCCGTCTGTCTGCAGGCCATGGATCAGCCTTTCGGTCAAGGTCGAGCGTTTCGGGTGTTGAAAAGTTCAAGTGAACAGTATCCACGGCAGCCCTCATAAACAGCATTTTCTCTTTTGCCCGCTTCAGGAACAGGTTATAGATGGCAAATCCGGCATTTGCCTTGCCGTCAAGAAGTTCAGCAGCAATCCGAGTTCCATAACTCTTTCTCAGGCTTTCAATATCACTTGCCAGAAAATAGTTTTTACTGTGGTCAAGATTGTCGAGATATCGATTAAATATCTGCTGCGAAAGGGAGTCGTTGGGCGATACTTTTCTAAAATGTTTCTGCAGAAGATTTTGACTGATATAGATGCATGCCTCCTCTTCAGCCGAAGTGGGCTTGAGGGTAACAACTGTGTTAACAGGTGCGACTGTTTTTGAGTATATGTCAGACAATGGGAGAGCGCATCCCACAACGACAAGAAGAAGAATAAAACTTTTTTTAAGCATGTACTTGACAGGAATGATATAAGGTTTGCCCACGGTATCGTGCTCTAATATACCTTGAAATTTGTAACTCAGGTCTATGTCTAAAGATTCCAATCCTTCAAAGTCGACAATGGAGAGTTCTTCTCTCCGTTTTTGACGTTTTTTATCTGGTATTCTTGCAAAAAAAAGTGTTCTTGTAAAATCGTATTTGGGAAGAAGGCATGCTGATATCAGCTTTTCTTGATCCGTGTTTTCTTCTTGCCTTCCAGTTTTGCTTTTTCCGAGAGTATTCGTTTCAGGAGTTCTTCAGCTGTTAGAGAGACAAATGAATTCGGGGTGCTGTTCTGCGGTTCAGGGGGCAACCTTTGAGTGCATCGGTCTACCGGCTCTTATCGTGGCAATACGCTACAGTTAAATAATAAGATATGAAGTTGATTATTCAATGTCTGTATCATAAACGCCGTAAAGAGATCTGTTATTTTTGTAAGGGCGGCCACTGCTGTGCACCATGCAACAGTCGGAGAAGTTCAATTCGGTCACCGTTTATCCGGTATACAAGAATAAATGGTGTGCGGTTTATAACCAGCTCGCGAGTACCTTCTATGCGACCAGCTCTTCCTATTTCCGGGTGTTCAATCAGTTGAACAACCTGATGGGCTATTCGGTCACCCTGTTTAAGAGCAGCCCGAAGATTGGTCTGTGCGATATATTCCAATTGTGAATCACGATTTGCAATCGCTGCAGGAAGCCAAACCAGATTCAATCTGCACCTCCTTCGATCATATTGAGAAGTTCAGCCCTCTTTTTAGTCCAACTCTCGTTGGCTTCAAAGTTTGATATCCATTTCGTATCAGGATCATCAGCCTCAGCAACTCCCTGCTCAACCTGTTGACGAAACCATTTGTCGTGAGCGGCAGCTTTGTGGGTATTCCGTAACCGTGTCGAAGCATCTATTCGGGATTTGCCCTCCTTAATAGCAAAAGTACAGGACTCGCTTGCATCCAAAAGTTCAAAACGAACTATGTGCAACTCGTTTTTCAGGTATTCAACGCAACGGTCCAGGCTCCGCCACATGCGTGGTTTATCAGTACGTTGTGTGCCCAGTGGTTTTTCTGTTGTACCAAGCTTGAACATTGCGAACCAGCCGTCCGGAGAGCTGATGATAGAAACACTATTGATGGCGTCTATCTCAATCATTTGCTTAGCCAGTACTGAACTTATAGTGTTTGTGCCCATGATTATCTTTCGTAATCTTTTTGATGAGTAATAATGAAATAGTGTTGATTATTTATAAAAAATACAAAATTTCATAAAAAATATGACAGGCTTATCAAGGAGAATAGTCAGAGTGGCTTGAAAAATGGTTGCAGAGAGGTAAAAAGGAGTAGACGGGATAGAGTCTAAATAGTTCACGAGTCGTTAAAATATGGCCTTCAATCGTTTAGAGGGAATTTATCAATGGATTTTGCATCTTTGAGGTAAAATAATTTGCTTATGCAGGAGTGGTTTGCACATCTACCAGGCCTTGAGCTTGCGGAGCCTTGGTGGCTGCTTCTGTTGCCGGTGTTATTTATGGCCGCGTGGTTCAGGGAGAGGCGTGAGAGACTGGGCAAACGTCCTGCAATTCTTTTCCCCGGTCTTGAGCAGTTGCGGGACTCTGGGTTTGCAGCTGGCCGTTTGCTCCGCTTGATGCCTCAATGGCTGCGTTGGAGCGCTCTATTTCTGTCGGTTATAGCACTTACCGGCCCTCACCTGCTCTACCGTCAGACTGAAGCCGAAGCCATGGGCATCGATGTCATGCTGGTGCTTGATATTTCGGAATCAATGTTACAGAAGGATTTTGCCGGCGAAAGCCGTCTTGATGCTGCAAAGGAAGTTGCCCGTAACTTTGTCCTGCATCGGTCGAACGATAGGATCGGGCTTGTCGTGTTTCGCGGAAAGGGATATACCCAGTGCCCGCTGACGCTTGATCATGATGTCCTTGCCATGCTGATCGACCGGCTTTCTCCCAGGGTTATACAGGACGAAGGAACTGCCATTGGCACCGCTATTCTGATTGCCCTCAACAGGCTTAAGGCATCGGAGTCATCGCACAAGGCTATCATTCTTATTACAGATGGAGAGAATAATACAGGAGAGGTCGGTCCTGCAACTGCAGCGGGGTTTGCTGTACAGGACGGGATCCGGATATATTCGATTAACGCCGGTGTTATAAGCTCAGGTAATCGTGTGGATGTATCAGGGGAAAAAGGCAATCATACTGTGATGGATGAAGAATCGCTTCGTGGCATTGCCCGAAACACCGGTGGGAGGTATTTTGCCGTTAATGACCCTGCAGCATTTGAAGAAACGATGAGAGCCATCGACCGGCTGGAGAAAAAAAGGATTTCCGGGACGATTATGGAACGCCGTTCAGGGCTGTTCACCAGCTTGTTGTCGATTGTGCTCGTCTTACTATCTCTTGAAATGCTTTTGTCGAATACTCGATTTCTACGGATACCGTAGCGGTTTTAACTGTTTATCGCAATCGGCGTAACCGAAACGCCAACAGGACAGGATTATATGTATGAGTTTTGCATGGCCTGAAAATATTGGCTACCTGTTGCTTCTGATTCCTTTGGTCGTGCTTCTCGGCTATGGTGTTATCAGGCAGCTTCAGGCTCGTGAGGCCGTTGCCAGTCCGCTTATGGCCGATACCATGATGCCTGGTTCACGGTTGTGGGTTCTCATTTTGAAGAAAGTGATGCTGTTCTGCGGTATTGCTTTACTGCTCTTCTCTTTGAGCGGCCCAAGGCTTTGCAGTGGAGGCCGACCGGTATTGCGCAAAGGTGCCGATATTGTTTTTTTGCTCGATATATCCCGCAGTATGAGAGCGAGGGATGTGCTGCCAGATCGTCTCGGTCAGGCCAAACAGGAAATTCTCAGCATCAGTCGTGCTGTTAAGGGCGGCAGACGGGCTATGCTCCTTTTTGCTTCAGCTCCTCTCGTGCAATGCCCTCTTACGACCGATCAGGAAGCGTTCGAGGCTTTGCTTGGAATGGCCGCACCCGATCTTATCGAGGAGCAGGGGACAGTATTTCGCCCCGCACTTGAGCTGTCCGGAAAACTGCTGAAAGCGGAAATGGAAAACCTCCCGGAATCTGGTATAAAAGGAGAAAAAATTGTTGTGCTGTTGAGTGATGGTGAGGATCATGCTGGTGATTTTCAGGCTGAGGCGAAAAGGATGAAAACAGACGGGATTCATCTGTTTGTGGTTGGAGTGGGCATGAGCTCGCCCGTTGTTATTCCTCTGGACGGGGCTGGAATCAAGATGGATGAACGCGGTAAAGCTGTGACGACAAGTTTCAGGGGTGAAACCCTGCAGAAGCTGGCTCATGAAGCGGGTGGTTTATATTTTCGCAGTCAAGGGGATCAAAGCGTGAACAATGAAATATCCAACAGGATTAACCGTATTGCAGCAGCGTCGCGTTGGGTGATGGAGCCTGTTGAGCGTGTTCCTCTCGCTCAGTATTTTCTTGCGGCAGGTCTTTTTTTCCTGCTGGTTGAAACCATGACAGGAAGAGGTGCAAGGAATCGTCCGTAAAGGGTTTGCCCTTCCGTGTCCATGGGGTATGACTTGTGCTGATAGTTGTTGAAAAACAATGTTATATTTACGTTATTATCAGGTGGTGGAGGTCCTTTATTATTTGATGTAAAACAGAAATGTTATGGAGCAGCAGAATACTGGTCTGAAAGTTCTTGACTCTCTGGAGAGAGCAAAGCTTGGTTTGAGGGTTTTTAACATGCCTTTTGATGAAGCTGAAGCGGTAATTGATGCTTATGTAAGCCAGGGGAATTATGATCCTGCGAGTGTTGAGCTGTTCAAAGATCAGATTGATACACAGCGGCACATTCAGGAGAAAAGCGCGGAACTGGTTTCAACCAGCGCACAGATTCTTCGGCAGATTGTCAGTTCTGTTATAAAGAATTGGCCGAAACCTCCAGAGGAAAATCCATCTCATTCCTGATAACGGATGGGTAAGGCCAGAAGGGGGGGAAACCCTTTTTTAACAGTTTTTATTAAAGGTTACGGCAGTATTATTGTCGCAACCTTTTTTTCTTTCAGGTATCGTCTTCAGTTGGTTGTTCTGTGTTAACTTTTTTTGCATTTACATTGTTGTTCAGTAAGTAGTTTCTATGGCTTATGGAATATTCTTCCAATGGAATATACCTTTATGTTAAGAACCGAAAACCAAAACAATTAGAACCATGCAGTTTGATCCGAATAAATTTACCGTTAAAGCCCAGGAGGCATTACAGGCAGCGTCAACGCTTGCCAGTAGCCGGCAGCATCAGCAGATAGAGCCGGAACATTTGCTTCTGGCTATGCTTGAAGATAAAAGCAGTATTGCGGTGCAGATAGCGCAGAAGCTTGAAGCTCCGGCAGAAACCCTGCTTGCCGCGCTTGATCGTGAAATAGAGAGAATACCGAGAGTGACCGGTGCGTCCGCAACGGGACAATATCTTTCGCAGAATCTCGGCAAAGTCTTTGACGTGGCCTTGAAGGAGGCTGAAAAGCTCAAAGATGACTATATCAGCTCAGAGCACCTGCTTATTGCCATGAGTGAAGCGGGGATCAATGTATCTCGTATGCTGAAAGATGCGGGCATTAACCGCGAAGCTATTCTCAAGGTACTTACCACAATAAGGGGAACACAGCGTGTCACCAGTCAGAGCGCTGAGGAAACCTATAATTCGCTGAAAAAATATTCGCGTAATCTGAATGACCAGGCGAGGAAGGGCAAGCTCGACCCGGTTATCGGACGTGATGAGGAAATTCGCAGGGTGCTTCAGATTCTGAGCCGGCGCACGAAGAATAATCCAGTCTTGATTGGTGAACCGGGGGTCGGCAAGACTGCTATTGTCGAGGGAATCGCGCAACGCATTGTAGCCGGTGATGTACCGGAAAACCTGAAGAGCAAGCAGATTGCCGCTCTTGACATAGCTCAGCTTGTTGCAGGTGCCAAGTTTCGCGGTGAGTTTGAAGAGCGCCTGAAGGCTGTTGTGCGTGAGGTTCAGGCCTCGGATGGTGAGATTATCCTGTTTATTGATGAAATCCACCTGCTTGTTGGTGCAGGTTCTGCCGAAGGCTCTATGGATGCGGCTAATATTCTCAAGCCTGCGCTTGCCAGAGGAGAGTTACGCTGTATCGGGGCAACAACCCTTGACGAGTATCGTAAGCATATTGAAAAGGATGCTGCTCTTGAGCGTCGTTTTCAGACTGTGGTAGTCGATCAGCCGAGTGTGGATGACACCGTTTCAATTCTGCGTGGTCTCAAGGAAAAGTACGAGATTCATCATGGTGTTCGCATCAAGGATGCCGCCATTGTTGCCGCAGCCGAACTGTCGAACCGCTATATTTCCGACCGTTTTCTGCCCGACAAGGCTATCGATCTGATTGACGAGGCCTCTTCGCGTCTGAGGCTTGAAATAGACAGCAGCCCTGAAGAGCTCGATAGAATAAACCGCGAGATTCGCCGTCTTGAAATCGAGCGCGAGGCACTGAAGCGCGAGCTTGAAGCCGGAGGGTAGTGGATCTGCGTTTGTTTAGAATGATGTTCGGAATGGCAGATGGAGATTGTTAGGGGGGTTATCTTGGTATGGAGTGGGAGTGGGGGCGAGGTGTGATTTATTGGAGTGAAAATTGTACATTGCTGGGTGGATATCATTGTATGTTTTCTATGATGTGATTTTATTAAACAAAACATTAGCGTCAATGATGAAGATGATGAGGACAGGTGTGCTTGCATTTATGCTTGCTGTAATGGCTTTTGGTACTGCTCATGCCGGATGGGATCCTGCTGAACGTGATCATGCGAGGGTGGCTGTGGAATATTTCAGGAAGAATGCACCGGCGCTTGATCGTTTTTTTGAAAAAGCTTATGGTTATGTGGTTTTTCCAGATGTTTTCAAAGGCGGGTTCATGATGCTCGGAGGGGGTCATGGTAATGGTTATGTTTATGAACTTAATAATCTTATAGGCCACTCAACTATTACTCAGATCAATGTCGGGCCTCAGCTTGGTGGTCAGTCTTTTTCAGAAATCATATTTTTTAAGGACAAGGAGGAGCTTGATAATTTCAAACAAGGGAATTATGAGCTGAATGCCCAGGTAGAGGGAATTGTAGCTAATACAGGGGCGGCTACCACTATTGATTTTTCTCATGGTGTAGCTGTTTTTGTGCTTCCGAAGGCAGGTATTATGGCTGAAGCGACGGTGGGTGGACAGAAGTTTTCCTATCGGGAGTACTGAGAGTTTTTTTTATAAGCTGGAGAGACTCCGGGATACATCTGCCGGAGTTTTTCAATAACGTTAATTTTTGCAATGAAGTATGAATTAGTTGTGGGCCTTGAGGTCCATTGTCAGCTTAATACGGCGAGCAAGGCTTTTTGCAGCTGTTCTGCGCAGTTCGGAAAACCTGCCAACAGTAATGTTTGTCCGGTATGTCTTGCTCTTCCTGGAGCTCTGCCTGTTCTTAACCGTCGCGTGGTGGAGGATGCAGTGAAACTTGGGCTTGCAATGGGCTGTACTATTGCATCCAGTTCGGTGCTTGCACGGAAAAATTATTTTTATCCTGATCTGCCGAAAGGATACCAGATTTCACAGTTTGAAGAGCCCATATGCAGTGAAGGAGTGCTCGTCGTCGATGCGGGAGAGGGAGAAAAGATTATCAGGCTGATCAGAATTCATATTGAGGAGGATGCCGGCAAGTCGATTCATGATATAGGTGAAGAGACCTACATTGATCTCAACAGGAGCGGTGTGCCATTGCTTGAAATCGTCAGTTATCCTGATATGCGGACTCCCAAGGAGGCTTCGGCATATCTGCAGAAAGTGCGGCAGATTGTTAAATATCTTGGTATTTCGGATGGAAATATGGAGGAGGGCAGTTTGCGTTGTGATGCCAACGTTTCTCTGCGTCCAGTCGGGGCCACGGAGTATGGTACCCGCACAGAAATCAAGAATATGAACTCTTTCAAGAATGTTGAAAAAGCCATTGAGTATGAGGCCTGGCGCCATCAGGAAATTCTGGAAAGTGGTGGAGTCATTGTGCAGGAGACCCGGCTTTGGGATGCAGACAAGGGAGAGACCCGTTCGATGAGGGGTAAGGAGTTTGCGCATGATTATCGTTATTTCCCTGATCCTGATTTGATTCCGGTGCTTGTTGATCAGGAGATGCTTGATCGTATGCTGAGTGAACTTCCGGAATTTCCTGAAGTTCGTGCAAGTCGTTTTGTAGCCGAGTATGCCATACCGGTCTATGATGCAGGGGTTCTTACCGTTGAGAGAGAGATCGCTGATTATTTTGAGGCGACCGTAAAGGTGTCGGGAGATACAAAAGCTTCCTCTAACTGGGTGATGGGAGAGGTGATGCGCACTCTTAAAGAGAAGTATCTTGATATTGCGGAGTTTTCGATTGAACCTGACAGACTTGGGGGGCTGGTTCGTCTCATTGGTGATGGGATGATCAGTAATACCATTGCCAAACAGGTTTTCGAACTTATGCAGGAGAATGGCGCTACCGCATTGGAGATTGTTGAACGGGAAGGGCTTGCTCAGGTTTCAGACAGTGGAGCGATTGAGAGTGTTGTCGATGAAATTCTTGAGGCCAATCCTGGTCAGCTTGCTGCTTATCGCAACGGAAAGAGCCAGTTGCTGGGTTTTTTTGTAGGTCAGTGCATGAGTCGCATGAAAGGAAAAGCTAATCCGAAAATGGTCAACGAGGTTCTTCTCAAGAGGCTTGAGGTGTGACCGATTTCAGGGTTCGCTGTCGAAGAGGTCTTTGATGCGCGGGGTATCGGGCCAGGTTTTTGCAAGTTCCGGATTGATAACCTCTATTTTTTTTCGTGCTTCGAGGAGTCGTTTTTTACAGTTGTCGGCGATGGTAAGCCCCTCTTCATAGAGTGCGATAGAGTTTTCGAGGCCGGTTTCGGGATTTTCAATGTTCCGGGTTATATCCTCAAGTCTCGATATCAGTTCTTCAATAGTGGGTTTTCCGGAATGGGCAGATGTCATGTTGCGTATAAGTTTAGATGTTGTTTATGAAAATAGTTAAAGAGAAAGATTATTCAAAAGGCAGGTGTGTGAGTGAAGTTTGTTGATAGTGCGTCCATTTTTGTTCAGGCAGGAGACGGTGGAAAGGGTTGTGTAAGTTTTCGCAGGGAAAAATTTGTTCCCAAAGGGGGACCTGACGGCGGTGATGGCGGTCGAGGAGGTCATGTGTGGCTGAGAACCAACAGGCAGCTGACAACTCTTTTGGATTTCAAGTATAAAAAGAAGTATGTGGCAGTTCGCGGTGTTCATGGACAGGGTGCCAGAAAAACAGGAAAAGATGGTGGAGATGTGGTTATAGATGTACCATGCGGAACCATTGTCAGAAATGCTGAAACACAGGAGATCATTGCTGATCTCACCGGTGAGGATCAGGAAATCCTAATTGCCAGGGGAGGAAAAGGTGGTCGTGGAAATCAGCATTTCGCTACCCCTGTTCGTCAGGCACCCCGGTATGCTGAGCCGGGTCAGAAAGGTGAAGAACTGACGCTTGAAATGGAACTGAAGCTTATGGCTGACGTTGGTCTGGTCGGGTTTCCGAATGCGGGCAAGTCGACGCTTATCTCTGTGATCAGTGCCGCGAAGCCAAAGATTGCTGATTATCCGTTTACCACTCTGGTGCCGAATCTTGGTATTGTACGGTATGAGGAGTACAAGTCGTTTGTTATGGCAGATATTCCCGGAATAATTGAGGGCGCGGCTGAGGGAAAGGGGCTTGGTCTGCAGTTTCTCCGGCATATCGAGCGCACTAAAATACTTGCTGTTCTGGTTGCTGCTGATGCACCTGATATTGCCGAAGAGTACAGAACTCTTCTGGGAGAACTTGAGAAATTCAATAAGGGGCTTCTTGAAAAGCCTCGGGTAGTGGTTGTTACAAAAATGGATATTGCGTCCGAGGATTTTGAGATTCCAGTTTTGGAAGAAGGAGTCAAGGTGCTTCCGATTTCAAGTGTTTCCGGTCAGGGCCTTAAGGAGCTCAAGGATGAACTCTGGAAAGAGGTGTCGGTTCGAATCAGGGCTGATGAACCGTTGGAAGAGGGTATCGAATAAAACATGCGGCAGAGTGAACTTTATGTCAGGTATGCGCGTCTTGCTGACGCTGCGGCAATTTCCGCCATTACTGCTGAGTATGCCCGTCAGGGAATTATGCTGGAGCGTTCCGATGAGAGTATTGTTGAAAATATCCGTAATTTTTTTGTTGCTGAATATAACGGTGAAGTCATAGGATGCTGTGCTATTG
>Ga0073936_10002170_pt1 | contig 29484 bp, 29 predicted proteins | sample AliMusrvi5mmetaG_FD_87041 | JGI IMG/M metagenome (GOLD analysis project Ga0073936, IMG submission 87041) | Freshwater lake bacterial and archeal communities from Alinen Mustajarvi, Finland, to study Microbial Dark Matter (Phase II) - Alinen... | ecosystem: Environmental > Aquatic > Freshwater >...
ATACACTATTTTCGTTTAATCTAGAAAAAGAAGTTTAAAAACATCGTACAACAGCTGCTATCCTACACGCCTCCATATCAAATTCTTAATGGAGGTCGGCACTTCGGACTAGCAGCAAACGTTAGATGATATATCCCCATTTGGATTATAAATAACAAAGAAAATAAGAAGGAGCCCTCTTTTTTATTTTAGTTTAATTTTTTTTAGGAAAAGAAAAAAATCTGCACCGAAATGCAGATTATGTTGATATGATCAACTAGCGTTTTGTGTTGTATACAGATCCAAATTTTTCTTGATCTACCTGTTCAAACTTGAAATCTGATTCTGTCTCCCTTTTTACCCCTGAATCAACCTTTCAAAGACGATCAATAACATTCAATACAGATTGTTTCATCTGATTGAAAGTTTCTTCATCAACAATACATCAATTTTTTTCCAATAATTCCATATAAGTACTTTGGGGGATTCTCTTCATGGGTGAACCAGCCTTTCTTCAATAAAATTTTTCTCACCAAAACTGTTCTTTATAATCCGCATATTCCCACGCAAGAAATGTATTGACACGGTCTCTTTCAAGGAGATTTCTTTTATTTGGACCCACAAAGCGCTTTTCAAATCTTGGATTTCCATATTGGATCCTCAACATATTGATCCCTTTTGTGTCAGGCACGCTAAATTCAAATCATTCATCATCAAGTACCGCACTTTTTTGGGTAGGAGCGACCGATAAAGTAGCATAAGGAGTAGCTATACTTCCTCAGAAATCTACATTCAGTTTAAACTTATCATGATTTACTATTGAAGTATCTTCAGCTACTGTCTCTTTTATTAGATCCGCAAATGCACCAAGGAATTTGTCACTGTCACCATTGTCCATATATTTTTCGGTATCATAATTGGTTCAGCTCAATATGTTACTATTTGATGAAAGAAATTTTTTCAATTTAGCATCCAATGCATCATTTTTATTCAATTTGTCTTTTAACTTGTCAGCGACTTTTGTTTGATCATTTGCACGATAATCTTGATTCTTTTTGTTTATAAGAAGAGATTCCCCAGCATTTTCTGATGCTAAATTTATTTCCTCAGCGGATACAACTTGATTTGTTCAAGATGGTAACTTCTCTTTCAAATCATTTTGCGGGACGTCGGTCATTTGTATAAATTTAATAATTAAAAATAAATATACTTAATTATACCCCCCCTCGCGATTTGTCAAATTTTTGATGACTTTTTTTGAGTAGGTGGGGACTGGTGTTTCTAGTGATTTTTGAAAAATATTTGAGAAAATACGAAAAAGTTTAAGATTTTATACCCGACCGCCAAAAGAATCTTTAATTCTGAATCCTTTCGAAAGCGGTTCGGTATATGCTTGATTTTGAGGAAAAATTGGGGATATAACCATTAACAAATCCATATCAAACTCTCTCTTATCATAGTATGTCACAAATACCCACCAAAAATGTCGTGAAAATAACAAGTCATTAAGCAACTTCCATCGAAATAAAGACACAAAATGTCGTGAAAAGGACTTGAAAATGTCGTGAAAAAATATATGCTATATCATGTTTGTTTTATAACAAAATATTCAGATGATCAAAAAACATGAAAGACAAAACTTGCTTGTAAAAATTCTAAAGGATAATGGCAATTTGCAAATTTCTGATTTTTGACCAAAACTGAAAAAATATAAGATAGATGTAGACGATAGAACCATCCTCAGAGATCTCAATGACCTGATAGATCAGAAACTGATAGCCAAACAGTGAATAGCCAAAAGTACCTATTATTATATCTCTGATAGCAACAGAATCTTTGAAAATATAGATGTAGAGGAATATTTCACAAAAGAATATGAAAAGAGAGAAGTACAGGAAAGTTTCAATTTTGAAATATTCGACTCTTTGCAAAAAGATATATTTTCTCCTGCAGAACAAGAAAAATTACAAGACCTGCAAGCCAAATTTATCAAGAACATTTCCAAGTACGATAGTCAGACACTAATCAACAAAGAATATGAAAGGATAATGATTGAGTTTTCTTGGAAGTCATCAGCTATTGAAGGAAATACCTATTCGCTCCTCAATACCGAAGCACTCATCAAGGATAATATCAAAGACGAAACCAAGACTCCAGAAGAAACACAAATGATATTAAACCACAAAGATGGATTTAATGAAACAATTCAAAATAAAGACAGATTTCTACATCTAAAATACGGGGACATAGAATATATTCATTCTGTTTTAACGAAGAAGTTAAGTGTCACAAAAAACATTAGAAAGCATGGAGTAGGAGTTACTGGAACAAAATATAGACCATTGGACAACGAATTTCAGATAAAAGAAGCTCTTGAAAAAACAACCAAGCTCATAAACGAAAAAAAATCGTTTTTTGAAAAAGCATTTATAGCATTGATGCTAATTTCTTATATTCAACCTTTTGAAGATGGGAACAAAAGAACAGCAAGAATGTTTACCAATGCAATACTTTTAGCACACAACTCGATACCTCTTTCATACAGAATTATCGATGTAGTCGAATATAAAAAAGCAAGCATTTTATTCTATGAAATAAACAATGTTTCTTACTTCAAAAAAATATTTATAGATCAATTTGAAGATGCAGTAAATAATTATTTTAATTAACCAAAATTAATAAAAAAACATATGGCTTTACAACAACAATTTGAACGGTTTTATTAATTTATACAGCAACTTTATAGCCATAAATTTTTAATTAAGAACTATGTTTTACCCTATTTAATTTAGATTGTTTAATGTAGTTTAGAAACACCCCTCCATTTAAGTAATCGTGGATGAATTAAGGGATACAAACAGACAACAGACTCTACTGCACATCTAATGACATCCAGCCAGAGTCAAACGTTATGTAACATACTCGTGCAGGATCTAAAAAATTTCAGGGGTGTTTGCCCTTATGGGGCAATTTTCCTTTGGAAAAGGAAGCGAAACTTGTATAGTTCATATCGTTTTATATTTTACCATATATTCCATGAAAAAACTTTTAATCGCAATGGTATTTGTTTTATTTCTATCTTCTTTTGTTTCAGCCGCAGAAGTAAATGATGCAATTACTTGGCTGTATCAGAATGGGTTAACAAAATATAGTAATGCAAACGACTTTATGGCTACTAGATCAATCAGAAGAGATGAGGCATCTAAATTTTTTTCACAATTTGCTACAAATGTTTTAAAACAAGACACTCGTACCACAACTCCCATGTGTGCTAAGTTTTCTGATGTTACGATGCAGAATACAATGAGAGGATTTGTTGTAGATGCATGCGTTCTTGGCTATATGCAATGAAGTAATGGTAAGTTTTATCCTGACTGATCATTATCTAATGAACAGGCAATAGCAATTATTATTAGGATCATGGAGGGTAGAAAAGATGAATCATGAATACGTCGATCTGATGAATATTATGAGAGAGCTAATGAATTATGATTAATTAACAACTTATCATTGGATAATAGATCAACCAATATTAGCAGAGGAAAGCTTGGAATATTATTGTATAGAGCATCGGAGTTAATAGATTGATGATCTACTGATTATGTATCTACTAAACCAGATTTGATTATAACATCAGTTGGATTAAATCCATCATATCCCACTCCTAAAATAGGGGATAGTAAAATTTATGTAACATTCACAATAAAAAATATTGGAAGTACTATAAATTTTTCTCCTACGGCCATATTAAAATCAAATTGTAATGGGACACCAGGCAACGATATAACCGATAGAATATTACATACAGATGGTTCATTAACAATAACACAAGCAGTTAATTTTGATATAGATAGTGTTCGTTTTCCAACTTCAGAATCAACTTTCGCTATATCCTGTGGTGTAAACATTGAATCTTCTAGTATATATGAAAGCGATGAAAACAATAATTCAAAAAGTTTTTTGTTGTCTATAGCACAGTAAAAAAAAACACCCCCTTTCTTAGTTAAAATAGCAATTTAAGTCTTACATTCCCTCATACGCAAGCCCTCGCAATGCTCGGGTCTCATAACAGCTGCTATCCTACATACCTCCATATCAAATTCTTAATGGAGGTCGGCATTCCCGCCGTGGCGGGCAGGTCAGACTAGTCGCAAACGTTACATGAAATTAATTTAGCCACAAACTAAAACAACAGATTTACTCTATAAACACATAAAATGGAATTTCATTTTCATACAAAAGCAATAATCTTCAACCAAGAATGAAAAATTCTTGTTCAAAAAAGATCAGACACAGGTAAATGGGATTTGATCTGATGAAAAACTGAAATCCCAGAAAAAATTGAAGATGCAATAATTCGTGAAATAAAGGAGGAAACTTGAATCGAAGATATAGAGAATCTGAAAGTGATTCATATAGAAAGTAATCTTTTGCAAAAAACAAACAGATACTTCGTATTAATTATTTTTACAGGGCAAACAAAATCTTCAATATCAAGGATTAGTGACGAACATGATGAGTATATTCGAACAACAAAAGACGAATTATTTTCAATTTGACTAACAGATTACTTACAAAAAAGTTTAGAGAAAATCGTAAAGCTGTTTTAATTCTTTGAACAACTAAAATCAACTTCATCTAACAGAGCCTGACATGACATATTAAATACGTCACGCAAGACTCAGACGTTATACCACATTAATGAAGATTACGCTTCGCTTCACCGAGCTCATAATGGAAACACTTTAGAATATCACGGTAAAATCACCGCCGACCGTTCCTTGGACTGTCGGTTTTTTTAATACTATCTGGACATCATATTCACCTACACGACCATGTCATTCTATAGTATAAAACCTATCAGCAATCGGTTGCGGAAAAGTGAATTGGTATTCGAGATAAGGATAGATGGCACCTGTGAAAGTACGGAAGAGATTAGCAGCTCCAAACGATAAACGTAATTCAGAAAAAGTATTTGAAGAAAGGATATCAGAGAAATGTTGTCATTCTATAGCACTTGCATCAGAAGCAACGACATTGTGTTGAGTAAGATTAGCACCGTTATCGATAGGGGTAAATTGATGGAGTGAAGAAGCATCTAAAGTAATAATTCCCGTATCATTGATAACCGATTCTCTGATTGCATTATCCTTAGAGGTATCTACTTGCATTCAGCTATAATAAAAGACAGCTATCGTCGGGAATATCTTAAAACCATTTCATTGATACAGTCATTCCATCGACCAGGATAATGCGATATCATCATAGATACCATCCCCATCAGGATCACAGTCATTGCCTACATAACTATCACATAGTAATCACGGCAAATACCCAAAGATCGCATGAATCTTTGGTGGCAATCTAAAGATACCCGTGAGACTTCCTCCAGAGAAGAAAGCAATATTGGATACTCACGAATAATAAAGCGCTGAGCCGGTCGTATCGTCATAGGACAATAATAAGGTTTCTAGATTAACATATCATAGGGCATTATAATCCTTGCTATCAGGAGCATAAAGCATGGGATCTGTATTGCCCATACCAGAAGCAGGTATCGAAGTAGTTCTCGAATTTACTGTCCGTCGGAATCATTGCTGTGCACCAGAAAGCACTTCAGGAGTAAAATCACTAGCAGGACCATAGCCGGTAGTTCAAAGAAATCAACCTGATCAGACAAATCACGGCGATCTGTATCTCAATCCAAGTTCTGCTCTTTCTATCGAAGAGACTGCACCATAATACGCCATATGATATTGAGTGACTGTCCCTAGATTCTGTATAAACGGGAAAAAAACAGAATAGACAGAAGTCAATATTCCAACGGCAACGACTAAGAGAACGAGGGTGAAAACTAGAAACATTGGACACAAGAGAACAAATGAAATGATTTTGGTTTTGTCCTCCTTTTGACTGAAAGGAATCCAGCTAAGCTGGATAAAGGAGGAGATATCAGCATTTTGCGGATGGAGGATTTAAGAGTATTCAACTTTTAAAATCCCTCTCCCCTTCGGGTATCTCCCGGAGTTTATCCCGCAATAGCGGGGCAAAGGGAGACAGGAAATTAGTCTACAAGTCTATATTCGGTGCTCCACAGACATTACAGTACGCGAATGAATGAGCATAGCTATTTCAGCATTCCTTGCATTTTATTTTGAGTCTTTCTCAGCAAGCGATACAACAGACATATTCTTTGGAATTTAAGGTATTGCAGTTGTAGCAAGGCACTAAATTGGAAGCACACGCTTCTCTCCAAGGTATCCTATCGCTTTTGTATGATAATGGTCTGATGAGAAAATAGAGTGGCAATCACACAAGTGGAGTCAAAAAGGTAACAAAAAGAATACTAATCACTTGAAGACTAAAACTATTGGTCCTACTGATAATATCCTTCACCACTCGGATAATGGCTACTACCCATAAAAAAATCAAAAAAATAGCGATGATATTCATCCAAAGCGTAATTCCACTAGCACCAAACAAAGAAGCAAAGCTCCAAGATGATTTATCAATCACCACACCAACTCATGTACCCATCAATAGTAATTTAGAATTTAAAATTCGAGCGGAACGAAGTCCAGCTCAGCTGGATAGAATTTAGAATTTAAAGATTCTAATAGCTATATTCTGTAAGAAGACAATTCCATCATTGTTAGTTGTTAATTGTTCACTGTTAATTGAATTTACGTTATCGTTTTCTTCATCACTTTTAGAGAATCATCATGTTTTTTCAAGCTATTAAGTAAGAATGCTATCTTGCCAGGATTAGTGAATTCAGTTTCAAACATCACCAGACTCATATTTTCTTGAAGATTTTTCATAGAAATCTGAAGTACAGGAATATGGAGTTCATTGAAAATTTTCATCATACCTATGATATTTCCTTGTCTGCTGGAGACTTTCATCTCAATCCAAACTTTATAAATAGTATCTGATGTTCAAGCCCAATGTGCTTCAAGCAATTTATCGAAGGTAATAGTTTTCATGCCTCTGCATCCTACAGCATGTATCCTAATACCATCTCTTCCTGTTTTAGCGATAATTTTTTCTCCCGGCTTAGGTTTGCATTCATGACAAAAATAATAATTAATCAATGTATCGCCATCGACAATCACAGCCAATGTATCAGGAGAATCTTTCACCTGTTTTTCAAAAGGTCTGGTAACAAACTGCTCTTTTTGAGCAGCTACTTCCTTGGGATAGACCGATTTTATGAGATGAGAATAAGTTTCTTTTTTATCTAAAATAGAAAGTAATTTTTTTTCTATTTCTTCTTTGGAATATTTTTTGCTGATGTGATCAGCAGATGAATAAAATAAGGGAAGTCAGAATATTTTGAGATGTTTATTGAGTTCATGAAGCGCTTGAGCGATCAATTGTTCTTTCTGCTGACTCTTGAGAAATTTTGTAAGATTATTTTTGGCGCCGGACGTATGAAGAAATTCCAATCGATGTTTATTGGCAGATTGTTTATTTTTAAAAGTATTGATTTTAATTACATCTCAGGTATGCGGAACATAGCTAATAGGTTTGATTTCTCAGTTTACAATAGCATTTTTGAATGACAATCCGATGCCGCTATGTACAGAAAACGCAAAATCCAAAACGGTGCTTTCTACAGGCAATTCTATTACATCTCCTTGCGGTGTATAGAGGAAAATACCTTTTTCAAAAATTTCGATATTAAGTTCTTGTTTAAATTGTTCTCTATCATCAAGTGAAGTATAACTGTTTACAATATCCTGTAATCTTTTGATCCAATCACCTTGCTGCTGAGAAACCTTAACGGGAGCGTTGTGTTCCATATAGGCAAAATGCGCAGCTACACCAAACTCAGCCACATCATCCATTTCATATGTCCTGATTTGGATTTCCGTAGGAAAACGGAACATCCCGAGCACAGTAGTATGGATGCTTTGATAGCCATTAAATTTGGGGACAGCGATATAGTCTTTTATTTTTTTGATCAGTGGCGTATAATATTTATGAATGATTCCTAGTACCATATAACAGTCGCTTACGGTCTTGATAAGGATTCTATACGCAAGCAGATCCATCACGGTACTAATTTCTGTCGTCTTATATCTTTTCTGAAGCTTTTCAAAAATTCTATACGGACTTTTGATCCTTCATTTGACCTCGAAATTTTCGATTCATTCTTTTTGAAGCATATTGGTCAGCATTTTGATTCCCCTTTCTGTATATTTTTCTCCCTCGCCGAAATATTTTTTGAGATAACTGAATATATTCTCAAATGACTCCTCTTCAAGTACTTTAAACGATCAGTTTTCTAAGTATAATTGATAATGATAGAGTCCAAGCCTCTTAGCAATCGGAACAAATATTTTCATCGTCTCTTGAGCGATCTTCTGTCTTTTGGTCGGATTTGGATGATAATATAATGTCTGGATATTATGGATACGGTCAGCGAGTTTAACAAAGATTACCCTCAAATCACGTGCCATCGCTAGAAACGTTTTTTTGAGCGTCTCCAGATGTCTATCTTCTCATTTATATTTGATTTTGGAAACTTTCACCATTCATTCACAGAGCTTGGCGACTTCTGAACCGAATTCTTTTTCTATATCTCTTTCTGAAACATTACAATCTTCAATCACATCATGAAGCAGGCAGGTTTGGATAGTTTCCATATCAGGACGTATTTCCATAAGGAACTCTGTCGCTCTCAGCGGATGAACGATATATTCTTCTCAGGAGAGCCTTTTTTGATTCTTGTGCTGCTCTCTAGCATAGACATATGCTTTTTGGATGCTAGCAATCTGATCATCAGGCAGATATTGTTTAGCTTCACGAATAATATTATCAAGGAGAATCTGGGGATCCTGATTGAGGAAAGGCTTATAGTCGAAAAATCTCTCTAATTCTTTTACATCCATACTACACTACTATAATACTAAACATGAAGACATTAAGACATGAAAACGTATTTCTTAATTTCTTAATCTCTTAATCTCTTAATCTCTTAATTTATTTTTATTTCCCCTTAAAATTCGTCATCACTCCGCATAATTTTACTTCACCCGTTCCATCACCGATATAGACTACCCTGCTGCAGAAACGGAATTCTTTGGCACTACTCGTTCAACATCCCGAAGACAATCATCAGGTGCAAAGGATCACGTCTCATCACGTAGTAGCAGTATCCTTGAGATACAATCACAGTCACTCTATTTCTCTGAAATATGTTCATTCACTCGTTTGCGGTATCGTTCAGATACAGGGAAGCCAAAGACCGCTTTGCTGACACAGAGCAAAATTAAGATCACCGCTATCTATGCCATTGCTCAAATCAATCGGAGCGAATATTCCCGTCAATGCAAAATATGTTTGTCATCATGTGGACAAACGCTGAAGTACATACGCGCCGGAAGTGAATCGAATATCATCAGTGCAAGACTGTATTCAAGCATCATCTACTAATGGATTTATTTTGAGTCGGCACATATCTTTGACTCCAGCTCGTCTCGTCCGATTGGTATCTCTGATTTGATAGACTGCTTCCATTCATTCTCTCGCAAGATTCAATGCCACGATTTTCTGTCTTGTCTTTTGGACATAAGTCATCCCATTGGTAAGGACAACAACAACTGACAACAGACCGACAGAAATAACTACTATGATAATAAGTATCTCTCGTAGAGTAAACGCTGATTTCCTCGGGACGAGTCATCTTTTGGTTGAAAATCTCATCAAATTGGATACACAGGTAAAGGTGGAATATACAATGTATTCATCACAATGACTTTTTCAATAAAATCTTCTAGACTTTATTCACGAACGTATCGACTTTAACGCAGAATTTATTTTTACCGATAGAATCACTATCATGGATATCATTGAAAAGATAAAAAAACTGGATTTCCCGCAAGGACAATATATCATAGTCGGAAGCGGTCCTATGGTTGTACGTGCCATCAAAGAATCGAATGATATAGATATCGTAGTAAGTGTTAAGTTATTCGAAAAATGCAAACAAGATGGTTGGGAACAATTGCCTTGGACCTATCCTGATAAACTTTGACAGATTTTTTTGAGACGTGGTTATATAGAATTATATTTGGATGTTAATTGCAAAGAATGTAATCCAACACTGAAAGAATTACTTCAAAGATCAGATACGATACAAGGATGTTCTTTCGCTTCTTTGGAAGATGTGATTAAATTCAAGAGAGCATATGATAAGCCAAAACATTTAGAAGACATACAAAGAATCGAAGAATATCTCAAACACAATAAATTAAAATATTAAAATGTTTTGAATGTTAAAATGTTATCTATTAGAGTACTAGTATGTAACCTTTTAACCTGCAACCTTTATCGTTTAATCGTTTTAGCATTTTAGCGTTTTAGTCATGACCGAGAATCTTATCACCTATGGAATAGTAGTCCTCGTGTGAATATTAGCGATCTTCTCATTCACAATCTGAATAGATAAAATGATCAGAATAATTTTGTGAAACTATATTTTGAGTAGCATCTGCCTAGCGGCATCACAATCGATCAATCTCGCTGTCCAGTCCATGAATAAAACACCTGATCTGAAATTTTTAGGATTTACTTACGATAAAGTAGCAAACTTTTTAAACAATGGAAGCATGACCATCATACTGATTCTCTACATCATTCTTCTCGTAATCATTTACAGGACATCTAAGATGAAAATATCTTTGCCAGGTGACGAAGCATTGAAGAAAATGCTACAGCTCATCTTCGTTCCACTTACGGTGATCAGTATGGTTTTAACACTGCAAATCGTCCTCCTCGGCATGAATGGAATAAACATAACCGCGATATCTAGCATTTCAACTGCCGTAGCGAACAATCCTTATATGTTTAAATTTGTCAGTCTCACACCGGTACGAATATTGCTCCATGGATTACTGACCATCCTAATCACTTCAGAATTTAAAGTCCGCGTACAAACTGATTTGTAAAAAAAATCAACACCCCTATCATTTTTGTTTTTCAGTAAATTACCCCACCCTAACCCTCCCCATTTCATGGAGAGGGGACAGTGACTAAGCCCCTCTCTACGGAGTGGAGAGGGGTAGGGGGTGAGGTAACTACGAAACAAAAATCCATTTTCAATTTTTAATTAACAGTCATGAAGATTTATACATTGAACGCCTTCACAAAATATTCAGAATGAGGTAATCCGGCAGGAGTAGTTTTAGAGGGAAAAGATTTATCAAATATAACAAAGCAAGAAATAGCAAAAAAAGTAGGAGCATCAGAAACAGCATTTGTAGAAAAATCTGATAAGGCAGATTTCAAAATAACATTCTTTACTCCAAACCGAGAAGTAGATCTCTGTGGACATGCAACCATCGCAACTTTTTACCTAATGCTAAAACTAAATCATATTCAAATCGGCAAATATACTCAAGAAACAAAAGCAGGTGTTTTCAATATCGAAACAACAAAAGATGATGTTATTTTCATGGATCAAAATATACCAGAATTTTTTGAAATAATAGATAAAACAGAAATAGCAGATTCTCTCAACATTCCGCCAGAAATAATTTCTTCAGATCTTCCCATCCAAATAGTTTCAACAGAACTAAAGGACATTTTCATTCCTATAAAAAACTTACAGAACTTATTGGATATTAAACCAGATTTTGAAAAAGTTACTAACATTAGCAGAAAATACAGGGTAACTTGATATCATATGTTCACGTTAGAAACAATACATAATGCAACAGCACATTGTAGAAATTTGGCTCCACGCTATGATATACCCGAAGAGGCAGCAACAGGAACGGCAAGTGGTGCTTTGAGTTGTTATTTATACAAACATGGTAAAATAACAGCAGAACAATAAGATAGATTGATTTTTGAACAAGGATATTCTATGAGTATGCCCTCTGAAATACTAGTCAAACTAAAAATCAATAAGGACGAAATCGTTGAAGTCCAAGTAGGCGGAACCACATCAAATATTCAAGAAACACAACAAAACTAAACTCTGCACCCTGAACACTGAACTCTAATTTTAATTCTCCATTTTCAATTTTTAATTAATAATTATGAAAACAATCTCACTCGACGACTTCATCACCCACCAAGATTTCTACATCGCTGAAGCGAAAGCGAATAAACGTTTCGTCTATCCGACAGATACCGTGTATGGAATTTGAGCAGTTTACACGCCAGAAAACATTGAAAAGGTGCTCGCAGTCAAACCGAGAGATACCAAGAAACTATTCTCTATCATTGCTCCATCTTTTGAACGAATCAGAGAACATTACCAATTACGCGAAGCGAATTACAATATATTACAAAGTTATTTAGAAAAATATCACGGGGTGACCTACATCTTCGATTATACGAAACCAGGAGTAAGGATTATCAAACATCCTATCCAAAAATTCGGAGAACAACTCGGAGAGCCGTTCATCACTACTTCGTGCAATATTGCTGGAGAGCCGATAATCACGGATATAAATAATCTTCCAGAAGAGATAGCGAGCAAAGTGGACTATATCATCGATGGCGGGATCTTATGAGGAAAACCGTCAGTATTGATAGATTTTGTGGCAGATAAAATAATTGAAAGAACTTAGACTTTAATGATTACGAACAGCTACTTTCCTAAAAATCTTTTATTCTTTCACTCGTCTCAACCATGACCACGGCTCATGACAATTATCAGACATTGTCACTCGCACAACAAAGAGACATCAAAACAGCATGCGTAATAGTGACATTGGGACCCATCATAAAAAAGACAATGCCGAAGGTTGTTTCTTCGATAAAGACAATTTTAAAAGAGGAAATTGATAAATACAAAACAAAAGAGAACAGGACAAACGAAGAAGAAAAATATTTGAAAGTGTTAGAAGAAACAATAAACCTCTCAGAAGATTTAGATGGAATAAAGAAACTCGAAGCACTAAAAGATAAAACAAATTTTTCAGCATCAATTCCTCTTGTGAAAAAATGTCGAGACACTCTTCCCGCTATACTCCAATTCTCCGGATTTGCAAAACTTGTCCAATACAATGCTATTTCTAAATTTATTACATTTGCAATGGGACGAAGCTATTCATGAAAATGATATAATACTCCTAAAGGCATAAATGAGCCGTTCAAAGGATATGATGACATAATTAATTCCTTGATGGGGCATCCTCTTTGCAAGAAAAAAATGGAAGAAGAGGCTAGAGCATGGGAAAATGCGCATAGATAAAAAAATACGGCAAAGGCGAATAATATTCGCCTAAAAAATATTTTTACAACAAGGTAATGCATGAACAAATTACTTTACAAGACAGTCCTTCAGCATCAAGAATTCGAACTCCCCAAGATCAAATGATCAAGGTTTATCGGAAATATTTTTCATGTAGAAAATAAAGAAGAATCTGAATGATACATTCACGACATCGAGACGAAATATCCTGATGCTAGTCATCACTGCTTCGCCTACAGATACGATGTACAGATGAATTTCAATATTTTCTGAGATGTGATATTTTGATGCAAATACAATAAGTCTTCTGATGCCGGAGAACCAGCGAATACCGCAGGGAAACCGATCATGAATATGATAGAGAAATATGAACTGCATAATATCCTGATTGTGGTGACAAGATATTTCGGCGGAACACTACTCGGCGTTGGAGGTCTCATCCAAGCCTACAGAGAAGCGGCAAAACAAGTCATCGAGCACGCCGACATCATTCAAATCGAAATAATGAAAACATTGAAATTCAGTTACCCCTTCGACCTCGTTCCTATCGTCATGAATGTAATCAATAAATACGATGCAAAGATCGTCCAAGAAAAGTACGACAAAAACGTCGAATGTGAAATCAGAATAAATAGTTGATATGTTGAAGTGTTTAAAAAAGATCTGTTTGAAAATTCTCAAGGAAAGATAGAAACACAATAAAAAAACAGGTAAGAAGCCGAATAACAATTTCAATAAAAATCTCTTGTAATTTATACTGAGATATATATAATGCAGATGTCAAGACACGTGATAAATGTATTGGTCTTGGCCCTGATGAAAATTTTTTCTGCGCTGTTTTTTGGATGAGCACAAGGTTAGCCCGGTGTAATATGCAAATAAACGGGCGGTTCTCCTACCATAAGGAACCGTTGGTTTGTTAGTATATTACAATGGTCTGAGTTGTGCTTTTTTGTAAAAAAATCTCTCAGAATGATAAGGAGATATATCTGCGACGGATTGCAAGAATCTCCGTATCACATCAGAATTATATTCTAATAACCAACGGATATCCAATATATTCGTTATTTTTCATAAAAAAACAAAACTATTAAAAAAATAAAATTACTAGCGATAGTAGTAATCCTGCTGATAATCTTATAAGATAAAAGGAGGAAGAACAATCATTAACAAATTAAACAAAGGAATAAGCCGAAAATCCATTAAAGAGTAGGCGATAAAAACAAAAACAAAAACCATGGAAACAATAGTAATTATTTCAGAAGTGATTTTCCTATTACTCTTTGTATTAGGAATAATCAAAGATTTTACCGGCTTGAGCATAGGAGTGCTTGTAGCAGTAGCTATCATAGGGATGGCAATTATAATGCATTCTGAAAGCACAACAGAAACAGTAAAAATTCTTTCATCGATTTGTTTCCTACTGATTTTTGTGGGAGGGACAATGAAATCAGTTAAGGTCATTATAGATGGAGATTTATTGTTAATGGGAATCCTGTCAATAGCAGTATTATTATTCCCAGGTCTGCCCATTGCACTATGCACAATCAAGTTCCTATTCGGTATAGATCTCGGATGTGAATTTTAACGATAATCATTTCCCACTGTGAATTTCTCAGTGGGTTTTTTTTCACAATTTTAGAAATATTTGAATAAATATAAAAAACAAGAAAATAGCGTTTAGATAGGAATATTAATTTTGTTCAAAATCTCTTGTAATTTATACTGAGATATATATAATGCAGATGTCAAGACACGTGATAAATGTATTGGTCTTGGCCCTGATGAAAATTTTTTCTGCGCTGTTAATTTGGATGAGCACAAGGTTAGCTTGGTGTAATATGCAAAAAAACGGGCCGTTCACTTAGGTGAATGTATCCCTTTTTGTTGCATACTATATCAGTCTTCTTGTGCTTTTTTGTAAAAAAAATTAGCCAAAAGATCTGAGCTCAAAAGGGAAAAGATGTGGAATACAGGATAGGAATATCTATCTGCGACGGACTGCAAGAGCATTCGTATCCTCTACCACTTAATACAGAAGAATAGCACTTTGACTGTATTTGGGCGATAGCTCACCAGCGAGTGACATAATTTTCTTGGAAACAAAAAAACAGGTAAACACAAAAAATGCTCCATATAGACGAGGAGAACATTTATTCTCTAATCAATTATTACCATGAAAAAAACTATAAGCAAACTTAAAGAGATCTTCGAAAAAGCGACAGATCAAACAAAAGAAAAAATTATAACAAGTTACACAATCCTAGCTCTAACCTGAGCGTTGGGACAAGTTACTTTTCCAACAACCAAAGATGGGAAAAAAGAAACTGGATTGGAACGTGTAGATAAACGCCGAAGTTTCGACTTTATCAAGTAAAGAGAATGCCCATATAAAAAAGGTAACAAAAATAATCGAGACACCAATTCCAATATTTCAGGACAGGCTGTCGAGGGTATCCCAATTTCGAGATACTGCTTCATATGGTATGAGAAGCGTATTTTATTCTCTAGCTAACTATTATCATGAAAGCAAAAAAAACCAATTCATCCCTTTCACATACAGCACAGGGAGGAAAAGAAATTTTAAATACTACCAAGGACAACATCAAAAAACGGACAATAGAACTCTTGATGCTTCTTGCATTAAACGGGAGCATGAGCAGCTGCGGAGATTCATCCCAACCCAGTAAAGATCAAACGTATGCACAGCTCTCCCAAATGCATACTGACCTAGAGAAATTCCGAAAAAAAGCAGATGAAAAACTGAGTGATTTCTCTCCGTGAACAACATTGACAGCGAAGATTGGCGATAAAGTAGTCACTGTATTTGATTATAAGAGAAAAACTTTAGATTATACCGACTTCGTCGAATACAAGGAATTACACATAAGTATTAAAGATTGAGTGCATGAAAATAAAGCGTTAATCTGTCGATATTATGGAGATGAAGAAATAGAGGAAGGAAAATCTATACTTTTTAGCATGTCTACAGATGGTGTAGCTATCTGTCATGATAAAATAGCAGATAGTGATGAAAATTTTAAAGATCCCAAAACAAACGAATATATGTCGTATGTCCTATGATTGACCAAAAAAGCGTTACTACAATCTGACACAGTAATATATCAAGAATATCAAAAGCACAAGAAGGAGGTAGATCAGATTAAAATAAAACATGATTCTCTATTACAAGCAAAAAAAGCAAAAGAAAAAGAAGCTAGAGAGTATTTGAACAGAACGATAAAAGCAAAAAAATAAGTATATAACAAAACTAAAAAAGTAAAAACAAAAATAATTTCTTCATATGGGACGAGAAGAGCATTTTATTCTTAACCATCATTATTATGAAAGATAAGTTACAAACTATCGACACGCCTGATACATGAGGCGAATGAGATACAAAAAAGAAAAAAATAAAAAAAGAGGTTTCCGATACTTTGACTACCGATTGGGAAAAAACATACGAAGAATACCCCAAATTCGAAAGCGGAATGGGTCCTGAATTTTCTCAAGAAAGATGAGGAAGTCTTTCAGGATGATGAGTTGTATCTCTTCATTCAATAACGCATAACTTTTGAGCTCAAGCAGCTATCCTACAAAAAAGGAAAAGCGTAGAAGGGCATGGAATCAGAGAAAGTATTGCCATTATGGTAGTCCATAAATGAAAAAAATATATTTCTGATTTTGAAACCGTAAGAGGTGCGACTAGGGATGAAATAGATCATTACGCCATTTGTCGACACGAAATAAAAATATTATCAGTTGATGGAACCAAAGTAACGATAGGGAAAAAGAGCAATTCATTACTGATCGTAGAAACGATAGATATGGTTACAGGTAAAGTAAAAAGAGAATTTACCTGCGATATGGGAGCTAGAGCAAAAAAAATAGAAGAAGAAAAACTGAAAAAAGGGCTAGAAGAAGCAGAATCATTTCCTGATATCCTAACAGCAACCAAAAAAGTTCTTGAGCGTAAACACGGTAGAGTCGAAGAAAAAGAAATCTCTGAAGATATGAAAATGTTTATAGCGAGAAGTTATGCACCAGGTGGAGATCCTCTACTTACCGGAGTGACCGTATATATTATGAAAAAATGAGAAAAAGGACCAAAAGAAACGTACATACCATCAAAGATCTATGATAGACCAAGATTCTCGATGAGTTGAGCGAGAGTAAAAGTAGGAGCAATAAAGGAGACATGAAAAGAGACAATCATTCCTATAACTATTGAGTTTTATATAGATTTAGATTCATGATCACGCTCTGCATACAGAAAAGAGTTGCGTACAGAACCAGTTGATGTTAAAGTCGCTTCAGCACCAAAAGTAGATGTAAAAGACCTATTCACAACAAAGGAAGAAGAGGATGTCGAAGAGAAAATCAAGAAAAATAAAGCGTTGCTCGGCATAAGTGATGTGGCCGATAAAATCATTTCAGAAAAAATGGAAATTCGGAAAATGAAACCAGAACAACTCTCTGATAAGCATCTCCCTGCTGGTCTAACAAACGATCCACATGTATCATATGAAAAACCTTCAATGGTCGGCTGCCTTTATGATAAAGAATCTAAAATAGGTTTTTTCATCATCAAAGAACAGATTGATGCAAGACCTTTTGATCCACAGTTTAGATTTGAACTCTATAAAGCGAAATCATGAGCCAAGGAAGCAGAATTGATCACAGAAGACCATGAGTATGTAAGTTTAGGCGACGCAACTATTTCATTAGTAAGCCTCAAAGAGTGAATAGTAGAGTACAAAACAAGAGAAGGGATTAAAAAGTGCAAAATATAAATTTTTTCTATCAATAAAACAAAAAATAAAAACAAAAATAATTTCTTCATATGGGACGAGGAGAACTTTTTAGTTCTTAACAGATCATAACAATGAAAACAGAAATAGCTCCATCCTCAATCGAAGCGGTCACACACATGGAAGACTACACCACGATGATCAGAACAAAAAACGAGGAACTCAAAAACAGGAAAGACATACAGAGCGATACAAGAAAAGAACTTCTCGCTTATGTCCAATCTCTCAAATCCACGCCAGAGCATCAAGCGATGGCCGCCAGATATCACGAAGATGCGAAAAAAGCTAGAGTGCTGTTTTCCGCTATCATCGAAGGCAGCGATCTAGTCAACAATCCTGATATCAAAAATACATTTGCTTCGATCAAGCAGTATGTACAAGGCATTGATGAGAAGCAATGGAAAAAACATATCAGAACGCTCCAGAAATTTTTCTCCATACTTTCTCCTAACGACAAAGAAAAATTGCTTCGTAGAATATGGAGAAAAACTGAGGATCCGGAAATGATTCCTACAATCCTCCACGAGATACAGGAAAAAAAGCCTCACATGAGCTTAGGTAAAAAGGTTTGAGAAGTACGAAGCAAGACAATATGAGAATGGCCGCTTATGCCCATATTCTGAATATTCTGTGGTATTGAAGACCTCGTCGTCTTCTTCAACCGAGAGAAGGCAGACTATCGTCTTATCTATTTGCTTCTTCTTATGGTGAGCGCTGCATGGGTGATATCAGTTCCTATGATGCTCAAAGAAAAAAATAAAGAACTTGATGATTGTCTCAAGGGAGACCGACAAAGATCAATCCTATGAAGATGATGATATCATGGTTGACGAGATTGAGGATGTGATCATTCCGAAATATAATAGTAGATAGAAACAAAAAAAACTCAAACACAAATAACAATACTCCATATGGGACGAGGAGGACTTTTATTCGTTTACCATATACAACTATGAACACTCTAACAAAAACCATCACTGCGGAAACATGACCGCAAAACACATCCGAGACAAAAACAAAAAAAAACATTCTCATGAGATTGAAAGAAATTCTCATAGAGAAGAAACCCGATGTAAAAAAGCTCTGAATGATGACTGCCGTAGAAGTGATGGCGTTGGCTCACGCAGAACAATGACTGGAACTTTATCCTTTCCATCTCTACAAAGGTCAGATGAAAGGCGCTTTGGAATGTAAACACAAGGTTCCTATGATGAAAAAATTGGTTTCCGTAAAGCGCAAAGAAAAATGGCGTAGCGCTACTAATACTGAAAGAATAATTTATAAGCCTATGATTGATGAGATATATACGAGATGATATATCTTGCCAGAGGAAATATGCAGGCTCAAAAAAGGCAAAATTATAGTCATTACTGAAGATGAACCTTCTCTGTTTATCATTGCACCCAAAACACAGAAATCGCAATCCAAAGAATATATCCCTTCTCCTGCTCCCAAAGATCCTATCGTTTTGATCAAATATGGAAAAAACGCCTATTTACCGCTCCATAGCCGAGACAACTCTCAGATGCTTGATGCTAAATTATCAAGACTGAATTAGCTATTTTCTTTTATATCATATCTACACAATACCATGAAAAATACCGTTTCTTCTATTCATGAACAGGACAAACAACATCCGTTGCCTCGCACAACAGGATCGATAATCGCACTTTTCTCGCTTTTTAGGTCACAGCCTACTATTCCCAAAGGGAATATGTTGACCGCCATTGAAGTACAGGCACTCGTAAGAACAGGAGTATGATATGAACTCCATCCCTTCCATCTTTTTGATGGTGCCATCCAAGGGACAGTGGAATGTAAATATAATGTTCCACTCATGAAAAAATTAATAACAACGTTTTATTTAAATAAAATATCTATTAAGAATGTATTTCTAACGATATTTAATTTTCGAGAGATATTTTTTGATTCAGATGAGCAAAAAGAAATATGATCAATGGAAACGTACTATTGAGAGATGATTTCTACTATCAAAGAGAGATGATATATCCTTGATGCAGAACTGGAAAAACTCAAAAAATTAAAATTCAAGATTATCACTGAAGACATTCCTGCTCTCTTTGTAATCGCTCCAAAACATAGGAAGATTCAAGCAGGAGAACCAGAACCTATCATTTTGATCAGATACGGCAAAGACGCATACTACAGAGTCCCAATTCGGAAAACCGAAAAACACGATGATCAGAAGCTCAATCGGATACAATAAATTACAAAAAGAACAATTAAGTAAGACAACACAGGCAAAAAACAAGCATAGAACAGAACTTAAAAAAATAAAAACACAAAAAATTTCTTCATATGGGATGAGAAGAGCATTTATTCTCTAACCAATTAGTATCATGAAAACAACAAAAACATTAGCACACACCGAAGAGGGCCTTCGTCCGATGACAGAGAAATCTCCTTTAATGAGCAAACTTCCTCTCAGTTGGAAAAAATTATACATCGCACGGATGCTCGCAGCAACACTCAGTTCGGGAGGAATAGGCATGGCACAAAATACAAGCACTCCTCTGCGCGACCCCGCAAAGACGGAAATAATGAATAAAACATCTACATGATGAGCCTTCTCTCTCGATCATACATTTTCACCTGTTGATAAATGAGGAACAACAAAATTATCATGAAGTAAACCAGTTCGCTGAGTAGATGCAGGAGGATCTCAGGACCTTACCTGAACACCTGACAAACCTAGTAGGACAGGATCAGCGTTCGGAAAGTTCACGGCATCCAAATCTATCGCATGCATTCCATGAGTATCTGTAGCTATAGAATATACGCTGAGTTCATCTGCCTCTCAAATAAAGACATGAATAATCTACAAGCACAAATTAGCTGACGGAAAGATTATCTTCAAATTATATCCTCTCAGCGACAAATGACTCGAACCTTTCGTCTTGGTCGGAGCAGATCATAAATTGTGAAAAAAATTATTTGCATCAGCTTCCTATGGAACTGATATAAAGTCCAAAAGTTTCCACGGAGAAGCTGAGAGCACGTACAAAATCAGTAAACACGTAACTGCACTTGCCCATATGAAGGTTGGTGGGACATACACGACCAAACCTAAAGTGTGAGCATATATCGGGATGAGGATCAAATTTTAATGAGTTAAAGATGGGCAAAATACCGCCCATTTTTTGACGATAGGAAATTTGACAAAGAAAGAAATCTGATTATACTTGATGGGCATATATTTCTTTTACACTATTACTCCGCTACACATGACCACTCTGGACACATCTGAAGCAACCGATAAAAAAAAATCGAGAGCATCTACTTCCCCATCTAGGATACTAAAAAATCCTGATTTATTGGAAATAGTGAAAAAAAACAACGGGTACCTAGACACAATCAAAGAGACATTAGGAAAGGAGATAGAAAGCATGGAAGGAAGAATCCAATCACTTGAAACGGAGAAAGAAAGTGACAAGCTTTATACTACCTACGAATCTTTTCTCTACTATATACAAAAACATGATTGATTACTATTCGACGAAAGATCTTGGAAGAATCTTCTTTGACGAAACGAATATGAAGAATTTGAAAAAATAATGACAGATATGAATGCTCGCAGTGATTCTATGTTGAACGAGAAAAAACAAGAAGAATTTAAAGATCTACAGAAAAATATAAAATTCATAGACAAAGAAATAAATGATACCGACCTCATGCTAACACAGACAACAAGTCCAGAGACAAAAAAGAAAATCAAGGACATGAGAGACACATTAGAAGAACAAAGAATAGAGAAAAAAAAAAAACTTAAAAACACATTAGACCTTTCTCCATTGCAAAATATATTAAAAAGAAAAAAAAAATTATAGGAAGAACAAAAAAAGAAAAAAGAAACTGAACTAGCAGCATTAGATGATATGGTAAATAAATTCTTGTCTCTGGTTAAATATATCCAGGAAAGATCTCAAAGGCCAGAAAATATAGAATACAAAAAACAAATTGAAGAAAAAATCAAAGAAATAGATCAAATCATTGAAGACGATACAAAAAAATTAAATGAATATAACAATAATCCTGATATGAAAGGAGTAATTAGTTCTTTGATACAAGAGATGGAGGAGACAAAACAAAAACTAATTTCTTCCAGTAGCATCAAAACGATGGAAACAATTACTTCCTCACTAGGAAAGAACGTTCTAGACAATCTATCTATCACCTCTCCATTACTCATCCAACTAAAAAGAGAATATAAAATTGATAATATTAAAAATCCGACAATCAACGATATGGGAGACGGGTGGATGAATATAAAGGATGAAGATGGGACACAAGAATATTGTGTACAAACAGAAAAAGACAAACCAGATCATATAATAAGTATGATATTTGGAAACTATAAAAACGGAAAAGAGGCAACTCTTGTAAAAACTATTTTCAATGTAAACAAAAAACTACTCGATCAGCAGCAGTTAACAGTATCTGACTCTAGTGTTCCTTGATGGATAATCGTCACAGATGCTGAATGAAAACATTTCAATTGCAAAGTCAGTGACAATATTGATGGAAAAATCGGTGATAATGTAAAAAGCGATTATATCCTACATCCTTGAGATCCAATTGTTTTACAGAATACAAAAGGCGATAGATATATTTTCGCCGGAGGACGTATCTATCACAACGACACATGCATTGTATCATCAAACATAACTTTTGCAAAAAAATTAGAAGATAGCCCATATATATTATATGGATACAGTGGTGGAAACGCACTATGGAATACAGAAAAAAATACTACTGAGAGCTGATTATTCGATATGAATCGTTTTGACCTTAAAACCTATAAGGATCCATCTTCACTCAATCCTACAGACGCAGCATTCTATCAAAAACTTAAAGAAAACTTCGCGACGCTTCCTTTTGATGAAAACAAAAACTGAAAGATAACTTTTGCAATTCTGGATAAAGCTAATCAAGCAGTTCGTGTAGTCAATCCTATAGAAGGTGAGACTTCATTATTTGAAACAAATCGCAGAGATGGTAATGGTGATAGTAAACATATCCTTGATATCACGACATGAGAACTTGTGAAAAAGATCCAAAACATAACGAGACATTTAGATTTTAATTTTTGTGAGGAAAGAGATGGCACTGAATATATCATGGTTGATGGCAAATTATTGTGATGACGAGAACGAAAAATGGGCTTTAATGAGCCCCTTCCTGTAGATGTTTGCAAGATATACAAACACAAAATATGAAACAACGAATGAAACACTATGATAATCTTTAAAAAATGGGGTCAAACTGAATATTGACCACTACATAGACTTAGACGATGAAATTGAGTTGAGACCTCACTATCAACAACAAATGAATGCTATGCTACAAGATATCCAGATCATTTTGTAGTGAAAGAGAGTGATTGAAAATTTTATGTCCTAGATGCAGTAAATGATAAAATCATAAAAGGTCCTTATGATAACTACGATTCAAGGTTGCAAGAATTATCCACACCAAAAAAATGAATATTTACTTGAGCTAAACGCCTCCAAATCACAGAAAAGGGTCTTTCTAGTTAAATATTTTTCTATCAAGCAAAGGATTCTGCCCACCAAAGGCGGGATTTTTTGTTTACAATGTAAGATGCAGATTCCCTCCCTTTTTTTCAATATACCAAAAGATCTCCTAAAGTTTGACAAAAAAACAAAATCGATTATAATAGAGTTACTGTTTATATCCTCATTACAGATAAGATGGATGATAATAATATTGCATCAACAAATGCAGAAGTAACAGGAAAACATGAAGAATATGCCAAATATTTCAAATTGTTGACTACAAATCAATGAGATCCTAAACTTTTGCAAGGCATCTCCGAGAATACCTTGAGAGAATATGCAGATTTTCTAACAAAACTAAAAACATATCAAAACAAAATAAAAAAATGAGAGAAAGTAACAGAAGAGAACAGGAGAGAATTTAGAAGCTTTTTGGAGAATAAGAATTGGATGGATATGAATATAAATAACAAAGATATAGAGGTAGATATAGCCAGATTTAATAACATGAAAGATATCGCATATCACAAGTATTTATGGATGACGAGAGGAAGAATGCAAGAGTATACCTATACACTCGATAGAGAAAAAAATTTTGCTTGATTCCAAGCAGACAAACGAAAATCGATAAAAAATACCAATGGACAAGATAACGATAATGTATTCATTGGAGATATCTACCTAAACAACGTACTGGATGGCTGATTAAATTTGGAGAGCAACGACCATGGCAATGGATTTTACGAGATGACAAATCTTAACTGATTAGTATCTTATTTAAATAAAAAAAAAAAAATTATAGAAAGCATATTAAAAGATAAATCGACACGAAAATCCAGATCCCTCAAAATATTCTTATTGGAACTAAAATACATGCTTGAAGTTGCCGATGCTACACACAATATGGATAACAAAAAAATATTATCAGAAACCATAATGGCCTGTGAATCTGCTATAGAGACATTGCAGAACGAATCATTTGAAGAGATGGAGAAGAAAAGAAAAGAAGAGATGGAAATAAACGCTATAGTAGCATATTGCAAAAAAAACAATCTAAAGTTAGATGACGTCATCGCATTAAAAGGGCACATAGACGAAGCGGATAAAGAAATGGGACTTAAAGACAAATCATTTACGGAAACCATCAAACAAATGGATGAAGAAAAAAGAGATAACAAACAAACCATACAGGAATATGAAAATCTTATAAGAAAAATTATAGATAGTTGAAAAGAAGCTACATTTGGAAACGATTACAAAATACCTAAAAAAGTTTTTGATGAAATTACTGCAGCTATAAACAAAAAAGATTCCGATAAAGAAAAAAAAGAGAATAGTAATAATGGAAAAGAATAAAAATCCTCAATCACAACAATCTAATGACCTTTTAACCCTTTAGATAAAATATTATAACCGGAAAATCCTGCCACACCCAAGCGAGATTTTTTTGAAAAATATTTATTTATAGCAACATCGTTTCAACGTTTAGTCGTTTATTCGCTTAAGCGTATCGAATACCCCATCGTCTCATCTCTTCTCACCACACTCCACGTCGTTGAGTTCAATGATAAACGACTGCCATCAGCGAGTCGATAAAAAGTCCAAATTCAGATATCATCAAACATATGTAGTCCAGATGAATAACATCCAGCAAGCTGAACATTGGTTTTGGTCAGATAATTTTTGTATTTTTGATGATCAGTTTCACCTTCCATACTCGCAATCGCATGATGTAATGCATTTTGATCTTCAGGCAATGACTTGCCCGCTTTCTTGGTCTCTCTCAGCGCAGCAGCATAGGTAAATAATTGCTGTCACACGAATGTTGCAGGAGCTCAGCTAACATATTCCCACACATCACCATGAGGATTAATTTTTATCTGGATCTGAACCTTATTTCCATTGACGACTGCATTCGCCTCCTGAATTTTTCGATCTTTGCTTTCTATGTTGAAATTTTGATTGCCAAGTAAGGTAGTATTCATGATTAGTAAAATAAGAGATTAAAAGACAGAATCAAGAGAAAAAATACAAATATTTATTGATATAGAGAGTATGTATTCATAAAGAGATTACAATTAAAAAAAATATATAAACTCGATTAACGGAAACGGTTTAATGAAACACACGCGCAGCAAGCGGCGCGGTATCTAAACTTAGCCCACTCGAATCTTTTTTCAATCAAGCTTTAGGATAGAGCAACCGCGAAGCAAGATTCGACGGAAAATTTAGATTATAAACAAAAAATATATTCAGATTTTTCTCAAAGAAATTCTTATTTATTACTGAGATAGAGACTACCCTTTCCTTTTTGCCTATCCTCAGACTTCAACTCTTGTATCTTTTCAAGGACAAAATCTGCCTTGATAAAAAACTTTTCATGATAATTAGAAATATTTTTTTTATACGCTTTGTTGCATAATTCAAAAAGCTGCTGAATTTCGGATGCGGTGGTATCTTTGGTATAACGGAACATATATTCCAAAAGTTTTCATTTCTTTTCAGCATCTAATTCACCGAAGATAAGATGCTGCATCGTATATTTATTGACCAAGGAATTGAGTAGTTGTCTTCTTTCAAGAGCATCCAGTATATCCTTGGAAGTGTCTTTGGTAATTGAGGGGGAGGTTTTGAGAGTATCTATTTTTTTTCAAATGAATTTTTTATCAATAGAAAATGTTTGTTTGTTTTGTATGAAACGAGAAGAATATTCTTTTACACAGACAGAGATAAGCTGCTTGATATGTTCTACAGAAAAATCTTCAGTATTTTTTACCAATTGATCTACCATATTATGATCAAAAAGCTTCATTTTTGCACGTTTTTCAGCATGATCGATAAAGAAAGTAAAGAGTCTTCTCCTTAGATCTGCATCAGGCAATTCAAGGAAAAACTGATTATCAAAGATATGATATTTTGTAAATCTTTCATCTATATTGTTTCTTTCCGCGATAGATTCCATGATAATGATATCCAAACCGGATTTTTGGATATTGATAATATTTTTGAGCAGTGTATTGGCAATCATTTTCTCTGAAGCAGGAGAATATTCTCATAGACTTGAGATAATTTTTTCTATCTGATCCAAGAAAATGATGCAAGGTTCCTTATTTTTTTGAACATGATCAATGATGCTATAAAAGATAGCGGATAACATTTGATTAGGATCAGTCACATTTTCAGCAAAAAGATCATGAGGTTTGATATCATACATTTTGCGACCGATAGCAGAAGCAAACACTCTTGCAAGCAAAGTTTTACCCGTTTCTGGTCAACCAAAAATAGCAATACCCTTTGGTAATGATACTCAAAACTTTTTGCTTTCACTGATATTATTATAGACATCAATAAGCCTTTTCAATTGTACTTCTATATGTGGAGGAGCGATAAAATCGTTGAGAGAAACACCTGGATCAGCAGATTCATACGATTTCAAAAGTCATTCTACCTGGATATCATTCAATTTAATATCGGCAGCATCTAAATTATTTTGATTATCAGTAAATTTCTTGTCTAATGTAGCAAGTTCTTTTTCAAGCACATGAATTTCTTTGATTTTTTGATCCAAAACAGCCTTTTTTATCTGAGCATTGCGATACGGTTCATATAACTCATCAAGAAATTGACTGTGTTTCTGTACTTCCTGTTGCAGTGCTTGTTCAAGACTAGTATCTCGTACTTCTTGTTCCATTTTTGCTGGTTTTTGCAACTGAACAAGTGACTTTTTTACCATAGTTTCATGCTTTTGCAGATATTTTTGACGTTTTTTACCATCCAAAACGATTCCACGATCTGATACCCCATTAAAACGCAATCCCTCGTCAAACGTAGCCAAAAAGTGTTTATAGTCTAGATCTAGATTATTTTTTTGTTCCAGAAATAAGCCAAGCATATGATGTTTATCTTGGATATTATTTTCCAATGTTATAGATTCTATGGTCAATTTTTCTATTTTTTTCTCGACCGTTTCAAGTTTTTTTTTGGTAACAGCAAGTTTAAAAATATAACTCAGACTTTTTTTTGATGTTTCTATAATATCAGTTGATGATTGATTCGAAGAAGTATTACTTGAAGAAGAAGCGACATTGAAAGAATCTGAGATAACAACATCTGTTTTTGTGTCCATATCATGATTTTTCTTTTTTAAAACAGTCATATCTTTGGTAATAAATAATAAAATATCGGCTTTTTATAAATATAAGTCAATTATTGTCAACACTAAATATTTTTAAATAATGATATAGTTTTTCTTGCAAAAATTTCAAATAAACATATATGAAATAGAGAGAAAAAATTGTAATCCGTAATTCGTAATTTTTTTATTTTTTTAAATTATAAAAATGAGTAAGATTATAAGAGTTTACGCACGCGAAGTGCTTGATTCCAGAGGAAATCCTACCGTCGAAGTCGAACTCACTACCGAAGACGGACTATTTATCGCGATGGTTCCATCAGGAGCATCTACCTGAACCTATGAAGCATGTGAGCTGAGAGATGGAGATGAAAAAAGATACAATGGGAAAGGCGTACTCAAAGCAGTAGAAAATGTAAACACCAAGATTTCCAAAATAGTCATTGGGATGGATCCGACTCAGCAAAAAGAAATTGATGAGGCAATGATCAAAGCCGATGGGACAGAAAATAAAACCAATTTTGGAGCAAATGCAATACTTGCCGTCTCTATGGCCGCGTGTAGAGCAGGTGCAAAAGCCAAGAAAATGGAGCTCTATGAATACATCTGAGCATTGGGAGAGAATAAAGAATTTATACTGCCTGTCCCCATGGTCTTGGTTTTGGAAGGAGGAAAACACGCTGATCAAAGTTCGGATTTGCAAGAGTTTATGGTCATGCCACACAAAGCTCCCAGCTTCAAAGAAGCGATCAGAATAGGATCAGAGATTTATCACGCCATCGGCAAAGTGTTGAAGAAAGATGGATTTAATATCAACGTAGGATTTGAATGAGCATACGGACCAAGTCTAAAAAGTAACGAAAGAGTTTTCCAAGTCATCGTCGAGGGGATCAAGCTCGCATGATACAAGCCGGGAGAAGAAGTGGAGATCGCGATAGACGGAGCAGCTTCAGAATTTTATGAAGATTGAAAGTATAACTTAAAAGCTGATGGGAAAATATTAGACGCCGAAGGCATGGTAGCATTTTACGAAGATCTTTGTAGCAAATATCCTATCGCTTCTATCGAAGACGGATTGGCAGAAGATGATCGGGCAACACGGACATTACTGACAGAAAAATTAGGCGATAAAATCCAGATTATCGGTGATGATTTGACCGTCACGAATGTTATCAGATTGCAAAAAGCCATCGACCTCAAAGCGATCAATTCCATCCTAATCAAAGTAAATCAAATCGGCACGGTAACAGAGACAATTAACGCAATCAACCTTGCGAAGAAAAACGGCTTGAAGGCTGTAGTTTCTCATAGAAGCGCAGAGACAGAAGATACCTTCATCGCAGACTTCGTTGTCGGTATGGGCACAGGATTCAGTAAGTTTGGTGCAACCGCAAGAAGCGAAAGAACTGCGAAATACAATCAATTGATGAGGATAGAAGAGCAATTGGGGGATAAGGCGAGATATGGGAAATAAAACAAGAACAGGTGATCTACAAGGGACTCACTATATTCTTTAGGCTGGGATTCGTAACTTGAGTATACATCTGAGTGGTACGAATATTATTATGTCATAACAACACTTGCACATAACGGATATCAGTTCCGTTTTCCAGTAAATGGGTAGCGAATGAGTGACGAAGTGAATGAAAAGTAACTGGCTTGATGATACCGGCTTTTTCTTTAGCATGCTGAAAAATATGAGCTAAGGTCCTCTCATGCAACATTCCTCACCTCTCACTTTCAAAAACATATTCATCTGACTTCTTCAACGAACAATATCTTTGCAATTCATCACGGATCTTCTCGGACAAA
>Ga0073936_10002176_pt1 | contig 29411 bp, 20 predicted proteins | sample AliMusrvi5mmetaG_FD_87041 | JGI IMG/M metagenome (GOLD analysis project Ga0073936, IMG submission 87041) | Freshwater lake bacterial and archeal communities from Alinen Mustajarvi, Finland, to study Microbial Dark Matter (Phase II) - Alinen... | ecosystem: Environmental > Aquatic > Freshwater >...
CCGTACCGGTCAATCATACCCAGCACTTGCGCAAAGCAGCTCGCAACGCGTATCATAATCCCGCCTCCGTTGTCGTGTCCGCGGCGTCAACCGCGGGGATGAGTTTTTTTCGATACACCCATCATACACGTTCAGCGGAGGCTTATCATTTCAAAACGCTATTTTGGACAAGAGTGACCTGAAGATTAAAAATTTTAAATCCAAGGGAGTAGGAACCACTTAACAAACGCACGATATGGACAGATGCCTGAGCATCTCAATCAACGGGTATTACGGGCTATGCTCGATGAGTAAAAGAGGCACTGATCTTACAAAACAATTCAGCACTCAACCGGCGCGCCTATGTTGACCAATAATCACTTCTTTGTAGCCACAAACCAGACCCGGAAGCCATCCTCCTGGACGAGCGTTGGCATGCCCCCGTTCTCAACGATCATCCGCATCATAGCCGCCGGCGGTTTGAAGTGACTCCGCATCAGGAAAAGCTTCTCCAGCAGGGCCACGATCTTGACCGGCATGCGTCGCAAATCAGGCTCCTCGATCACCAGCTTGCCCGAAGGTTTCAGGACGCGCAACAATTCGCGGAGTGCGGCACGCTGATCTTTGACATGATGAAAGGCATCGACCAAAAGAATGCGGTCAAAGGTCGCGTCCGCGAACGGCAGCGCCTCCAACTCGGCCTGCACCGTCTCCAGCCCTTTCTTGCGGGCTTGCTCCAGCATGCGAGGCGAAGCGTCGCAGACCACGACGCGGCCCGCCGAAGCGGCGAGCGCTCCCGACACCCGCCCGGTTCCGCCAGCCGCGTCGAGCAGCGCGTGTTCAGGCGAAAGCCCGAGCAACGCTCCCAGCTCATGCGGATCCGGCGGCGGAATCAGCCGTTCGTAGACGGGCGCAAGCAGGTCGAAGTGATCGAACATCAGAGGGTGACCACGAGGAGGTTCTTGTCGGCCGGATCAAGCGCGGCGGTGTAACGGCTGAGCGACTTCTTGGTCAGCCCCTTTTTAAGCGTACCGTCCGTGCCGAATTTGGAGTGGCCCAGGCTGGCGCAGCGGAACTGCTTGTCCGCATGCCGGTACTCGACCTCCACACCGCGGTGCGGGCAGAGCAGCGACACGGCCGCATATTCGGCCTCGCCGGTCCACGCGACGATAACAGATGTCGGCAGACGCGCATCGATGATCTTGACAGCGCCGCCCACACTCGCCAGCGCGGGCGTCTTGCCGAGCGTCACCTTCAGGGTCTTCCCTTCGACAGCATATGCGTCCGCCGCAATCGCGGGTGTGCCGCCGACCTTGCTGAAGGTGGCGCATCCGCCGCCCAGCCCGCACACGCAGGTTCCAGCGCCCGCCGCGCCGATCGCGGCGACCATGCTTCTACGAGTCATTTTGTTCATGTCGTTCTCCTTAGGTTTTTCCAGAACCGGACTTCAAATGATCCTCAACGATCTGCGCAGCTAGCCCGACAAGATCAGCGCAAGGGCGCTTCCGGTAGTACTCTTCCGTCCGCTCTTCCGAGACAGGTGCGTCGGCTCCTTGCTGAAGCCCCTGCAACTCACGGCAGATGAGCGAGCCGGTCTTGCTCTTAAACTCGGCAGCGAGCGTCTGGACCCGCGCGTAATGCTGATCCTTTAAGTCCTTGCACCCCAGATCGCAATACCCCTCCTTCAGGCCGATGACCATGAGCATCCCCGACACGGCACCGCAGACTTCCCTCAGCCGCCCCATGCCGGCTCCGAAAGAAGAGGCCAGCCGCATCGCCTGGTCAAACTCCAGACCGCACTCCTCGGCATAAGCGCCCACAACCGCCTGGGCGCAATTCGCCCCATTTCTGAACAACGCCTTTGCCACATCGCTTTTCATGCTCTCCCTCTCCGCTCCTTCACAACGGAATCACGGTACGGTCAGTTCCCTGACGATCTCCCGGAACGCCCCCGCCGCCGGCGAACTCGCGGCATGCTCCACAAATGCCTTGCCCTCGTCGCCCAATTCGGCGATCAGCGGATCGATCGGAATCGATCCCAAAAACGGCACACACATCTGCTCAGCCATGAGAAGCCCGCCGTGCGCACGGAGAATAGGCGTGACCTCCCCGCATTTGGGGCAGGCGAAGCCGCTCATGTTCTCGATCACTCCCAGCACCTTCACCCCGACCTCATGGCAGAAGTTGATCGACTTGCGCACATCGGCCGCCGCGACCTTCTGGGGCGTGGTGACGATCACCGCTCCGTTCAGTTCGGGTATAAGCTGGCAGACCGAGAGCGGCTCGTCGCCCGTCCCCGGCGGTGCGTCAATGACCAGCAAGTCTAAGTCGCCCCAATCGACGTCTTCGATAAACTGCCGGATCACGCCCATCTTCATCGGGCCGCGCCAGATCACCGGATCGTCCGGGTGGTTCAGCAGGAAACCCACCGACAGAACCTTCAGTCCGCCGATCTCGATGGGCAAAATGCCGTTGTCGCCGCCTTCGACTCTGTACCCGACAAGCCCCAACATGGTCGGCACGCTCGGCCCGTGCAGATCCACATCCAGCAGCCCCACGCGCTGACCGGAAAGCATCGCGCTCATCGCGAGATTCACGGCCACCGTGCTCTTGCCCACTCCGCCCTTGCCGGACATCACAATGATCTTGCGGCGGATGCGGCTCAGCCGGTCTTTCAGTTTCCGGTCCTTGTCATCAGCCGCCGCAGGCTGCGGGTTCGTTTGTCCGGCGGAGGCGCAGGAAGAGTCCCCGCAGCTTCCGCACTGACTCGGCTCACAACTTTTCGTCTGCTCGTTCTCGTCTTGCATCGGCCATCCCTTCGCTAAAAAACGACTCCCGTTCACAACGTTCTCACAAGCTGTTGACGCCAATAGGGCTCAGTGTGAGCAGTGGCATCCCGAGGCTCCGTGACCTGCGCACGTCGAAGCCTCCAGCTCCTGAAGCTCGCCTTCCTTGAACAGGCGCACCGCTTCGGCGACCGTTCCTTCGGGAGCAATGCAAACGATGATGCCCGCCTGACGGAGCCCGGACAGCGCACCCAGCCCGATGCCGCCCACGAGAACCACGTCGGGCTTCGCGCCCGCCAGCGCGTTCAGAGGACTGCATGCACCGTGAACGTGAACTTGGTCGCGGTTCGACAGCTGCGCCACCTCCATCGTCTCAGTATCCACCACGGCAAAAGATGCGGCCGAGCCGAAATGGCCGTAGACCTGACTCTCGAGACCGCAATATTCAGCAACCGGTACACAGACTTTCATGATTACTTTGCTTCCTTTCCAACATTTTCAGAGACACTGTTTTTGATCGCACACCCGCGCCGACGCCCGCACCCGCAGGGGCAACGCCCCGGCACGCTTTCCGTTCCGTCTTTGTCAGGCATGATTGCCGTTTCCTTCAGGGTTACGGTTCCGCCCTCCAGCCGGATCGCCTTGCCGTGAATCAGGGCATCCGCCGTTTTCCGCCGAGCTTCCTCCACGATTCGCGCGAAGGTCTGACGGGAAATCTTCATCAGTTCAGCGGCCTGCGCCTGATAAAGGCCCTCCAGGTCAGCTAGCCGCAGAGACTCGACTTCATCCAAGGTGAGCGTCACGCTCTCAAGCGCGTGACAGGAAATGCCCGCCGGCTTGAAAAAGTCGGCTTGGGGACGGCAACTGACGTGCCGCATGCAACAGGGTCTTGGCAAGGTCGCAGTCCTTTCCTTGGTGATTGAGATATGAGCATATGCCCATAACAAAGGACTGTCAACAGCGCATTTCGCGTAAGGTGCTGGTGCGCGTGTTCAACAGCCTTAGCACCGCTTAAAAAAGTCCGCCGTCAGCGTTGCCTCTATCTTACGGCAACGCAACCACATCGCCGGCCTGCAAGCCCGCAAGAATTTCCACGCGGCCCGCGTCCGCCGGAACGGTCCGCACCAGCACGCGTGCGGCCGTTCCGCCCGTCACCACGTTCACATATTCGAGCTGTCCCGCACGCACAAGAGCAGCCTCGGGCACGAGCAGCGCCTGCCGCGAGCCCAGGTTCAGCGACACCGTCCCGAACATGCCCGGCATCACGCCTTCGGCCTGCGGCAGACAGAGTTTCGCAAGGAATGTGCGGCTACCGGCGTCAACCGAGGGCACGATCTCGCGAACCTCCGCCTCAAGCGTCCTTCCCAGCGCGTCGAGCGTCACCGGCAGCCTGTCGCCGACCTTGACCCGCGTCACCAGCCCTTCGCGGATCGGAGCCTCCAGCAGCAACCGAGTAGGGTCGAAGATCCGCAACAGCGTGTTGCCCGGCGTCGCGAGGTCGCCGGGGTCTGCCAACCGTTCCGACACCACGCCGTCCATCGGACAGACGACGGACGCATACCCCATGACCGTCTCCGCCTGCCGCTGCGCCTCCGCGGCCGCACGCGCGTCGGCCTGTGCCGCCACTTGTCCCTGTTCGGCCTGCGCCATGCGCGACACCGCCTGCCGGTACGCGTCTTCAGCCGTATCCAATGTCTGCACGGACACCGCCTTCGTCGCCGCCAGCGCGCGGGACCGGTCAACCTCGGCTTTGGCCAAATCCAGCGCCGACCGAGCCTGCGCGGTTTTCTCCGCCGCCGCCGCCAAACCCGCCTGCGCCCCCGCCACACGCTCCCTGGCCTGGCTCACACCGGTCCTCAACTCGGCGTCGTCCAACGTCACCGGCGCGTCACCCGCCTTCACCCGGTCGCCCGACCGCACCGTCACCGTGAGAATCCGCCCGACGATCCGCGCCGCAAGCTGCACCTCGGTCCGGCTGCGGATCGTGCCGACCGCCGTGTAGACGACGGGCACGTTCGTGACCGCAACCGTCAGCGTCCGCACCTTGGGCGCAGCCGCGGCTTCCTGCGCCCGCCCCGGCGCGATGCGCTTGCCGCACCCGCCGGCCTGCCACACGATCACCCAGACGATCACGGTCAGCCCTGCGGCAGGTCCCAGAAATTTCGATACCCGTTTATTAAGCCTCATGGTGTCTCTCCTTCAGCAAGAAAAATACAGTCGGGATAATCAGCAGTGTAAAAATAGTACTAGCCACAAGGCCGAAAATCAGCGCCCAGGCCAGCCCCGAAAAGATCGGGTCGAGCGTGATCGGCCACGCGCTCAGCAGCGCGGTCAGCGCGGTCAGCGCGATGGGGCGGAAACGCACCGCACCGCTTTCGAGCAGAGCCTGCCGCAGCGGCTTGCCGTGCCGGAGCGCCTCGTGGATGAACTCGATGAGCACGATGCTGTTGCGGATAACGATGCCGCCCAGCGCGATCATGCCGATCATGGCAGTGGCGGTGAAGAAGACCGGCTCAGGATACCCGCCCACCGTGCCCGACCCGGCGTTGAGCAGCGCGAAGCCCGGCATGATGCCGATCAGCGTCAGCGGGATCGCCAGCATCATCACGCCCGGCATCAGGAAACTGCCGGTCTGCAACACCAGGAGCAGATAGATACCGAGCAGCGCCACGCCGAACGCGATGCCAAGGTCGCGGAACACGTCCACCGTGATCTGCCACTCGCCCTCGCCGCTCCAGCGCACCGTGGCCCCGTGCGGCAGCGGCTCGCGCTTCAGCACGCTCTGCAATCCCAGGATCATCTCGCCCGGCGCGCGACCCACCGCCTCGGCGGTCACGAACACCACCCGCTCCAGATCCTTGCGGTAGACCGGCTGCGCCACCGCCTCCTTTTCGAAATGCGCGATCTCGCTGACCTGCACCTGCGAGCCCTGCGGCGTGCGCAGCCAGAGCTGCTCCAGCCGCGCCGTGTCGCTCCGCTGCGCCAGCGGCAGCAACAGACGAACCTGCACCGGCTCGCGGGCATCGGCCGCATGGAGCACGCCCAGCGGGCTCAACCCGCCCGCGGCTGCAACGGCCTGCGCCACTGCCGCAGGCGTAAGCCCGTGTAACGCCGCCTTGTCGCGGTCGACCACCAGCGCCTGCCGATCGCGCGGCGTTTCGGAATAATCGTCAACCTGCGCGATATGATGCGCGTCGTAAGCCGTCATGTGCGCCTCAAGCGTCTTCGCCGCATCGATGATCTGGCCGTACGTCGCGTCAGGTGGCCCGATCACCTCAGCCGTGATCGTGCTCAGCACCGGCGGACCCGGCGGCACTTCGACGATGCTTAGCACAGCCTGGTGCGCGGACGCGATGCGCGTGAGGTCGTCGCGCAGGCGCAGCGCGATGGCGTGGCTCTGCTGCGCCCGCCCGTGCTTGCCTGCTAGGTTGATGCGGATATCGGCCTGGTTCGGCTGACGCCGGAACCCGTAGTGGCGCACCAGCCCGTTGAAATCCAGCGGAGAGTTGCGGCCCGTGTAGGTCTCGAAATCGCTCACCTCGTTCACGGTGCCCAGATAAGCCTCCAGCGCCTGACATGCGCGGTCGGTCTCTTCCAGCGTCGAGCCCTCCGGCAAGTCCACCACCAGTTGCAGTTCGTCTTTGTTGTCGAACGGCAGCATCTTGAGCGGCACCAAACCGACCGCCGGCAGCAACAGGCTGCCGACGAAGAGCGCGGCCACCACACCCAGCAGCAGCCACGCCCGACTCCGCGTCAGGAAAGGCGACAACACAGCCCGATAACCCGCGCGGATCCAGCGCGGCGTGACATCCTCGGCACTCTGCGGCGCAGTCGCCGCCTTCTTCTGGAGAAGCTTGTGCGTCAGCCACGGCACAAAGGTGATGGCGCTGACCGCCGAGAAGAAAATCGTCAGCGGCACATTCACCGCCATCGGCCGCATGTACGGCCCCATCATGCCCGTGATGTAGAACATCGGGATAAAGCAGATGATGATCGTCAGCGCGGACATCACCACCGGGATCGCCATCTCGTCCACCGCCCACTGCACAGCCAGCAGCGGCTTCTGAAGCCCCATGCGCAGGTGGCGCTGGATGTTGTCCACGTTGCTGATCGGGTCGTCCACCACCAGGCCCAGGCTCAGGATCAGCGCGAAGAGCGTCACTCGGTTGATGGAATACCCGGCCAGATAGTTCAGGAAAAGCGCCAGGGCGAACGAGATCGGCACCGACAGGCCCACCACGATGCTCTCGCGCCATCCCATCGTCACCGCGATCAGCGCGATCACGGTGATGATCGCGAATACCATCGCGTCCAGCAGCTCCCCGACTTTCTCCTGCGACGTTCGCCCGGTGTCCCGCGTCACGCGCACCGTCACGTCCGCCGGAATCAGCGAGCCTTTGAGCGACTCCGCCGCGGCGATCACCGCCTGCGACACCTTCAGTGCGTTGGTGCCCTTCTTTTTGGCGAACGAGAGCGTCACCGCCGGAAGCCGCCCCGTGCCGGCATGCTCCTTATCCACAGGCCCGAAGCCGATGTTGAGATACGAGTCTGGCTCAGCAGGCCCGTCCGTCACCGTGGCCACATCGCCCACCCGCACCACGCGGCCCGCGTCGGAGCGTACCACCGTCTCGCGCACCGCCGCAGCCGAATCCAGGGGCGAGCGCGGGCGCAGGCCGAGCCGCAGACCCTTTTCGTAGACCGTGCCCGCGTCGCCGCCCGGCTCCGAACCCGACAGAGCCCCCCGGATGTCGGCCATGCAGACGCGCCGGGCGGCGAGAGCCTCCGACGTCGCCTCGATCCGGATCTCGCGCGGCAACCCGCCGATGATCGCGCTCTGCGAAAGGTCGGGCAGCGCGTCCAACCGCGCCTTCACCTCTTCGCCGATGCGGCGCAACTCAAAGGGGCTGCGCGTCGGCGAGAAGAGCGTCAGCGCCACGACGGCCACGTCGTCGATCTGCGCCGGCTTAACGATCCAACCTGTCACTGGCGACGGCACAAGGTCACGGTGGCTTTCGATCTGGTCACGAAGCTTGATGATCGCACGTTCGCGGTCCTCGCCCACCTTGAAGCGCACCGTCACCACCGACTGGTCGTGACGGCTGATCGAGTAGATGTGTTCTACGCCAGTGACCTGCCACAGGATACGCTCAAGCGGCCGCGTCACCAGCTCCTCGACCTCGCGCGGCGTGCGTCCCGGAGCATCGACAAACACGTCCGCCATGGGCACGACGATCTGCGGCTCCTCCTCTTGCGGCGTGGCCAGCAGCGCCACGAAACCCATCAGCAGCGCCGCCGCAATCAGCAGCACCGACTGCGGCCCCTGCAGGAAGGCCCGCGCGACCTTGACGACAAGGCCCTGCGGCTCGCTCTGTTCGAGTTGATCCATAGTTGTCTCCACCGTATCACCGGGCACACGAGGGGTCAATGTTTGTGCGCTGCCTCATCCCTCTCACTTCTTCGTTCCCGCAGACGCGTGCGTCTCCAGCAGCTCCGCCGCTAATTCCACGCACTCGCTGCACGGCAGCGCTCTCGAAGCGCGGATATCCTTACACGTCTGGTGCCCGCCGGTTCTTTCTGCAAAACTCCGCTTGATCGCCTCTGCCGCGTGGGCTCCGGCCAATTCGCAACTGGCGTACAAAGCGCCGCACAGTCCGCCCGGTGCCCGCCCGGCTCCGCAGCCTGCGAAAACCTCTTCGACGCCCCGGCCGCCCGGATATTTTGAACCCCAGGCGAATGCGACGGACTGGGCGCAGTTGCCGCGCCGCTGCAGGTGATACTCACTTGCTGCTTTCTTCATCTTGCCTCTTCGCTCATAAGCATGCGTCAGACGCCAGCAACCAGCCCGATAGCCGACACCAGCGCCTCTTTGCGCTGTAGTCCCACAAAATGCTGAACGGCTTTGCCGTCTTTGAAAAGGATCAGCGTGGGAATGCTCTTGATGCCGAACTGGCCGGCAGCCGAGGGACTCTCGTCCACGTTCACCTTCACAATCGAAGCTTTGCCGCTGAACACGCCCGCGACTTCCTCCAGAATCGGCCCCTGCATGCGGCAAGGCCCGCACCACGGCGCCCAGAAATCTACCAGCACAACTCCGCTGCTGATCGCATCTGCAAACCCGCTGTCCTTAACCTCTTTCACGTTCTCGCTCATGTTGCCGTCTTCCTTTTTGGGTTGATTATCCAGATTGGACAGATTGCCAAGACAAACAACTGCAGTCTTTGGGCTCTTCTTACAAAACTTCTGTCAGATGCCGTTGCAGGCAGGTGAATAATTTTAAAAAATCCCGATTGCGGATCGAACAGTGCTTGACCGTACCCTGCCTGCATGTGGTGACCAACCCCTGATCCACCAGCACTTTCAGTTGCAACGAGAGGGTTGATTGGGGACAGCCCAGAAGCGTCTGAAGTTCCGAACAGGTCAGCGATGACTCTGTGAGAGCCTGCATGATGCTGAGCCGTAGAGGATTCGCCAGCGCCTGTAACACACGTGAGCCGCGCACTGTTTGTTCCGCAGTCAACTTTTCTTGCCTTTTCATGTGCGTGAGGATAGCAGGGGCTTATTACATTTGTCAATTGAAATATTTGGAAATGCCAATAATTTATCGGCGAACGGGTGTTGAGGCCATAGAAAGGAACCGCCGGGCGAAAACAAAATCATCAGCCCGCCCGCACCATCACCAGAAAGACCGGGTAGGTGCGGGGTGCGCCGTCCGAGCCCGGCGCGTGACACGACAGGCCTCGCGTGAGGTTGAATCCAGGGCCACACGTGCGGGATTCGCATCCCACTCAGCCGCCTTATCGTCAAAAGGCGTATGCGCCCCCACAAATTTCGTTTTCACACCTGTTTTGCTCGCACTTGATTCGGCTTCACACCTTATTTTTTTGGCGTGTCCGTGCCGAGCCACTTCATGGCCTTCGCCGCGGCATGACCAACACTTGGAAATCATTTTTCTCAACGTGACGCTTGCTTCCGCCTTGTCAAGCAGGTCTGCCGCGCCTGCGCCGAGCATCGCGGACCTGAAGCCATCACCGCTGAGAGCGGAAAAGGCAACGAGGCGGCGCTGGCGGAACAAGCCGGTCATCGCCGAGAAGCTCGCCACGAAATGCCGGATGCGCCACGCCGAGACGATCTGGCGGGAGACGGAAGAGGGCGAGAAGTGCCACGAGATCCAGTGCGGCGCCATGGAGGTGCGGCTGCCGCACCGCAGCGAACCGCTGCGCCTGATCGCCGTCAAGGGCTTCGGCGAGAAGCCCTTGCTGCTGACCGACGTCGGAGTCGCAAGAGCCTCTGGCAGATCGTGGAGGGGTATACGACGCGCTGGCGCGTCGAGGACGCGATCCGCTTAAGCAGAGCTGCCGCCTCGAAGACATCCGGCTTCTGGATTACACGAGGCGCAAGAACATGATGGCCGTCGTGCTCGCCGCCGCCTTCTTCGCAGCCGTGTGGCTCGGTGAATCCGTCCGCAGGGGCATTCTGGCGCGAAACATCACGCGCGTCTCGAAGAGCCTCTTCGGCGTGCCCGACTTCCACTACTACGCGCTCGCGGACGGCATCGCGAGGCTCTTCAACAGATGTGGCAGATGGGGCCGCGAACGGGCCGCACGCGGAACCGGCGAAATGCAGCCGGAAATCCCACTCTTCGCATCAGGCTAAAAACTGGGGATAGTCGTGATAAGATGTCTGTTGCGACCAAGGTCGTTCTGGGATAAGATGAAGCAATGACGAACCGTTAAGTGATTCTTCTTGTGAACAGTTGGTGTGTCTTTGACTGGACTCCCTCGCGTATCACATACGCCATTCCAGATTGATACGAGAAATTGCATCATGTGTCGATGATCAAGACTCTGTAGTCGTGTCAATACAAGCGTTTCAGGCAATCGGCTTGACCGAACCTTTGTCGGGTCGATGTCGCATGCAAGAAGTCAGAAGGAGTGCGCTCAATGGAAAAAGCAGCGACAATTTGGCAACTCACACCCCGATCAATCAGGTTCTTCTATCTGCTGGCTATTACAGTTGTCATCGGAATCGGGTGGAAGTTATATCAGCACGCAGAAGAGAGAGTCGAACAGGAGGCCCGCAATAACCTGAGGTTCATCGACCAACTGAAAGGTGAACAGCTCAACATCTGGCATCGGCAGCGGATGAGCGATGTCGCTTTTATTGTCCGCAACCCCATGAACGATAACCACCTCGCGCCCTTCCTGGCTGGGTTGTCCAAGGAGGATGACCGTCAGGCCGCGCTGGATTGGCTGGGCGCGATCCTGAAGGACAGTTTCTACCGCAGCGTCGTTCTGGCGGACACTCATGGGCAGGCGCGCCTCGCAGTGGGGCCAACCGATCTGAATCTGACGACCGGAGAGCAAAGCAACATCGCACAAGTGGTCCGGTCCGGTGAGAGTCTGTTCGACACGATCCATTTTGCCGACAACACCGGCCGGCTGCATACCGCGCTCTATGTCCCCGTCATGCGCCAGCACACACCCGAATGTCTGGGCGTCATGGTGTTGGAGATAGATCCCTCCGATTTCCTTTTTCCCTTGTTGCGCAACTGGCCTTGGCGCAGTCATACCGGTGAAACCGAGCTGATTGAAAGCGACGGTCGCGACGCGATTATCTTAAAAACCCAAGTGCACGGAACCGGGGCGTTCACGCCCATCCGTATTCCTCTGGCTGAATCCAATCAGTTGTCGGTCATTGCGGCCGGCGGACACACCGGTCTTGTGGATCTCGTCGACTACCGCGGCGTGGAGGTCCTTGCCGCGTTACGCCCCGTTCCAGACGCGCCTTGGCACTTAGTCTCCAAAATCGACCGTGCCGAGGTGCTTGCCCCCTTGCGCCGTGATGCGCTGATCATCACCGGCGGAACCCTTGTCCTTCTGACGCTTCTCGGACTGCTGGTCTTAGACTGGACGCGCCGCCGTGAAGCGGTGTTTTACAGGCAGCGGTTAGAATTGGAAGATGTGCGGAGAAAACAGGATGAGGCCGCCCTAGAGCAACGCAGGTTTTTCGAACGCATATTCGAGCAGACGCTAGCCGGCTACTGGGACTGGAACATTCCGGCGAAAAGCTTGGCCATGAGCCCCCGTTTGAAGGCAATGCTGGGGTATACGGAAGACGAAATACCTAACACCCAAGAGGCTTGGCAACGGCTAGTCTATGCCGATGACCTGCCGATGCTCTTCGGGGCCTTTGAGAAACATGTGGGGAGCCACGGGCAAACGCCCTACAATATTGAGGTACGCTATCTGCACAAAGACGGCTCCCTTATTTACGTCATCTGTGCAGGCCTGGTGATTGAGTGGGATGCTGCCGGACAGCCTGTCCGGATGGTAGGCTGTCATACAGATCTGACCTCGCGCAGGCAAGCCGAGGCGGCGTTGCGCACGAGCGAAAAGAGGATCCTTGACCTCATGACTCACGCCCCGATTCCCATGGCCGTGTTGACAACGTCGGGCGTCATTACACATCTCAACAAGGTCGCCCGCAGGCTTTTCGGGTATGAACTAAACGACATTCCTTCGGTCCAAGACTGGTGGTTAAAAGCCCATCCCGATCAAACGTATCGGCAGAAAGTTTTACAGGCATGGGAGTCCGCGATTCACAAAGCCGCTGAAAACAACGGCATCATAAAGCCGTTGGAGGCGCACATAACCTGTCGAAACGGGGACGTCAGAATCATGGAGATCTCAGGTGTCATAGGGACGGAAGACATGTTGGTCATGTTTGTCGATATGACGGAACACTATGAGGCGGAGACGGTGCTGCGCGAAAGCGAGGAGCGCTTCCAAACGCTTTCGGGAGCGAGTTTCGAGGGAATTGTCATCTCCGAGCAGGGCAACATCGTGGACTGCAATCAACAATTCGCGGTGATGTTTGGCGGTGACCGCGAGCAAATGCTTCAGCACAATATCGCCGATTTCATGCTGGCGGACGAGGTTTCATCCATCCTGGAGCGGGTGGAGGCCGGATTTGAAGGCGTCATCGAATCGCGTGCGCGTCGCTTGGACGGCACCGTCATTTCGGTGGAGGCGCGGGGACGGAATCTGATGCGCGGAGGAAAAAAAGTCCGGATTGAGGCGCTCCGGGATGTCACAGAGAACAAGCGACTGGAGGAATCGCTCCGCCAGTCAGAGTCGAAATTGCGAGCCTTGTTCGCCGCGATGCACGACACGATCGCCGTCCTGGACCGCGATGGCCGATTTGTGGATATCGCGCCTACCCATCCCGTTGCCGACAGGATTCTGAAGACGCCCTCTGAAGTGCAAGGACGAACCCTGCACGAGACCTTGCCGACAGACCGGGCCGAAATCATTCTGGGGTATATCCGCCAGGCGTTGGACACGAACCAAACGGTGAGAGGCGTTTTCAGCTTGCCCATAAAAGGGCGCGAGATTTGGTACGAGAGCGCGATAACGCCCCTCTCACCAGACACCGTTATGTCAGTGGCGCGCGACATCACAGAAAGCAAGGAGGCCGAACTTGCCGTGCGAGCCAGTGAGGCGCGTTTCCGCGCGCTGTTTTCCAGCAGCAGCGACAGCATTTTCCTGCATCAGTTTAATGCAGACAGGACACCTACCCATTTTATTGACGTGTCGGATCAAGGCTGCCGGATGCTCGGCTACTCCCATGACGAAATTCTGAGCATGACTCCGTTGGACCTCCGCCATTCGAAGGTCGCGAAGCCCTTTGCGGATATCTATGCGGAACTTTTTGAGCGAAAAGGCTGCCGCTATGATTCCGTGCTGATGGCGAAAGATGGTCACACGATCCCCGTGGAGATCAACTGCACGCTATTTGACATGGATGAGCGGCCTACGGTGATTGCCGCTGTTCGCGACATCACGGAGCGCAAGCGTTCCGAGTCGGAGCTGCAGAAGGCGAAGGATGTCGCTGAACTGGCCAACCGGGCCAAGAGCGATTTCATTGCAAATATGAGCCATGAACTGCGCACTCCCCTGAACTCTGTGATCGGTTTTTCGGAGATCTTGGCGGCCAAAAACTTTGGGCCCATGAATGCCAAGCAGGAACGCTATGTGGATAACATCTTGCAAGCAGGCCTGCACCTGCTGAGTCTGATCAATGACATTCTTGACTTCTCCAAGGTGGAGGCTGGCAAGATGACAATTGATCCGCAACCGTTGCTGTTGAGTGGCATCGCCAGCCACGTGCTTGAACTGACGCAGAGCCGGGCTCAGAAGCAAGGTTTGAGCATTCGTCAAATCGTGCCCGGAGATCTGGTCGTTTCGGCAGATGAGCGCATGTTGAAACAGATACTCTTCAATCTGGTGTCCAATGCCATCAAGTTTACCCGCAGCGGAGGAGATATCCGTGTGACTGCCGAACGCCTCGGAGACGAGGTTCGGGTCAGCGTGGCCGACACGGGCATCGGAATCAAAGCCGAAGATCAGGAACGCATTTTCGACCAGTTCGAACAGGTTGATTCGACTCTGTCCCGCAGGCATCAGGGCACAGGCTTGGGGCTGACCTTGTGTCGGCGATTTGTGGACATGCACGGCGGAAAGATCTGGGTGGTGAGCGCCGGTGAAGGACGTGGCAGCACGTTCCATTTCACCTTGCCAGTGCGGCCATTGGGTGGCAAGGCAACCGTTGTATAGAAGAAGGGGATCCCTATGGAAAAAGCGAAAAGAATCTTGATTATTGAAGATAACCCGATGAACATGGAGCTAGCATGTGACGTGCTTGAATATGCGGGGTTTCAAGTTCTTCAAGCCGTATCAGCCGAAGAGGGCTTGTCCCTGGCCCACGCAGAGAGGCCAGACTTGGTGCTGATGGATATCGCCTTGCCTGGGATCGACGGGTTGGAAGCTACCCGACGGCTTCAGCAGGACGCCGCAACACGCGACATTCCCGTCATCGCTTTGACAGCCTCCGCAATGCAATCCGATGAGAATAATGCGCTTCTGGCCGGATGCCAAGGGGTTATTCGCAAGCCGATTGACACCCGATCTTTCCCTAAACTGATTGCTGGCTACCTTGAGGCAGCGTCAAGAACTGACACTCCAGCACAAGACGCGGGAGTTGGTCCTAGTCGGCACAATGCGCCCTGACATGAGGAGCCAGTGATGAGCATAACACGAGACGGAGTACAGGCTTCCGGGCGGGTTCTGGTTGTGGATGATGAACTGCCCAACCGCGAACTCTTGCGCGGCTTGCTTGAGGCGAAAGGCCACTCCGTGACGGAAGCTGTGAATGGATGTGAGGCCTTGGCTCTGGCTGCGCAAGTGATGCCGCATGCTATTCTGCTGGATATCATGATGCCGGAAATGGATGGCTTTGAAGTCTGTCGGCAGCTCAAAGCCAATCCGGTGACGGCACCGATCCCCGTGTTAATGGTGACCGCCTTGAGCGATCGCGACGACCGACTGAAAGGAATCGAGGTCGGTGCCAGCGATTTTTTGAGTAAACCCGTGGATACGCGAGATGTCGAACTCCGCACACGCAACGCCATCCACTCCAAGCAGCTTTATGATCAACTGCAGGAGAGCTTACTGAAGTTGCAGAAGTTGGAGCGCTTGCGAGATAACTTGACTCACATGATCGTCCATGACATGCGGTCGCCGCTGCAAAGTATTTCCGGCAATCTTGAACTGCTGGAGATGAGCCTTGGCGAGAGTGTGAGAGCGGATGACAGAAGCTGTTTACAGGACGCCCTCTCCTCGGCGGGCAGACTGATCGAAATGGTCAGTTCCTTGCTGGATGTGAGCCGGATGGAGGCAGGCCAGATGCCGCTGAACCGCGAAGTCTGTGACCTCGGCAAAGTGGCCGAAGACGCTGTCAAATTACTCGGCGGGTTGTTTACACAGTCGCCCGTGGTTTTGGAGATGCCACCGGTGGGACGCGAGGCATTTTGCGACAAAATGCTCGTGCAACGAGTCATTTCCAACCTGCTGGGGAATGCTGCGAAATATTCTCCAAGTGGCAGTGAGATTAAGCTTTCTATCCAACGGCTGACCGATGCCGTCAAAGTGTTAGTGATCGATCAAGGCTCAGGCATTCCGCCCGAATATCATGCGCAGATTTTCGAGAAGTTCGGGCAGGTGGACCTCGGCGCGCAGCGTACGGCGCACTCCACTGGCTTAGGATTGACTTTCTGCAAGTTGGCCGTGGAACAGCATGGCGGCCAGATCGGTGTCGAAAGCGTCCCCGGCCATGGCAGCACATTCTGGTTCACCTTGCCTTTACGGACAGCAGGCCTTTAGCGGGTTTGCGACCGTTTTTTTCTGCGGTGCCTTATCTCCGAAGTGAGCTGGCGAACGGTTCGTCTTTCCATCACAGGCCGTCGTCACTCACGTGCAGCCTCATCAATGGAAACCTCGGGGAGCTCAACTCCCCGAGGCCTTTTCTCTCGCTGTTTTTCATCGTCCGATTTCAACGGATGGCCCGCGTCTGTAGCTCAAGGCGCCGCCAAAGCGCCAGCGGCGCTAAGGATGCCTTCCCGATCCCCGTCAAAGGTGTAGCCCGTCGTCGGGCTGTCATACGGAGCCGCGAGATTCGCGCCCCCGTTTGCGATTTTTCTACGTATGTCTTCCGATGTGTAAGCGCCGCCGCCCTGCTGCTGCAGGACCGCTGCAAGACCGGACACGTGCGGTGCGGCCATGCTGGTGCCGGACATCCGCACTGTCCCCCCTCCGACCTTCAGCGAGAGGATGCCCAACGAGGTGATCGATCCCGCGCTGCTGACGTCCTCCTCGTCCTCTCCGGGCGCGGAGATGGTCACGCCGATGTACCCGGTGCCGTCAGAGGCCGGAACGAGCGCACCATCCGTCGTGAAGAAGGAAGCGGTGTCCGCGACGATCCCACCGAACCCGGGATATGAGCTGAGGCCATTTTTGGCCGTCGAGCTTGCGACAGCGATGACCTCTGGGTAGGTGGCTGGGACCTGTTGTGAAACCTCGACGGTTGAGTCGTTTCCGGCTGCTACGACCACCGCAATGCGCATCTGCACAAGCTTTTGGACCGCCTGCCTCAGGGCCGGATTGTCATTCAGCGAGCCCGGCCGGCCCAGGCTCATGTTCACAACGCGAATCACGGGGGTCACAGTGGCGGCATTTTTAGCCACCCAGTCGAGTCCCGCGATGATGCTGGAATCCGTTCCGCTCCCGCTCCGGTCGAGCACCTTGACCGCATAGACCTTGGCCTGCGGAGCCACGCCGACCACCCCAACGGTGTTGTTCAAAGCAGCGATAATGCCGGCCACATGCGTGCCATGCCCATTGTCGTCCGCGGCCGTCCGACTCACAGCAGAATAAGACTTCGAGCCGACCGACAGATCCGAGTTCGCTAAATCGAGACCGGTGTCGACGACTGCCACACCGACGCCCGCACCCGTATACGCGAGCGACACGGCTCCGATGCGCTGAACGCCTGCTGGAACCACCTGCGTCGACGTGCCTGTTCCGCCGCCAGTCGGCTTGCCGACGGCACTCACCTCGCGGTCTGCGATGATCAGCTCGACCTCGCTGTCACGCAGGACATGCTCCAGAGCCTTCTCGGAAAGGTCGGCGGCAAACCCGTTAACGACCTCAGTGTATTCAAAACGGGTGGCAAATCCGTGCCGTGCAGCCATCGCTGCCGGGCTGCCCTCCCCTTTGAGTACAACAATGTAGCTGTCAGGCACAACGCGGCCAGAGACAACATCCTGAGCCGCAACACGGCCGACGACACACATAGCGGCAACAATCATTGACACCAACAACATTCTCATATGCACTCTGCCTCCTTTGCTTTGAATCAGTTTATAACACGCTCTCACCGTAAAGAGTTTTGAGCAGCACAGCCTTGGATTCACCCATTTTTCACAAACTGAAATAGGCACGAAGGGTCGGTCGCACCCGATTTCCGCCCTCGGCAGGCACGAAAATGGAAGACTCCGAATCAACCGGGGAGCGGCAGTCTTCCGGCGCAGACTGAGGTTGTGGCGCTCTGATATGGCGCTGAATAGTTTTCAGCAACTCGTCTCCATTAAAGACTTTATACACCAAGTCGTTTGCACCGGCGTTCATCATCTGGTCCCTTATGTCGCGCTCACAATATGCGGAATTTCCGATCACGATGAGTTCCGGGTATTCCACCCGAAGCAGCCGCGTGGCTTCGAGCCCGTCCATGACAGGCATCCTGACATCCATGACCACGACATCGGGCTTCAGTTTCCGCACCAAGCTGATGGCGTCCTGTCCGTTTTCTGCCTCCCCCGCCACTTCGTAAGCGTTCTCGGCCGATAGCAGGCGCACAAGGCTTCGCCGCATCAGGCTATCGTCATCGACTATCAGAATGCGGATCCGCTGTCCTACGATATTCATAAACTTTTCCTTTCCTGGCCGGGCGTCGGCATTGACGGAACTGAGAACAGAATCGGCCTGCATGTCATCCCATCAAAAGGACCTTTGTCTCGCCCAGAAAATTGTACGTGTGTCGAAAGTTATCCGGCGCTCCGGTTCAGCGGGTAACCGTCACGGACCGCATGAGCGCGTCGTCCTGCCGTTCCCGCCGCTGCGCCAAGGCGAGACGGTTCACACTGATTGACCCGCCTCCTTCCGGACGAGAAAATGCGGTCGCGCAGCGCAGCGCATCCGATGCTTCCTCGCTGCGGTCACCCGCCATGAGAATACGGCTGAGCACACTCCAGGCAGACCCGCAACAAGGCGAAAACCGGATGGCAAGACGGGCTTGCTGTTCGGCCTCCGTCAGCCGGTTCTGCTGTTTCAAAAGTTCCGACAGCTCGGTATAGACAACTGCGCTCGGCGCGCCCGAAAGGCTCTTCCGGAAGAATACCTCGGCATCCTCTCTGCGGTTCTGGACCGACCGGAGATGGCCCAGAACGGCGTTGGCGAAGGGATGCCCGGAATCGCTCCCGATCACAAGCAGTGCGTCGCTCTCACTCACCGCATCATTGCCGAGTCTGGCGTCGACCTCCAGGAGCCAGTCATGCGCCGCCCCCAGATGAGGGTTCAGCGCCAGAGCACGCAACAGACAGGCGCGCGCCTCTTGAAGCCGGGTCGATGACATGTTCATGCACACGCCGCCTTGTACCATCAGAACAAACGCATTGTCGGCACCCCCCGCCGTCGCGCGCATAGCCGGAAGAATCGAACTGGAAACCTCTTGGGGGGCTCCCTTGCGGATCAGAAGCTCGGACAAAAGCGACCGCGCCATCAGGTTGTTCGGATGGTTCGAAACATAGCGGCGCACGGTGACCTCCGCCTCGGCGCTCTGGCCTTCAACATGTTCCTGAACCGCGCGGATCAGCTCCGGATTCCGCTCGCACTCCTCCATGTGAGCGTGCAAGGCCGCAGACCGAATCAGCTTCCGCTGCCCATCGTTCTGTCCGCAAAGAGGAGACGCCGAATCCTCCGCTTGAGAGGACAGCCACCTGTCCAAAAGGTGGAAGACCTCGGCCCCAGCCGACAGACACGACGGATTCTGCGCAAGCAGGAGGGGAAGAAAACGGTCTGCGGGCTGGTAGATCAGACTGCCGTAGCTTCCTCTTAACGTATCGAACATTTCGGAATAACGCGCGGGCTCAACGCGCAGAGTCGGATGCTCCGCCAGTTCGACCACGGACAGCTTTGCCGCACGGTTCTTTCGCAAACAGAGACTGAAACGGTTCAGGGCCGCGCTCAGGTTGTTGCCATCGAAATCGAGCGCCTCCGTATAGGCGTCCAGAGCCTCGTCCACACGTGACGACTGATCCAGAAGAACACCCCAATCGTTGGCGAGCCGGCTGACGTACATGCGCACTTCAGCCCGCGTCATTTTCAGGGTTGGCAGCAGCGAAGTTTCATCTTTCAGAAGCGGAAGGATGCTCCGCCAGACCTTCATGTTCTTGGCATGCAGGGCGGAAAGGTCGATCGAACCGACTTCGCTTGCACCAGAATAGACCAACCCGTTCGGCAACGCGACCCTTCCTGTCCGCAACCAGACCGAAGGGGTGCCGACAGCCGCAATCTGCTTATGTTCTCCTGGATGTTCGCGCAACCAACGCTCCACAGCATCCTGCGGGAGATCCTTTGCGCCGTCACCCCGGGGCGCGACAACCAAGCCCGGCAACCGGCTTTCCAAGGAGCCGAGTCCGTCCGCGAGGCGCGTGTCAGAAGCGGACGGTACCACAGCCTGTTTCCGGCCGCCCACGTCAGAGCGTACCAACACGTTCAGGTCGAGCGTTCCATCCGTAAGCACACACTGCGCACCGGATGACAGATCGAGAATCTCCTTCGCCATCGCATCGGCGAACATCGCCTTCCTGCCGTCCGCGTCCGACATATTCAGGCTGAAGGCGCGAAAAACCAGGACCACCAACAGAGCATCGGCAGCGAGCCCGGTGAAACGCTTCCAGAAGGGAAAGGGCAAACGCACGTCATCGTCGCTGACCGTGGCGACCATCGTCATTTGAAACCAGTAGAGAAAAAGCATGCCCGTCATGAAGGCGACCGCCAGCGCCGGCAGAACCGGAAGCGTCCCGTTCTCGCGCGCCATCGCCCACACCGACTTGGGAGCGTTCAGCAACTGCATTATGGCGAAGACGGTGCACAGACCATTCATCATCCGCCATTTCCACCGGACGATTTCGTCACGGAAGAAAACCGACGCGCGAAGGCTGATGGTCGCCAGAAGGAGCCCCAGCAAAGGAAGTGCCCCTGTGAAGCAGAGGAGGTCGAGCGGCACCTTGGCGAACAGGCTCGCCTTGTATGACTGGGCAAACAGCTTCACACCCTCAAGACATCCGACCGACGCACCGGCCCCTGCGTCACCCCACCGGAAACAGCCCAATGCGAGATTCAACGCCACGCCCACACTGCCCACCGCCATAAGCAGCAGTACGAAAGATTCCGCGATGTGCTCATAGCGTCGGCTGGCCTGAACAACGAAGTACAGCAGGCACAGCGAGATTAGCGCATAGGTCGAAGACTCAACGGCCAGAACACCGCACAGGAAGACCGCTTTCACACAGAACCCCAGCCTTCCCGTAAAATAGTAGGCTGCCACCAGATCGACAGCGATGAGAAACAAGAGCAGGTCGAACGGTTGCGCATGCAGAGATATTGAGGCGAGCCAGTGGGGTGCGCAGAAAGCAAACACGAGCGCGCTGATCAGCCCGCCCAGCGTGGCGCCAAGCCTCTCCCGTGCGTCATCCTCGCGATTGGCGATGTAAGCGTTTGTATCCCCCTCATAACCGCCGTCCTGATTTTCTGAGGTGTCATCGCCGACAGGAACTATCCTCAGCTCCGAGGATGGGCGGATCAGTTCCAGCATGATACGGTTGCTGACCCGAAAGACCCACACGACCGACAGGCTGCCAAAGAGCGCAGTGAATGCATTGAGCCGAAGCGGAGCTTCGAAAACCGGTATCGCCGCCACGACTCTCGAAACCGACAGCCAAAGGGGATGGCTGACCGGCAGCCCGGGAAGAAGACCCATCGCCTGGCCCGTTGCAACAGCGGAAGAACCCGGATAGACGCCCGGACACAGGGTCAGACAGTAGACGCCGAAAACGAGCGCAAAGAGACCTCCCATAGCCAAGCAGTCTGCGTGCCCATCGAATGAGCAGCTTCTGATTTTTTCGGCAAGACCCCGCCCCAAGGCGGACACAGCCGCAACCTTTCTCAAAGGATGCTGGAACGAGTTGATCGATCGAAGACGTGAACACACATTCATACTGACACCGCCCTATACTGCTGCGCCACACCCGGAAAAAACCTAAGTATGACAAACCGCATAGAGTATGCGGCTCACGCAGGCAGCCAAGATAGCGCGCGATTTGTGATAGCGGTGTCACAGTCTCAACTACACGCGGCACCGGCTGATGCCGCTCGCAAGCACACCTTGCCGCAGAGATGGCGCGGCCGTTCAGGAGCATGCGCAGTCCGAGAGCCACACGCCCTCTTCGGCGGCGGTCTCACCCGACCAGGTTGTTGCTGATCGCATAATGTGTCAGCTCAGCGTTGGTGCGCAGGTCCATCTTCTCGAGTATGCGGGTCCGATAGGTGCTGACGGTGTTCACGCTGAGCATCAGTTCGTCCGCAATCTCTTTGACCGTTTTCCCTGACGCAATCATCCGAAGAATTTCAAACTCGCGGTCAGACAGCCGCTCGTGCATCAGTCCCGAACCGGTCTTGCCGATCTCGGCCGCCAGCAGCTCTGCCAATGCGGTGCTGACGTAGCGTCCGCCGGAAAGGATGTGAGTCACAGCCCGAAGCAATTCGGTGCCGGCGCTGGCTTTGGTCAGATAGCCCGACGCGCCGAGCCGGAACGCCCGAACCGCAAACTGTTTCTCCGTATGCATGCTCAACATGAGCACCGGCATCGAGGGTCGCTGCGCGCGCAGCTCCTTCAGCACATCCAGCCCGCCGCGGCCGGGCATCGAGATGTCGAGGATGATGATGTCCCACGGCTGGGAAAGCGCCAACTCGAGAGCTTCGCGAGAGTCTCCGGCTTCGCCGAATTCGGCAGTCTTGTACGACTCCGCAAGAATCAGCCTCAGCCCGCTACGCACAACCGCATGATCATCCGCAATAAGAATTCTCATCCAACGCCTCCCGGCTCCTTACGCGACGCGCCATCAGGCACACGCACGCGCACCGTTGTTCCCTGCCCGATCTCGCTCTGAATGTCGACGGTCCCGCCAAACACACTCACACGCTCCCTCATCCCGAGCAACTCGAACTCCGCATCTCCCGAGAACGGGTCGGGGGAAAGTCCGATTCCGTTGTCCTCGATCTCAATCTCCCAGCCACTGCCTGTTTTGAACATTCTAACGCGTATGCGCGTCACCTGTGCATGTCGGAGCACATTGGCCAAAGCATCCTGCACAACACGGAACAGCGCCAGCGCCAGGGTCCGCTCAAAATCGACATCACAGTCCGGAAGCGCCACCTTGCAGTCCAAACCGCTCTCTTTGGCTGTGCCCTCCACCAACCATTCGATGGCGGCAACCAACCCGAGGCTGTCCAACACGAACGGCCGAAGCGAGGCACAGATCTTCTGCGTCTGCTCCGTCAGCCGCTCGACTTGGGGAACCATCGCAATGATCCGGTCGTAGACTGCCGAACATTCGGGCAGGCGACGGGCCAGCGGCTGCGCATCCATGGCGATCAGCTCGATCTGGAGCGCAAAGGCCGTCAGCTGTTGCGCCAGTGAGTCGTGAAGTTCGCGAGCCAACGCCGCACGCTCCTCCTCGCGCACCGCTTGCAGGCGCAGCGCCATCGCCTTCAGGTTCACAGAGGATCGGCGAAGGGCCTCATCGGCCTGCCTGCGTTCGGTGATGTCCATGTCGCTTCCTCTGTAACCCACTAGAGAGCCGTCCCTGAGCAAGATGGGCATCCCATAGGTAGCAACCCAAACCTGGTGGCCATCGCGGCACTCGACTGCGCTGATCATGTTGTGAAACGTCTGGCGCTTTTCAAACACCGCAATCGACTCCCGCCTGAAAGCATCCCGCCCCGACTCGGGATGCAGATCGTAGAAATGTTTTTTGCCCACCAGTTCCTCCGGCAGGTAACCCAAAACCGATTCCGCAACATGGCTGACATAGGTGTAGAGACCCTGCGCATCGACCTCCCACGTGATCGTACGGCTCTGCTCGGCCAGCTGCGCAAAGCGGCCTTCGCTCGCACGAAGGGTGGCCTGCTGCGCAAGAATGCCCGCGTCGGTGTGGCTGAGCACCACATAGCTGACACTGATGAGCAGAGACAAAATGATCAGACCGACCATCGACACGAGCATCAGCAGATAGCGGAAGTCGTTCGCCTCTCGGGTGAGATCGCGCAGCACAAGCAGGTCTGCAACCTCTCTGCCTGCCACATCCCGCAAGGGCGTCGCCTCGATTTTCCAGCTTTTGCCATTGCACGTCACATCGTGATAGGCTAAATCGTGAGCATGGTTGCCGACAAAAACGTCGGAGGCGGCCGCCAGCACATCGATCAGTCCGTCACTCGAAACATAAGCTACCGCGCCCTCCGCCATCAGATCCCACTGCGGCGGACGACCGAGCATGCGCATGCCCAGTTCCCAATCCTGCCGGTTCAAGTAGTTCTTCCGCAGGACAACCGCCAGATGAATGCCGGATCGCGGATTCATGACTTTCATGGCGTCTTCGATCTCCTTGCCGAGTTCCACATATCCGAGTAACTCGCCAGACGCATAGACGGGTTGCACAACCCGGAGCGTGAAAGTCCCCAATGGCCCCAGTTCGAGCCCGGATGCGGACTTCCCCGTATGTTCGGCCTGAAGAATCGTCTGCCGGTCAATCGTGTCGCCTCGCCGCTCGGGCTTGTGCAAGCGCAGAAGACAGACGCGGTTCGTATCGTGAAAATAGAAATGTGTAATCTGCGTTTCCTGCCGAAGATTTTCGAAGACAGGTCTCCAGGCGGCCAAAAGTCTGTCGGTGTCGCGCGCCCGCAAATCCTTCTGCAGCCCCACATCGTCGGCGAACGTCTGTAGGATCGTCTTCATTCCCACCGCCTCCTGATCGAGAGCGACATGCATATCGCCACAGGCGTCTTCGATATCCGCCTCAATCTCGCGGGACAGATACTGCCGGTGTTGTCGCCACAAGATGCCCCCCAGCACTCCCAGCAGAATAACAAACAGAGCCGCCAACTGAGGCAGAAGCTGGCTCAACACAGGCTCAGGAGACTCCGCATCGACCGATGCCCCAAACGGGTGTGTCCGACGACGCGCAACAGTAACTGTGGCGACACCGACCAGCAACACAACAAGCAATCCGACCGGCAAAGCCGCACGCGCAGCGATGTCCCACCTCCAGTCGCCGGCCTCCACATCCATTCCCAACACAGCAACCACCTTGCCGGTGATCGGATCCGTCAGCGGCGCCAAGGCCGAAATCCACAGTCCCCACCGGTCTGCAACCGGACCTTCGACCGCCCCCGTCTGGGTTTCAAACACGCCGTGAAGAACCGCCGTATCCTCATCGAAGGCCTGCCCGGGAGGAGAGTAATCTTTCGAATCTTCGGGTTCGCTGTCGGCCAGAAAAAAGATCCGCCCCTCCACCGGCAAGCGGACCGAATGCCAGTCAACCGAGCGGCCCAACAGATAGACAAAGCGGCAGCGCGGATTCGCCTCACGGATCGCCGCCAAGCGCTCCTTGATGATCCGATAGCGGGGATTGTACAGGTCATCCTGTGAAGCCGAAAGGCTCTGCACATGCCCGACGTCCATCGCCCTGGCTGCCATGCTAATCTGTTGCAGAATTACTCCGCGCATCTCGCGATCGACTCGCACAATCACCCATCCTACAAAGCAGGCCCCCCCCGCGATAATCGACAGACAGACGATCAGCGGCATCATTTTCTTAAGATAACCGATTATGGAGAACTTGGCTTGCATGCGGAATTAAATTCTTCTGGCACGACTATCGTATAGCACAGCAGCCATGTCAAATATAAATTTTGTTAGCCTGCTATTTTCAAGATTATTCCGATATGGCCTTAGTCTTATCCTCTGCAGGGTTTGTTCTTTGGCCACCGCGTTCCCACATCACCCATCCACTCTGCCCTACCGGCCACTCTTCTCTTTGACGGTCAAACCCCTTATTTCGGTTATTTCATGGGGTTCTAAAATGCGCCCTAACCGCAAAATCTTCACTTCTCATCGGCTTGGCGAAAACATTTATATGTCACACTGATCACTCCGCCTGAAATTCGCATGCTCCGTAACGTTTTCATGTTTTCGCGTCAACGTCCGGCGGCAGGCAGACCTTTCACCAGATACTGGCGAGCGGCAGAGCCGACAGCCAATACATGAAACACCCTCAAAGAAAAGCGCGCGGACCGCAAACGGGCCGCGCGCTTCATGATGTCACACCTTGGTCCTACTGCATCAGCAATATCGTGCCGCCTGCAAAACGCAGTATGACGTCGCCGTTGGACTCATACGATACGATCCAGCCGGAAGGCAGGTTCTTAGAACTGAAGGTTCCGGTTCGGGTGCCCGTGCAGGTCAGGATCGTGTACGGCAGGTGTCGATCCAGCTGGTTCACGTCCTCCACGTTCAGCGCCAGACCGGACAAGTTGACATTGCCCTGGACGGCCAGAACGTCGCATGATCCGTCATCCGACGCATCCACGCGCAACGTGCCCGTGAGAGTGGCCGAGGAGGTCGCCAGCGTGAGCGTGCCGATGGTGCCCACGCCGCCAGGGGCGACCGTGCCGTTCACCGAGAGCGTGCCGTTGGAAACCGTGCCGGAACCGCTCAGGCCGCCGAGTGTTTGCCCGGTTCCACCCAGGTCCAGCGTAGCCCCGGAGGCGACTGTGACCGCCGAATTAGTCGGAAGCAGGTTGGCACCGGCCAGATTAAACAGGTTCGTCAGGGTCAGCAGGCTGCCGTCACCCGGATCGGCCAGCGTCTTGAAGTTCGAGTAGACCTGTTGGTTCCGTCCCATGCGGTCATAACCGACACCCATGCTCGGATATGCCGTGCTGTTGTTACCGACGCTACCCACACCTTGCCCCAAGCGCAACTCGAAGGTGTTCCAGCCGGCATTGACGGTGGCGTTACTGGTCACCACGGAGCCGGACGTGGGGTTCTGGAGCACATTGGTGCCATTGAGCATAAACCTCGTGCTGTCGTCGAAGCACCTGAAGAACGTCCATGTTTCGTTGGTTGCGGCGTCATTCCACAAGTAGCCGGAGTAGATATAGGTTGTGTTGTCCGGCCAGATTCCGCCAGATGTCGCAGCGTTTAAGAACCACATGTTCGCGTAGCGCGTAGACAGCGGCGTGGCGGTTTTGGGGTTGGCCGTGCTGAGATCGAAGTTGCCCGAGACACGGCCCTCGTAGAGACCGGGCTGACGCCCCGACAGCTTCAGCGTGCCGCCGTTGATTGTTGTCGCGCCGGTATAAGTCTGGGGCGCAGAGACCGTCAACGTGCCCGTGCCGCTCTTGATCAACCCGTTCGTGCTGACGATCTGGGCTTGGAGAATGCCGGCATTGGCGCCCTGAAGCGTCGGCGCAACGACCTTGCCGTTGATGATCGAACCGCTGAGCAGAGTGATCGAACTGTTGGTGATGGTGAACCCGTTCAAGTCGAGGATGCCGCCAGCGACGGTGATGGGCGCGTTAGTCGGCAGGGCGTTCGCCACGCCGAGGCGGAGCGTGCCATTGCTGATCGTCGTCATGCCGCTGTAGGTGTTCGTACAGGCGAGCGTCAGCACTCCAGCTCCGATCTTCGTCAGTCCCCCCGACACAGTATTGACGTCGATCGAAACCGAACCCAGCGCGGGCGCTGTGCCGCCGCCGCCGATGAACGACACCGAGGGCGCGGTCGAGTAGTTGAACCCAGGGCTCGTGACTGTGACGCCGGTCACCTGCTGACTGATGGGATCGAACTCGGCGGTCGCCGTCGCGCCGGTGCCGCCGCCGCCCGTCAAGGTCACAATCGGACGTCCGATGTAGCCCGTGCCATTCGTCGTCACGGGGATATAGGTCACGCCGCTGCCGGTCGGCGCCATGAGCGGCTGCGAGACGGTGGCGTCATAGCCATACGTATCGATCGTGGCGCCTTGACCGTAGACCGTTACGCGGTCGATCGCACTGCCCCCCAGCAAGGACGAGCTGTTATACGTGGCATAGTTCACGCGCAGCGTGCCACCGTTGAAGTTGACCAAGGCGAGACCGGCGCTCTGGGTCGCTTTGATGCACGTCACCTGCACCGTGCCGCCAGACAAGATGTTGAGCACGGCGAGAGCCGAAGCGCTCGTCGATGCTTTAATCATGTCCAGTTCCGTCGCCGTGCCAGCCGATCCGAGGAAGCCGCCGCTGCCGACGTTGATGATGCCTTGGCCATAGGTGGAGGCATAGTAGTAGTAATGCACGTTTGCAGCCGAGCTCGGCATGATCAAGCTGCCGCCCAGCAGATCGAGCTGTGAGTACTGCTGACCTCCGAGCTGGCCGCGGTTGAGCTGGAAGTAGGTTGCGTTCGTCACGACGCCTTGCATCACGTCCATGACGCCGTTGCCGCCGTACGCGCCGCCGATGCCGGTTTCTTGCATCGTCAGCTGCACAGGCGAGTCGTGGCGGTAATAGCCGTATCCGCCGGAAACCAGGCCCAGCGCGAAGTTGGACACGATGGCACCGCCCGCCACGGCGAACGAACCTTGGTTATAGACCGCGCCGACCGCGCCATTGGTCATGCCGGTCACCAGCCACCGGTTGGTGACGGTCGCGCCCGTATCGATCCGGAGCAAGGCATTGGTGAGGGCGGTGGTGCCGACAAAGAGGTCGGACAACGAATGGTTGATCATTCCGCCGCTGGCGATTCTCAGCGTGCCGCCGTTGACAGCTGTTGCGCCGCTATAACTGTTGGGAATAGCAAGCGTGACCGTGTTGCTGCCGTCCTTTGTCAGGCCAATGGTACCCGCAATTCCGCCGGCACCGGCCACGGTGTAGCTATAGACCGTGTTGCTGAACGCCACGCTCGTCGGGTTGACGATGCTGTTCAGTGTCACCGCCGTGTTTGTGGTGATGTACGAGTCGTCGAAGATCACCCGGTCGCCCAGTGCGCCAGCCGCCTGTTCCTGATAGTACGTTGAAGTGGCCGTGCCGTCTTTCCAGACCAAGTTGGCGCTGTTGTTCATATCCCAGGTACCGCTGCCCAGCGCACCCGTCCCCCACAGGATGGGGGCGGGACTGCCGTTGAGCGTCAGATACAGGGTGTTTCCGTTCCAGGCCAGCGTACTGCCGCTGTATCCACCGACGACGGTCAGCGTTGGCACCGGTTTGGTAGAGGAAGAACCCACTGTCATCAGCGGATAAACCCCGTTCGTGGCGCTGAGGTTGCCCAGAAACACCGACACGCCCGGAGTGACCGTGAATGTTGCGGCACCGGTCACTTGCAGCGGCGCGGTAATGCCGCCGGGGATCACGCTGAACGCGAATTCCAGCGTGGGATTGGTGATCGCCGGAGCTGTTGGCGCGCCGAAGGTCAGGCTGCTGCAGCTCCAGGTCCCGTTGGTGGTAACGCAGAGCACGCCCAGTTTGGCGACGGCGTTGGTGAAGCCTGCGGGCTGCACCGTAACCGCGCTGCTTGCGCAGGATCCGCCGGTGACGCCCAACAGCTTGCCGTTGTTTACGGTTGTTGCGCCGTTGTGGGTGTTCACGCCGGAAAGTTTGAGCGTGCCGCTGTTGCGTTTGGTCACAGTGTAGTTGCCACCGATTGCACCCAGCGTCAGCGTTCCTGCGAAACCAACGTCAAACGTCGAGTTACCCGTCAGGGTCGTTGCGCCAAACGCCAAGCCGTAGGGCGAATTGGCGAGCACGTTCGGTCCGTTCGTCACATAGAGGGTGTATGCGCCCATGCTCAGCGTGCCCAGCGTGTGCGTGATGCCGGCGCTGGTGGCTGTGGCTCTGTCGCACTGGCCGGTCACATTCCCGCCGACGGTGGTGTTATAGGCGGTCACGCTAGAATCGCACGCAAGGTCCAGCGCGCCGGCGTTGAGCTGAAGCGATGTGCCGGTTGTGCCCAGCGCGGCAGGATTCCCGAGTTTAAGTATGCCGGCCGAGAGCGTCGTTGTGCCGGCCGAGCGGCTGCCGGCCGTACCTAAGTACAGCATGCCGCTGTTCTGTTTGGTCAGACTGTAACTACCGCCCAGCGCGCCCAGCGTCAGCGTGCCGA
>Ga0073936_10002178_pt1 | contig 29403 bp, 19 predicted proteins | sample AliMusrvi5mmetaG_FD_87041 | JGI IMG/M metagenome (GOLD analysis project Ga0073936, IMG submission 87041) | Freshwater lake bacterial and archeal communities from Alinen Mustajarvi, Finland, to study Microbial Dark Matter (Phase II) - Alinen... | ecosystem: Environmental > Aquatic > Freshwater >...
ACCTTACACATAATTCTGTTTTCTACCCATATTTAATCCCTGATGGGATTGAAAATCTAATTCTGAACAGATAACTTTTAAAAGGAAATTATATTGATTTTATGAGGAAAAACTATCTGATTTTAATTCTTTTCTTTATCATTTTTGCTGCAGGTTGTAAACTGCATAAAGATTTTGCCCAACCTACTGCCCAAAGCGAATGGTCGCACCACTTTGCCTTCGGTAGTCCATCGTGGGATACCTTCGAACGTTTTCCGAATAACCCGGTCTACCAGGGAAAGGATGGTATGGAATGGCCGGTTAACGGATTTCTGTTCAACGACCCAATCAGTAAAAACTGGTATTTGTACATCGGTGAATACCGCCGCAATTATGCCATTGTCAACGACTCAACCTCCAAAAACTTCAATTGTGTCATTTGCAAATCCACTGACCGTGGAAAATCGTGGAGTAAGATGGGGGACCTGTTTCCACTGAATATGCGTTGTTACGATTCGCTGAGGATTCAGGCACCCGACGTAATGGTGGTTTATGACAACGGGAAATATCACCTGATCTTCGATTGGGTTTCAACAAATTCGACATGGACAAAAATGGGACAAACAGGAATCGGGTATGCAGTTGCAGACTATCCGGAAGGTCCGTACTCTGTATCTGCTAAGCCGCTGAAAATAAATACGCAATACCTGAATGCACCTCTTTTAAACAAGTACTGGAGGATGTATGCCCCGATGCTGGTAAAACGGTCAAAGGACTGGGTGATGCTTTATATGATGGATACGGCTGCGCCGCGAAGCTGGGCTCTCGCGGCATCAAAAGCACAAAATCCGGAAGGACCTTATAGCGAGGCGGTATTGATCAAAAATGTCGAAGGAAAAGAGAATTATCCTCCACTGATGGAGTATTTTCCGGCATTCGCCCATGATGTTTACACCTATTTTCCCGCCACCTCTGTTGCCGTTAACCGCAATTATCAACTCATAAACCGTGTAAAAACAGAAGATGTCACCAATCCCGAAAAATGGGAGACATTCAGTGCAGGCTCTTTCTGGCATTCAACGCCTGAACCCAATGAATATGCGGGTATTTGGGGACAAACAATCACCGGATTCGTGGATGATTCCGATTCCATTGTAATGATGTATCCGTCAAAGAACAAACAAAACTTTGGGACCATAAACCTCGCAAAGAGTTCATGGAGTCATTTATTCCGGCAAGATGGATTTAACCTTTCTGCCTGCGAGGGAGGTTCTTTCACATGGATTAAAAAGGGGATCAATTTGGACCATTTAAAATTGGACTTTGTCCTTACGGGAACCATGCATATTGTTTGGGATTTTCATAAACCACTGGAGATTAAAGATACCTGGGGAAATCACACCTTTGATCAGAATGAAGGTGACTATAAGGAGATTGAGATTTCCCAAAATCAGTGGAAAGTCAGGTATATCAACGGGCTAAATATCCAGGTAACAGATTCCGGAAAAGTTCGGAATCTGAATGAAACCGGAAATCAAATGGAGCTGAGCAAAGTGAATGGAGTATTCACCCTATCGGTCAACCGTAAACAATGCTGGACCGGTTTACTTCCCGTCAATCCCGGAGTCGTCGGGATAATCCTTGACTCTCACAGTAATCTGATGATGAACCACTTTGACATGATCGGAAGACAGATTTCATGCAAACTTTTATTTGGTTCCTACGAAGCGTTGCTGAATGCAGGAAACCAGGATAAGGAGTGGAACTTTGTAAAAGATCCAAACTTCCGTATGGGACATGGTGTCGTTTCAAAACAGCTGTCAGCGACTGCTAAATGGAATTTTGAGGGAACCGGATTCAAGCTCTGGATGCCGAAGGGAGCAGAATTTGGATCCGTTTCAGTTTTTGCTGACGGCCGGAAGGTAGGTAATGCAAACCTTAGATCTGATCATTTCATGAACTCTTCAGTAGTTTTTCAGCTAAAATCTTTGCCGATGGGGTCTCATGCGGTTTATATCACCTCAACGGATGGAAAATTACCTGTCGATTGCCTTGAGGTAACTTTCTGAACGGCAATAATCGCAATAAATTATATTAAAATAGATTTCTCATCCCGTCAGGGATTTTATATGGGTAGTAAAGGGGTTGAAATATCAATCCAAAATATTTGCTTTCTGCCCATATTTTATACCTAAAAACGTAAAAGGAAGAATTTATAAGTTCCTGATTATTAAAAAAATAAATATAAAGATGCATAAGTTAATCCTTCCCGTGATCCTGCTCTTTCTTGCAGCACCTTTGGTTTTTGGACAAAACAGTGAGAAAAGCCTTTTCAAAAGCATTCAAAGTTTTGGTGTTCTGCCCGGAAATTCTGCAGATCTTAATAAGATTAATCTTCAAAGGGCTATTGAATGGGCATCCAAAAGCGGTGCCGCACTTTTTGTTGAACCGTCGGAAGATCCCTTTGTGATTGGCAGCGGAATTATTCTGAAGAAAAATGTTTCACTTATCGGTGTCAACGGTCCGGTTCCCAGAGGGACTAAACATCCCGGTAAAATTCAACCGGTTGGGTCTGTTCTGGCCATTCGGGATACCCTTTCCCCGTTTATTACGGTTGAAAGCAGCACGCAGATCAAGGGGATCCAATTCTGGTATCCCGATCAGGTCCTGAACAACCCTTCAAAAATCATTGCCTATCCCCCCACCATCCAGGTCTCAAAAACTTCGAATACCGAGGGCGTAACCCTGAGGGACCTCACCTTCTACGGCGAATACCTGGCAATGGATTTCAATGCAGCACCTCAACATCCCTGTGAACTGATCATTTTCGAGCATTGCTCTGGCTACCCGCTCGGCGGAGAGTTTATCCGGATAGATTATTGTTACGATATTCCACGGATTCTCCATTGCCATGTGAACCCCGCCATTCAAAGGCAACTGGGAAGGGGGTATTCCAAACAACTGATCGATGCGGTAGTGGCCAGAAAGAAGTTTTCGTATGCCATAAATCACACCGACAATGCCCAGCTGATCGATCTGTTCACCTTCGGGAATTATGGCGGAATCGTGCTGGGAGCTGCCACATACGGACAGCTGACCAACTTTAATTTCGATTGCGTGACGGTGGGAATCCACAAATACGGCGACAATTCAAAAAACCGGAACTGGATGATTGCCCAGGGTTCAATTATTGCCAATACCGGAGTCCGGATCGAGGATGTCCACCCGTTTATCATTGAAGGGAAAGGTCACTCGGCAATCTCCAATGTGGAAGCTTTTTCAGGGGGAAACAGCGCCCTGACCAACTTCGGTCAGTCGTGGGATTATATGACTATTCGCGGAAAAGAAAAATGTTCCGTGAGTATGTTCGGGTGCCGGATGCGGGATTACAAATCGGATCTTCCGCTGACAATCCTGAATCCAAATACTGTGATCCAGGCGACGGGATGCCTGGATAAGAATGAGATGCCGTTCCGGTTGCCAGTTGAGCAGTAAATTATATTTTTTACCCACATCCAATTACTGTCGGGATTTATTTTTTGAAAATTATCCTGAGTAGGTATTTCCGGCATGAAGAGTGCCGCCAGACATCCGCCAGTTTGCGGAGGTAGAAATTATAATTTGAACATTCCATCCGACCCGTTGTGGACGGAGTAAAAGTTGCCCTTATTCCGCTTTTACAACAATCTCATTTTTATCCCCCTGACTGACAAAAGAGATCACCCCTTTTGCATCCGGTTTGGATTTTTTCAGAATATTCCTATTGATGAGAACAGTATAACTTTTCGTCGGGTTTAATCCCTGCAGCGCATATTCAACTTTCCTGTTTCCGGATGATGCCCTCCAACTGAACATTGAATCATTCTTCTCCATTGATTCAATTTTGCAGGTATGACTGGAATTGGCTTTAAAGGTTTCTAAGGGCCCGTTTCCAAAGAAAACAGCAACTTCATTTTTTTCCGGATTAATAGCAAATGGCTTTGAGCAGGAGACCGAAAAATTTCCCGTGCTTACGGTTGTTTGATCAGTTTTTAGTTTGATCAGGTAATTATTATTGCGAAGGTTGTATTTTACTTCAGTTCCGCTCAGTTCAGCCGTAATATGCGGTTGAAGGCAGAGCCTGTTATATTGTGGTCGTATGCCATAAATATTGCGGTATAGCCCCACGATCGCCATCGCATTATTGGCAAGAATATCATCCCCGGCACCTGTTTGCGAGTTCCTCAGGTATCGCTGGTGTGCAAGGCCATCCTGCTCATATTTTGAAATCACATTTTTAATATACTTTACCGCGATCTCAGGATTTTTTTCCGAGTAGCAGCGTGTGCCCAATTCCGCCCATCCCAGGAATAGATCTCCGTTTTCGTAATTTGGATAAGGGTAGTTGACGTTAAGAAGCCCTACGCCATCTTCGTAAGGGAAATAGCAGGCGGGCCAGATAAACAGGTTCTCTTTCCGGGTCAACTCCTCCATCTTAGACAGAATAGCCTCCTTCCTGGATGGATCATCGCATAAACCATAGCCAATTGCCATTAAATTAACTACGCTCACCAGGTTGTTGCCATAAACCGATCCGTCCTTCTCGCGCCAGTGTACAAACCATTGTTTATCCGGATTCCAGAAGCCACCATCCGAAATATTTTTATTAAAGGTTCTCTTTAACTTAATAGCCAGCGACTTATACTGCTGTGACATTTTCGGATCCCCCAAAAGATTCTCCAGCTCCGACCAGCGATCCAATGCCTTATACATCAATGCATTAATCGTAGAAACCTCATATGAAGCCCATACAACATCTAACCAGTCGGTCCCTTTTTGCTCCTTACGGGTATTTTGAATCACTTCAAAAAGTCCGTTTCCGTCTGAGTCACGCCTGATCATGAAATCCAAAACCTTTTCACACGCCGGTTTAAATTTTCGAAGCCAGGTAATATCTCCATTCATATCAAACTGCTCGGCGACATCTATCGCGTAGGCCGGTTGGGAATCGAGCATATAGCCCCACTGGCATTCATAATAGCCATCTTTTGTGAACGTTCCGGGCATAGCGTCCCCATCATCATGGTGCCATCGGGGCAGTATCCTTCCGTCAGGCAGTATCGCATGCTCCTTTTCGTATTCCAATGTTTGAGAAAAGCCGCGGACGTATTCCGGATCATCAATGGCCAGTCCGAAAAGTGCAAGCCATTGCTCCTGGAGCACGGCAAATCCGGTTCTCCAACCGTTTGAACCATAAAAATTCTGATCCACAACCGAATAACGAGCTATGGTATTCAGTATCTCATTAACTGATGTTTTATTGATTCCACTCAGGGTTCCACGATCATAGGCTTCGTCGTACTTCAACGGCTGCAGAGAACAGGTGATAATAACCGCAGATTTTTTCACCGAAACAGGGGCAAACACATCACTGCCGTTTTCGATGAACCGTCGGAAGCCATATTTAGTCTCAATTTCATTATCGGACCAGGTTTGTACAACACCTAATGCACCATTCTTCAGGTGGGTGAAAGATGCAGCCGGATAACTGTATTTTGCATTTTTTGAAGTGATCCGGAAACACGAATTCGTATTCATGTTCCAGAGAGTCATTCCTGAAGTGTGGGCGCCATAAGTAAAGTTCTCCTTCTCGAGAAAGCGGCACCAGGCGACACCCCCGTTATTCAGAATCGCACCATCCCAGGTTTTCATCGAATCGAAGGTCCAGGCCGGCAGATAACTCTGATCCATAGTGCCATCGTTCAAATAATTGCGTTTGATTTGCCAGCCAATCGTATTCTTCAGAATGGTGAAGATCCAGGATTCCTCAATCTCAAAGCTGCTTTTACCGTACCTGATCCTGTTTATCGTCACTATGTTCTTTGCGATACTGACCCTTGGAATCAGAGACGACTTTGCGGAAGTGAAAATCTCGCCACCCTGCTTAAATCCGGTAAAAACAGAGTTGCCATTGCTTACAACCCGATTGTTTTGAATGGTCAGGTTATCTATTTCACACCCCTTATCACATTTTAATCGGATGGAAATAGTGCCTGAACTGTCGGAAAGAGTAACGGAGTTTGAAGTCTTATCATAATTAATGTCCGGATTATACTTCTGTGCTGTAGCAATCAGCGACCAGCATAATAAGCTGACAATCAAAATATAAGTTTTCATATTTTTCAGTTTTTGGAACAATTGGAATTAAACAGATCAGGGAGGCAAGTCCCACTGAATCAAATTACAATGCAAAATGCAAGTATCAAAATGTAAAAATTAAGACGGCATTCAAGGTAGGACAATGCCGACTCAATCATAAAAGAATTGACTTTTAGACTTTGCACATTGAACTTTTCAGTTTGAATTTACTTGTTTGGCGGAATCAATGGCAGCTTCAAAAATGCCAGTCCAATACTGCGCCGCATATGACTTGTACTGTTTCCTCCTGGAGCATCGTAAAATACCGCCAGTTGGTTCTTATATCTGATAACCGAAGGGAGTCCGATGCAGCGATGTGACCAGGTACAGTTTTGTCCATCGAGTACAACTGCCTTATGGGCCGGGTCCCATTTGTTCAGATCTTTTGACCAGTATACCCATACAGCATCGGTATATTCGCCATCTTTATCCAGCCCGATATGATTGGTAAACAGAAACCAGGTCTGATTGGAATCTTCATAATAAATGGATGTATTCTCAACCTGCTCCACGAGCGGCACAATTGGTGACAGATCAACCTTCCATGGTCCATCCAGATCTTTGGTTCGTGCAATACAAATAGTTCGTTGAACGGTAAAATCGGCAGCCGAGAAAAACATCAAATATTCCTCTTTGGTTTTCAAGATAAACCCGGGTGAAGCCGTTGAACTATAGAACGAATGTTCCTGTGGCTTAAAGGGGATAATATCTCTTCTTTTCACCCAGGGGCCGAAAGGAGAATCTGCTTCTGCCTTCATATTTAAATATGGGAATGAAGGAATTAAATTCGGATAGGGGGAGACATTGGGTGTTCCCAGATAGAACATATGCCATTTTTTGCCATCATAATAGGTGGTTCCATAGCTTGCGCTCTTTGAATCAGGTTCATCCTTTTTCCCCAACTGAAGGATAGGGCCTCTCTTTTCCCAATGAACAAGATCCTTACTGATTGCCAGCGACGCGAGCCAACCCTTTGGTCCGGCAGCGTCGTAATGCATGCAGAATGTTGAATCGTTTGCCTTAAACACCCACAGATCACGGGCGCCCAGGTAATCACACGAATCGGGTCCGCTACCGTAAGGCATTACAATTCCGGTATCTTTAGCATCGAGCCTGAATTTGCATTCAGGCCTGCCATCTTTATATTTAGAACTGCAAAGTATGAAAAAGAGAATTGGGAAAATCAATATTCTACTCATAACCAATTAGTTTAGTTGAAATCAGATTTAATAAATAGATCCTATTCTATCCCTGAAACAATAGTAACTACTGATTCACGGCACCATCGCGGATAAAGTCCGGACAGAACAGGCATTGAAATATCCTAAAGAGCCATTACTGATATTGGATGTCGGATTGGCTGGAGATGCCGATTGCCCCCCTTCCCGGCCTGCGGTCCGAAAATATTCGTATACCCCTTTGTCTGTTGATTCAAGATAAATGGTCACAACGTCACCTGCAATCAACTTATTGTCAGTATCAAGCGGTCTGATCACATAATTAATTATTTGCCCCGCATTCAGTTTATCGTCAGTTACATTGATATCATTCTGCCGATTGTTATTAATGTAATAGATCAAACGGTAATAGTTATTGATATTTGCAGGGTCTTTGAAAGATATGGCGGGAAATATAGTATTCCCAAACAAGCTCTTTTGATAATAAATCGACGCGATTTCAACCGGATCTGGCATCGTTGAACTGGCAGTATAGGTTTGCCCGTCGATTTTCACAAGAAGGGTGTACGTCCTGCCTGGTACACCTTGCAAGGCTGAAGTAATATAGATTCCTGGAGAAGCTTCTTTTAAATGGTCGGAATTTCCTGCGTTATCACTGATGTTAACAGAAGCTCCCGATACAGCCGGATAGGTGTTAGAATCGTAAAAATTTACCGATTTGGAGATCTGGACAATATAAGGACCCTGATGATCATAGATATCGCCCTGAATAACAATATGGGGCAATGAGGTGCCCAAATCAACCTGGATGACCTTTTTACAAGATGAAAGGAAAGAGGACAAAACAATTAAAATAACCAGAATGGGTATGCATCTTCTCATCTGATCAGAATTTAAAATTGTAGGTAAACGACGGTACAAACTTGAATAAGGTGGTTTGAACAGCCTCTGTTTTGGTAGGATCAGTTTTACTATCCTGGAATGTGATACTATAGGGATTATCATGTCCGTAAGCATTGTAAATCGAGAAAGTCCAGCTCGATTCGAAGGTGGCAGTTTTTTTTCTGATCCAGGTTGCACCAACGTCGAGGCGGTGGTAGGCAGGCATTCTGTTTGCATTGCGATCACCGTAATAAAACATGGTTTTACCGTCAATTTCATATTTCCCGTTTGGGAAAGTGACCGCATTACCGGTATAATAGACCCAGGTGGCAGATAAGGTCCATCGCTTGCTTAACTCGTATATCCCCACAACCGCAATATCATGGGTACGGTCATGCGTGGCAGGAAACCACGATCCACTATTTATCGGACTAAATTCCCGTTCGGATCGCGAAAGGGTATAGCTAATCCAGCCATTGAACTTGCCAAACCTCTTCTTAAAGAACATTTCCAAACCATAAGCACGCCCTTTCCCAAATAGAATCTGTGATTCGACATTTTCATTCAGATTGAGCTCTGCCCCATTTTTATAATCAATTTGGTTCTGGAGATCTTTGTAATATATCTCACCCGAAAATTCATATTTGTTATCGTTGAAGTTGTGGTAATAACCCAGTGAGACCTGGTCGGAAATCTCCGGTTTTACATTATTACTGCTGGGGATCCATAAATCAGTAGGGTTACCTGATGTTGAATTGGAAAGCAAATGAAGGTTCTGGGTATTGCGCGCATAAGCGGCCTTAATTGAATTTTGCCTGTTAATAACATACTTGAACGTAGCTCGTGGCTCAATATTTAAGTAAGTTTTGACGAATTTGCCTGAACGATAGTTTAAGCTATCTGCAATATTCCCGCTTAAATCATACGCATAGAAAATACCAGGGCCGATTAAACTAAAAACACTTAATCTGGTACCATATTCGACACTAAACCGGTCAGAAAAGCTATAAAGGTGTGACAGGTATAATCCATTCTCCCACGCATATTTATTCGTGAGACTTTTCAAGCTCACATTCTTTCCGGCAGTAATAACTCCCGGAATTATCTGATGATATACCGAGTTAAAACCAAATTTCAGAGTACTTCTGGTGCTGGCAAAAAATTGAAAATCCTCTTTGAGACTAAAATCCTGAATCCGGGAAATTATATTCAGACTTACCCCACTGTTAATATTGATCTTATAGTCATAATTACTGAATATCAATGAAGTATTGGAAAACATCCGATCGGAAAACAGGTGGTTCCAACGAAGAGTCGCTGTACTGTTGCCCCAGTTGATTCCAAAGGTATTTCCAAATCCAAGAACGTCTTTCCCGAAATACCCTGAGAGGTAAATCCTGTTCTTGTCATCAATCTTATAATTGGCTTTGGCATTTAAATCATAGAAATAGAGTCGTGATTTATTCAGCGAAGTGTCATGTGAAAGCTTCAGGAACAGATCTGCATAGGTTCGTCTGGCTGAGATAATAAATGAACCTTTATCTTTTACCAGTGGTCCCTCAACAAGCAAACGTGAAGAGATTAGACCAATACCACCACTTACTCCAAATTTTTTATCATTGCCATCATTCATTTTTATATCAAGCACTGATGAAAGTCTTCCTCCATATTCTGCCGGTTCATTCCCCTTATAAACAGAAATATCCTTAATGGCATCAGAGTTAAAAACTGAAAAGAATCCCATCAGGTGTGAGGCATTGTAAACGGTTGCCTCATCAAGCAGAATCAAATTCTGATCTGCCGCCCCACCACGAACTGTAAATCCACTGCTTCCTTCACCAACTGGCTGGATCCCCGGTAAGAGCTGAATCGTTTTCAGGACATCTTTTTCTCCAAACAACACCGGGATACTTTTTATATCCCTGGTATCGAGCTTTTGGATCCCCATCTGGGTTTTTGTTATATTCTCATCTTTGCGCCTGCCGTAAACAACCACTTCGTCTAATTCCTTGGATTGCTCGCTTAATGAAAAATTAACCTTTAAAGATTTTGAAAGCTTTATTTGCTGAGTCTGAGACTTATATCCGGCATATTGAGCAGTGATCTCATAGTTCCCGGAAGGCAGTGTCAGCGAAAAAAAACCATACGAATTTGCCTCTGCCCCTTTTGAAGGTAACTCCTTGACTGATACCGTTGCTCCAATTAAATCCTCACCCGTTCGGGCATCTTTGATATAACCACTTATGGTCAAACGTGACTGCGAAAAGAGAGAGGCAACAACACCGACAAATAATACAGCAAAAATTCCGATTTTTTTTCCCATTCCTCTGTTTCCAATATTTGAAGTAAAACGCAATCCTTTGAGCAGCTTTCTGCACTTCATCCTTAGATCCTGATTTTACAGGGCTAAAGTAGATTAAATATTATGGAACTACCTCGAGAGTAACAATCAAAACACTGGTAATTTTTCCAATTTGGGGTGATTGCGCGGGTAAATCAGAACTAAAATAGGCAACTGTCATCTGAGTTGGGGCCAACAGCAAAACGACGCATTCGCTCGCATAATCCAGCAGTCCAAAATACCCACCATTAGAAAAACTCAACGTATTTACATTCCTGTAGGTAACATAGGTTGTTGCTTTGCCGTCGGAAGTAGCCGCAATAGTGAGATTTTTACCTGCATTCCATGAGAAGTTGAGATTATCCGGAGGAGTTAAGGGGGTAGCATAAGTTAATCCTAAGCTATCTGTTAGCTGAGGAGCAACATTCGGAATGCCCTTCGCCGCGCAGTAAGTCAAGCCTGCAAGAGCACCGCCACCCAGGTTATTGATGGAATAATTGCCATTACTAAAAAAAATATACTTATCGGTATAAGCAAGACTCAATTGGATATTGGTTAAGATGCCAATCGGAAAATTCTCAACCAAGGTCATGATGGAATCGGGAGCAGCCAGAGTTATCCCATATGAAGCACTTACTCTCCAGGCTTTGCCATTTGTAAAAGAAGAACCACCGGTAAGCTTATCCATTGGTGTCATAGTCGGAATGGTAACGGTTGTAGAGGCCGTATTCTCCCCTCCCGGACCCAGGACTAATAACGATACAGAATAGGTTGTTCCATCTTTGGGATAGGCATGGACAATAGCAGCACTGCTATAAACGATCGCGGTATCTCCATCTCCAAATTTCCAATTATAGGCACTCGAATTGGTTGTTTTAAGGCTGAACGTGACTACATTATTTGCGACACTTGAGGTAATGATTGCTGTTGGCACTGGGGTTGCGGGCTTACAGGCTCCAAAAAACATGAGCCCCAAAGAGAGTAAGCCGACAAGTTTGAAATACATCTTCATAAATAAATACTATTAGATTTAATCCCGTTAAATCTTAGGGAGCAAATCTAAAGATAAAATTGCAGGAATCAAATCAATCTGAATATGACTTGAAAGGGCAAATAAATGGCTGAATACTTTTCGGAAGTGGCGACTAATCATCAGTCATGTTGGCTGTTTTGGGATGTAACATGGTTAATTGCAACAATACAGCTGCCACTACAAAGATTGCAAGCAATGCAATATCACGGCTTAAATTACCCGAATCAGCCGATTTACCCAGGAAGGTGGTTATTAATGCCCCCGTTGAAATACCTGCAAGATTCATCAATCCGTATCCGGTAGCCCGGTATCTGGGGGATGCAAACTGACATAAAATAGGCATGCAATTCACGTCGAATATCCCGAACCCAAGACCGAAGAGCGAAGCACCAACCATGATGGGTAGAAAATTATGCCCGAAACCAATGAGTAAAACTGCAGGAATTGTCATAGTCAAACCCAGTGCGCCCGTAAAAATCCGACCGCGCATATTCCGCTGAATCCACCGGTCAGAGATTACTCCTCCAATCAAGACACCCAGCAGTGAAGACATAGCCATGGTAATGGTTGAAAGGGGCCCGGCATGCGACATATCGATATGCAGATTATTGGCAAACAGGGTTGGTAACCAGCTTTTGGTTGCCCACCCGGGGAGACTTGGTGCTGAAAAATAAAATAAAATCACCCAAAAAGAGATGTTTCCCAGCAATATTCCCATCCCTTTGAAAAGCTCCCTGAACCTTTTCACAAGCGTATGGGTGAGATCTCTGGTGACAATATAGGCCTTTTTCTCTCTCAAAAAGAGGATAAGTATGATACTGTAAAGAACCCCTATCAATCCAAAAACGTGGAATGTGGTTTGCCACGAAAAATTTCCTGCAACTGTAGCCCCAAACCCTCCCAGGGCCTGCCCGAGATAGATACCAGTCATGTGCAAGCCAACCGCCACCGATCGGGTTTTCCCCTGATGATAGTCAGCGATAAGTGCCAGGCCCGCAGGCATATAAAACGCCTCACTCACACCCATCAGGGCACGCAGTGCATAAAGCTGATCAAACGTTTTGGCAAAACCCATGAGCATCGTTACGGCTGACCAGACAAATAAACTGCCCACAATCATCCATTTCCGGTTCAACCGGTCAGCGATAATTCCTGAAATTGGACTCATAAGTGCATATATCCAGAGAAATATAGCCATTAACCGCCCAAAATTGGCAGCCGTTTCCAATTCGGCAATATCGATCATCATCGATGGTTTCATGGTTGAAAGCATCTGCCGGTCGAGATAATTCAGCAGTGCAACGACCCACAATAAGCCAACAACCAACCAGGGATACCATTTTTTTTCTTGCATACGGATAAAGTAAAATTTATTCAATACGATTAAAGGACAATTTTAGCGAAATATTATTTGTTTTAAAAATAGCTCCTCGTAGCTGGCGGCTGGCTTAAAAGATCACATCTTGATGATAATCAGCCTTAACCAGATTTTAAATAAACGATCGCTCGACTGACATAAGACAACCAGCAGCCAGATGCGAGTAGCCAGAGGCCCAAATGTTTCATTTCAGGTACTTTTCAAAAAAAGCATTCATCTTGAGTTGCGAAAAATCATTTACCCGCTGCACCACATCCATCGCATGAGGCCAGAATGGGACTTTGTAATAAACGTTTGGAACCCCAAGACTGTCGAGCCTTGCCTTTAAGAAATCGGACTGACTAATTGGAACCAGGTCATCTGAAGTACCGTGAAGGATCATGGTCGGAGGATCGTTCTTATCGAGATATTGGATTGGCGAAGCCTCTTTGTAAAGATCAGGTCTGTCTTTATAGGAGTGAGCCAGAAATGAGGTCACCAAAGGCTGATTTTGGGAGTATTCAGTGGTCAGATCAATGGGGCCATAAATATCTACGACTGCTTTTATCCGATGAGCTTTGTTCAGGGTAGTTATACTGTCATTTTTTAGCAGAGGATTTTTCCATCCATAGGCAGCCAACAGAGCCAGATGTGCTCCGGCCGATCCGCCAATTAATGCAATCCTTTCCGGATCATAACCATATTGATTTCCATGATTAAAGAACCATTGGACGGCATCTGTAACATCTTCTGCACATGCAGGATAGGGACCATCTTTCAACAGCCGGTAGGAAACTGTAGCGGTAATGTATCCCTTTTTAGCAAATGCGACAGTATAAACCAGGTAATCGGTACGTTTCCCGGATCTCCAGGCACCACCATGGATAAAAACCAATAAGGGAGCCGGTTTCGTTAAATTTCTGGGTTTATAAATATTAAGCTGAAGCGACTTTCCATTAATATTCTTGTATTCAATGTCTTTAATTTCTTCGATATCTGCAGGAATCTCCGGTGTCATATTGATCACCTTCTCCAATCCGACTCCAACCGCGAGGTATCCGGGAAGGACAAAATGATAACCAATCGGGGGCTTTCCCGGATTCAAAGCTGACCAGAGACGGGGCGTAATCAGCAGAATAAAACAGATACCAGCTACAAATAAGAGTATTGCAAGAATACGTTTGAAAATCTTCATCCGGATTATTTTAAATATTTATTGAAAAACAGAGTCATCTTAGCTTCTGAAAATTCGTTGACCCTTTTTATTACATCCATGGTATGAGGCCAAAGAGGGACACGGTAATAGGCATATGGAATACCAAGAGTATTGAGGCGTGATTGCAGCAGGTCAGACTGGCTTATTGGAACAGTCTGATCAGATGTACCATGAAGGATCATGGTGGGTGGACAACTTCGGCTCAGATAATGAATCGGCGAGGCTTCCAGGAAAAGTTCAGGAGCCTCGACGTATGAATGGGCCAGAAAAGAGGTTACCGTCGGGTTGGTCCTTGAAAATTCGGTAGTCAGATCTGTCGGACCGTAAATATCAACAACGGCTTTTATTCGATGGACCTGCATGCTGGTGCTGTCTGATTTTGTTCCCGGCTTTCTCCAATGATAAGCTGCCAGCATCGCCAGATGTGCTCCGGCGGAACCCCCTATCAGAGCAATCCTGTCCGGATCATACCCATAAATTTCTCCGTTCTTAAATAACCACTGAACTGCATCGGTGATATCTTCTGCGCAGGCCGGATATGGGGCATCTTTCAATAGCCGGTAGGAAACCGTTGCCGTAACATACCCTTTTTTGGCAAAGGCAATCAGATAAACAAGATAATCTGCCCGTTCTCCGCTTCTCCACCCACCGCCATGTATAAAAACCAGCAACGGTGCAGTCGAAGAGAGGTTTTTCCGTTTATAAATATCCAGCTGAAGCGATTTCCCGTTCACATTTTTGTATTCAATGTTTTTAATTTCCTGAATATCCTCCGTAACGGCAGGTCTTCTGTTGATCATGTGTTCCAATCCAACCCCGATAGCCAGATAGGTGGGGGTCAGAAAATGATAACCCACAGGGGGCTGATCCGGATGCAACGCAGACCAAACCCTTGGTGTAATCATCAATAATACAACAATAACCAGGACAGATGCCAGCCCGATTAAAAGAGGTTTAAGAATTCCGGATTTCATTTTAATTTTATTAATTTTTTGTGCCCATTTTATTTTGAACAGAGCGATTGCAAATCGACGAATCATTGATAGGCAGAGACGTACTGCTGTGTAGAGATGCACCGCAGTGCGTCTCTACCATCAATTATCGTTGATTTAATTCGGTTAATATTTCCTTCAGATTTTTATGAAGTTCCGGACCGGTTTCAGGGCCCATTGAATTGCCCTCACCATAGGGAGCACCATCTTTTTTATAGGTAAACGGGGCTTTTTCATCCCATTGACTCTTAGGAACGATATAACCAATTTCATCATTGGCCAAACCGAAGATAAATTTGTACTTGCCCTGCATCATCTCTCTGACACATGGAACTTCAACCGGTGAGATCTTGTAATCCTGTCCTTCCGGAGCCTCAATACCGCCATTGATAATTTCAGGATAAACCTCTCCCGGAATGGTGGCAAACGAAAGCGGTCCGATTTTAAAGACCGAAATCTCTGAACGGACCCTCATCCAACCGGTAGTACCCCGATCAAGGATGCCAAGAGCAGTTCCAAGCTCAAACATTTTATTGTCAATAGGCAGATATAACGTCTTAACAATTAGAGAAATAGCTGCTGTATCAATTTTTTCTGCCGGTTTTTCCATGGCATTGAGTGCGAGTAAAGCCAGTTGTTTTCCCTGGGCTTCTGTCTTTTCGAAAGTGGGTTCCTTAAACTCCTTCCCGGTGAACGGGTCTTTGATCGCAAGCCGTGGATGGGTGGTCATCAATCCGCCAACAGCACCATTGATATAAACAGCGATGCCGCCTATACCTTTTTTCGCAAGACTGTCTCCTTTAAAAACCCCTTTTTCAACCCCTTCGCGGACATAATGCGGAAAATCAGAGGAGATCAGTAAGTTGTCACTCCATAAGGTTTCCGGGTGGTCAGCCCAGGCAACCAATGAACCCAGTGTCGCCCCGTTTTCTTTGTCGATGGCCTTGATTAATCGGAGTTCTGAATCAAAAACTTCAGGTTTCCGGGTATCAATCAGCAAATTAGAAGCACCTGTCAGATCTTCTGATATCTCCAGGCTTGCCGGACGAATGTTTTTCACTGCCGAAAGAACTGATTTAACAACCTGGTCTTTCACATAAGCCATATACTTCTTATTGATACCGCTTTTAAAGTGAGAATCACCCCACAGTCCGAGTAAGTCGGCACTTTCATGAGTATGGGTGGAGGAAACGATGGTATAGGTTACCCCTGCTTCGGCAGGAATTTGCTTCCGTATATCGATAATATCATCATTCATAAATCCGATCGCATCCAGCACAACAATTGCCAGACGTGTTTTACCGTCATCGACAACCATGGTCCTGGCCCAGACATCATCATGTATTCCATTGGCGGCCCTGGAGTTACCGAATCCGGCAATCCATACGCCATCAAAAACACCGTTCCCGTTCCCATCGGTGAAGGTATCGCCATCTTCGGGATGATACTCCGCATCTTTATTCTTATCGACCCAACGATCCGGGACCTCCGGGGTAATCGGAAAGGCGGCAAACCCCGCCTTAAGGGCTGAAGGTTTATTGTTTAATATCTTTAGATCTGCCTTATAACCCGGATTCCGGTCTTTCAGGTTTGAATGAAACCAGAACAAAACTCCGATTATCAATACGAGGATTAATAGCCCCAGGCCTTTTAAAAAAGTTTTCATTTTTATCTGTTTTAAAATTTAGAAAATGCAATAACAATTTGGAGATATTGAGATCCAGTTAGGGATTTAATATAGGTAGAAACCTATTTTAACTATGAGGTTTTGTCCCGTCCGAAATATTATATGTAATATTCCACCACTACCCATAATTTGTTCCTAAAGGAACTTAAATTTATAAGACTTACATATTGATATTCAGACATTTATTATTTTTTGTTATGATTTTCCCTCGCATCATCTTCATCATCCATATCAGGTCCTTTCTCAATTTTTCGCCAGTCGATAGTTTTGTGGTACTTTTTCATGGCCATCTGAGCATCGAACACCCGGGGATCGTTTAATTCAAGGGTATAAGGGGTATAATCAGGAATAGCAGTGAAAAAATCCTGAAGCAGTGAAGCAGTCGCATCAAACTGATTCACATAATTGACATTCAATATATTGTAAATAGACTTGAGGATTGACCCGAAATTCGCATGGGTATGTGATACAAATCCCTTTTTCACATAAGGTCCCTCCATCATCAGGATTGAGCGGTGGGCATCTATATGATCTGACCCCCCTTGCGGGTCGTCCTCTGTGATAATAACCAACATATTTTTCCAATACTTCGTTCTTGAGAGGAAATGGAGAATCCGACCTACTGCCAGATCGTTATCGGCCATAAAAGAGTTCGGATAAAAATAGCCGTCTTCAGGGCGGATGCCGGCACCATGGTCATTGGGAACCTGCATGGTCAGCAACGAAGGTAATTTTTCCTTCCCTTTGATCCACTTACTGGTGAACTCTTTTTCAAACTGTTCCATCCGGTATTGGTCAGGAATATTGGTGTTAAAGCCGGCATAATTATGACTGGTCCTGGTAAAAAGTGCTTTTTGCATAGGTACCATCACCAAATGGGCTCCGCCGGTATTTGTGTCGTACCACTCTTCCCGGTTATGGGCTGTTTCGTTTGCTTCTCCAAAGTTATAAAAAGAGACTTTGGCCCTGTCGAGTGCCTCCCACAACCCGCCGATTTCGCCATAATCCTCGGGATCCATACTTCCTGTGGTTCCGGGAAAGCGTCTGCCCGGGGCTTTTGAAAAAAGCATTGCTGTTTTTGACACATTTCCGTTAGCCTCGACCCATTCGTTGGGAATTACTCCCATCATCCAATGATGTCCATAGAGTGAAGCATCACTATCGCAGTAGTAATTATCCGAAAAAGAGAATTGTTTGGCCGCCTTAATATGATTAGGGCTAATCCTGAGTTTCGGAAATTTCTTTCTGAGTGAATCCGGTAAAATATATTCGATATTAACACCAAAACGTGCAAGGGTACTGTCACCGGCAGCTCCTTTCAGCTGTCCGAAGACCTCATCATAGGATCGGTTTTCTTTGGTGATATAAACGATGTATTTTATAGGTGAATTCCGTATTCCGGGTGCCGGAGGTAGCGGATTTTTCCCGTCATCTGAAACAGAAATGATTTTAAAGGTATTATCAATCGTCTGTCTGGTATACTTTGCCAATTGAGATGCATCAGGTGTCTGTACCTTTTGAAAACTACCCAGCTGAATATCTCCAATATAGTCTCCCTGGGGCGGGGTTACAAAACCTTTTCCCCCATTGGGACCTGCACCTAGGCCACGGGTACTGGTGATGTAAATTTCCTGATTATCCTTTGAGAGCTGAACGCGGGTAGCTCCCCATCCGGTTGGGATCAAACCTTTGGTGATCTTTGATTCTACATCCATGACCGCTACGGCGTTAAATCCAAGTAAGGCTACAAAGAGTGTTTTTTCATCTTTACTCAGGGTCAGCCCAAAAGGGAGCAACCCCCGGTATTTGTCAATCCGGGAATCAACCCGTAAGGGGATGTCACCCAGGAGCTGATGATTTTTATAATCGATAACGGAGATATTGTCATCCGTTGCATTCGAAACGTACGCATAACGGGTTCCGACAGCTACGGAATTGGGACTTGCCCCTCCGACAACCTCAACCCCATCGATCATCTGACCGATCTGATGACCGGTCTTGTATTTGTCCGTGACTTTATTGGTATTCAGATCGATGGAGAACACACTCATTGCCTCTGGACTTAACGGGCTTCCTACCCCCGGGATTTTGCGCCCCTCAACGATCGTTCCGTTAATAGATTCTTTGGTATTATCTCCGTATGGGTGGTGCGAAATCATCAGTGAATCAGCGTTGGCAGGGGTTGCCCCTTCGATTAGCGGGTAGGCGTACATCCCGACATTCGCCACGAGCGCAGTTTTTTTATCCGGACTCAGGGCCAAACCAAACGGGAGTCGTCCGACCGGGATCGAAGCGGTCAATTTCTTGGTAACCAGATTAATGCGAACCATCCTGAAATTAGACCGGTCAAGAACCAGCAATTCATTTTTGGCGTCATTGAATACCAGATCAGAAGTAAAACTGTCATTGAATTCCTTGCCATCCACGATCCCATTTAAAGATATCGAGTCAAGGCGGGTTAAACATTTTATGTCATAAATAATTACTGCACCGTCATCGCCGCCACTCAGGTAAACAGTTTTTGAATCGTTTGAGAAGGCAACACCAAGGAACGAACCATGAGATAGGGGAGATTTGATTTTATTATCGTAGCTCGGTACCCGGGTGGCATCCATAGACTTCAGATCAATAATCGTAATTACCCCGTTGTGAAGCGTTACTGCTTTCTTCCCATCCGGGGCAACAGCCATTCCAAAAGGACGCTTGGTAATCCGTATAAATTGACCTGCCGGGTTCAGGAAACGGCCACTTGCCAGAATTGAGGTACCTGCTTCATTGATAGTGGCGAATTTGTCTCCGGCCGGGACAGTCAGGATATCCACCTGTTTTTGTGAAAATCCATTATTACCGATAGACGCAAGCAAGGAAAGTAATACAAAACGTGAAAATAATCTCATTGTTTATCTGTTTTAGTTCAGGAATGGAACATCTATTCAATTGAAAATGTCTTTTTAAAATTTCATGGTCTTCATACCAGACATCCCGGAGCCATTAATTCGTCATAACCTGATAATAAAAATCTGTTGCTTCTGATCCTTCGACCCTTCAGCAGGAACCAGCCTGTTAAAAGCAATGGTTTTTTCATCATCCGACCACACCAGATTTGATGGTGAAGTGGCAGTTCTGGCAGTCATTCTTCTGAATCTCTGTTCGAAAGGACGTTCAGATACCTCCGTAATGACCACACTATTGTCCCAAATATAGGCAATCCTTTTGTTATCTTTACTCCACCGAACTCCGGACTCGACATTTGAGGTATGTTCTGTAATCTGAACCGGTTCTCCACCAGTTGGTGAGATCAGGAAGATCTGCTGGATCCCCATTTTGTCTTTAGCCTGGTATGAGATATATTTCCCGTCGGATGAGGAGCGGACAACCCCTCCGCAACCCGGAAACTGAGTGTCTGCCGTATGGGTCAACCGCCGTTGGACAGTTCCTTTGGGAGGCATCGGGAATGAGGTGCGGGTACCTTCGAGCGGGCCGTATTCTCCGGGAAGATTGAGTGAATCGGGGATGTCAACGACAAAGAGTTCATCAACCGGGATCCCGTTTTTAGTATGTATCTTTCCGATGAAGGCCCTGGCAACCTGCATGGTTCCGTCAGGTTTCCGGTAACCCGGCATACCAATCCAGCTGTCCCCTGCGGCATTGCTGATCTCGTCACTTCCAGGTTTGGGATCGGGAACGACTCTTACCACTACTGCACTATACCATGTCCCTGCCACCGTCTCATCAGGGTCATTATGGCGAAGCACCACGCGATGGCGCTGGTTAGATACTGCGACTGTCCGCAGGTTCCATTTGGCGCCGGTCGAATCTTCCAAATGCTTCATGATGGCATCGTTATAGGTGTAGCCCACCCATTTGCCGTCGCGGCTCCATTCGTGACGGTGAGTACCGCCTCTCAACGCTCCGGGAGTATATGGGTAAGTGATGTCGCGGGCATCCATCAGAATCGGAACATTTGGCTGATTATCATTCACAATCACACCAGTTCTTCTCCATTGCTGGTAAGGGTTCTGCTCCGTACACACAGGCAGTCCGTGGATGAATATCACCTTATTTTCAGACGGGTGATAACTGGCTGCCCCTGCACCCGGGCCATAATCATGATTGTCAGGTATACCCATTAGCACCTGTATTTCACCGGTTTCAACATTCACCCGTTCAACAGAAGGACTTCCGCCAATTCCGCCAACACCTGTACGGGTATCATAAACAAGCCACTTCCCATCCGGGGAAAAGTTATCATTATTATCGAGATCATGATTCTTTGAAGGATCTTTTGTCAATTGAATCTCTGGTTTATACGATTCAGAAGTGGAGCAGGCACCCAAAGTCATCAATGCAATAATCAGTTTATAGTTCACTATTCAAAGTTTTAATCGGTTTCTATTCTATTTTTTGGTATGTTTTTCGCGCTCAATATCTTCATCATCCATATCCGGCCCTTTTTCAACTTTTCGCCAGTCGATGGTTTTATGATATTTCCTCATCGCTTTTTCGGTATCAAAGACCCTGGAATCATTCATTTCCAGCGTGTATGGGGTATAATCAGGTGTGGAAGTGAAGAAATCCTGCAATAACGAAGCGGTCACATCAAACTGATTTACATAGTTGACATTCAATATATTATAAATAGTTTTCAGGATCGATCCGAAGTTGGCATGGGTATGTGAAACATATCCCCTTTTCACATAGGGTCCCTCCATCATTAAAACCGACCGGTGAGCATCGACATGATCCACACCACCCTGGGGATCGTCTTCGGTAATGATGACCAGCATATTCTTCCAGTATTTCGTTCTCGAGAGAAAATGCAAAATCCGCCCTACGGCCAGATCGTTATCCGCCATGTAGGAATGGGTATAATAATAACCATCCTCAGGCCTAATTCCGGTACAATGGTCGTTCGGCACCTGCATGGCAATAAATGCCGGCATTTTTTCTTTTCCTTTGATCCACTTTTCAGTAAACTCCTTTTCAAACTGTTCCATCCGGTACTGATCTGGGATATTCACATTAAAACCGGCATAATTAAGGCTGGTCCTGTTGAAAAGCGCTTTTTGCATAGGGAACATGACCAAATGGGAAGCACCAGTTTTTGTATCATACCATTCATCCCGCACATGAGCCGTCTCATTGGCTTCCCCAAAGTTATAAAACGGTACTTTTGCCCTGTCGAGCGCTTCCCAAAGCCCTCCAATCTCAGCAAAATCCTCGGGATCTATCGCACCACCAGTTCCTGGCCACCGTCTGCCCGGGGCTTTTGAAAAAAACATGGCCGTCTTTGTGGTGCTGGCATTCGCTTCGACCCATTCGTTGGGTATTACCCCTACCATCCAGTGATGGCCATGAATGGAGGCATCGCTGTCGCAGTAAAAATTATCCGAAAAGGCAAATTGCCGGGCTGCCTTGATATGATTGGGGCTGATCCGAAGGTTTGATAACTTTTTACGAAGTGAATCGGGGAATGTATATTCGCAATTAATGCCAAATCTCGCCAGGGTACTGTCTCCTGCTCCATTTTTTAGCTGGCCGAAGATCTCATCATAAGATCGGTTCTCCTTGGTAATATAAACGACATACTTAATGGGTGATTTCCGCAACGCAGGCAGGGGAGGCAACGGATTTTTACCATCATCAGTAATCGCGACACTTTTGAAGGTATTTTCGATGGTTTGCCTGGTATAGGCAGCCAATTGAGCTGCATCAGGCATTGGTATTTTCTGAAAGCTTCCCAGTTGGATATCAATGATATAATCCCCCTGAGGAGGCATCACAAAACCCCGACCGCCATTGGGCCCCGCACCAATTCCGCGGCAAGTGATGATATAGATCTCCTTTTCATCTTTGGAAAGCTGAACACGTGTGGGACCCCAACCAGTTGGGATCAGCCCTTTGGTGGTTCCTGATCCGACATCAATAACTGCAACTGCATTAAATCCCAGCAACGCGACATAGAGTGTCTTCTCATCCTTGCTCAGGGTGAGTCCAAACGGAAGCAGTCCCCGGTATTTATCAATTCTCGAATCAACCTTAATTGGAAAGTCGCCCAATAACTTATGATTCCGATAGTCAATAATTGAGATATTGTCGTTGGTTGCATTCGAGACATAGGCATACTGTCCTCCAACTGCGATCGAATTTGGACTGGCCCCACCCACAACTTCAGCTCCTTCGATCATGTGACCGATCTGATGCCCTGTCTTGAATTTATCCATTACCTTGTTGGTTTTCAAATCGATCGTGAAGACGCTCATCGCATCGGGATGAAGCGGGTTGCCCACTCCGGGGATCTTGCGCCCTTCAATTACCGTTCCGTTGATGGATTCTTTCGTATTATCACCATATGGGAATTGCGAAATCATAATGGAATCAGCATTAGCCGGAGTAGCACCTGTAATCAGCGGATACGAGTAAACTCCCACATTGGCCACAAAAGCGGTCTGATGGTCAGGGCTGATTTTCAATCCAAAAGGTTGTCTTCCAACAGGTATCGATACTTTGATTTTCCTGGTAGCCAGATCGATGCGTACCATCCTGAAATTTCCCCGGTCAAGTACTAGCAATTCATTTTCATGCTCGTTCAGCACCAGGTCTGAGGTGAAACTATCCTGGTAATCAACCCCTGCAACTTTTCCGTTCAGCGAGATGGAATCAAGCTTCGTAAGGTTTTGGATATCGTAAATAATCACGGCTCCGTCATCTCCGCCACTTAGATAAACGGTCCTGGAATCCTTTGAAAAAGCAACCCCAAGGAATGATCCATGGGATAGCGGAGACTTAATTTTTTTATCATAGCTCGGAACCCTGATGGTACCCAGCGATTGCAAATCAACAATAGTGATTACCCCGTCATGCAGGGTTACCGATTTTTTGCCGTCCGGGGATATGGCCATTCCGTATGGGCCACTGGTAATGCGTACCGACTTACCTGCAGGAGTTAAAAACCGTCCGCTGGGCAATATAGAGGTACCACCTTCATCCAATTTTGCAAATTGATCTCCGGCAGGTACTGTCAGGATATTCAGTTTCTTTTGCGAAAAACCGTTAAGATAGAGAATTGACAGGAAGAAGAGAACAATAATCGTTGAAGACAATCTCATAAGGTGCTAATTACTTTAAATTCAGATATTTCATCACCGCTTCATCGCCCATTAAGGCATTCGGAGGGATCGGATGGTCAGCGGTGAAAACCCTTAGTTCATCTTCGGGCAAAATCGTAATAAAACTTTCGTCAAAACCGTTTTTATAAGGAATCCTGCCAATATCCAGGTTAAGGTGGTGAGCCAGAAAAGTATAGGCAGCCGACCGTTTATTGTACCCATAATCATGCACCTCAGCCGGGAAATGGACATTTTCAATCCGGTTTTCTCCGTTATATAGTGCATAAATCTTTTGAATATAAGGATATTCGACCCTTGGTGTATTTCTGGTCCAGTCACTGCCATCCGAGATGAGCAACATCGGGCGCGGAGCACAGAGGGCCGCAATTTCCACATTGTTGGTTTGATGATCCTTACTTTTGTGGATGGGCATTCCACTCTCGCAGTTACAGCCGCCAAAGAAATGGGCCGAAACCATCACTACCGGTACTGAAACTTTGATCCGGTTATCTATGGCCGTAAGAATGATGGTTTGTGTCCCTCCGCCTGATTCACCCGTAATGCCAATCCGTTCAGGATCAACATCCGGACGCGACAAGAGGTAATCCAATACCCGTTTACTATTCCAGGTCTGTAACAATAAGGCAATCGGAATATCGTGGGTAACCTGTTTCGAATCGACATATCCGACCATGTCGTACACAAAGACTATGGCACCCATCCGGGCAAATGCTGCACAACGGGTCTGTACCTCTGCCATTAAACGCCGGTTCTTCCAGTGGCCGTGAGGACTCAGAATTGCGGCGTTTTTCTTTCCTGGTTTCAACGGAGAGTAGATATTACCTGTAACGTAAAATCCCGGAAAACTCTCAAAAGCAACATTTTCCACCATGTAACCATCACCCTTGAAGGTGCCGTTAACGATTAGTTTGAAATTGTTGTCAACCTTAGGCATTTGGTTGAATTTCATACCCCGCAGAATCCCATTGCGGATGACAGCGGCCCTTTTCTTCCAGGATTCAAGACTATTCCACTCTGTGGCAAATTTTTTCATCATCAAATTTCCCTGATCCTCAGTCCAATACTTATCGCGGCACAAGAAATTCTCCTGTGCATATCCTTGAATATTCCACCCGATAAGTAAAAACAGGAAGAGGTATTTTAAAGTTTTTAAGATTTCCTTATCCATCTTTTGTATTTAGTTAGCAAACAGTTTTTAAAGGATCCTGAACCGTCGAATTCCGGAGGATTTAATCAGCTAAAAATATAATTGCCAGTAACCAAATACTTCAGCTATTTTGGATAATGCACATTAAATTTTAACCTTAAAACTTTTACTTTTACGCCGGATTAGAATCAACATTAACCCATTGTATCGGATCTTTGCCATTTTTTAATTTCCAATCTTTAAAGTAATCTAAAAGGAAACCATATCTATGAAAATTTTCAGCCTTATTGCCATGATCGTATTGCTATTGGGCAGTATGCCAAGAACAGCATCTTGTCAGAAAAAAGAGAGTGCCCTTATTCCGGCTCCGGTTTCTCTCTTCTATCAAAAGGGAAGTTTTTCCTTCTCGGATAAAACCAGAATCCTGGTATCGCCATTAAACAATGAAACCAGACTTTCGGCCGACCTTTTGGCCCTTCTGGTTAAAAACCCCTCCGGTTACCAGATTCCGGTTTCGGATGGGAAAAAGCAATTTGCCGGATCGGTTCTGATGATTTTGGATGAATCGGTCAAAAACCCGGAAGGTTATAATCTGACAGTTACATCGAAGGGGATCACCATAAGGGCAAAAACGGCAGTCGGACTGTTTTATGCGGTTCAAACGATCCGGCAGTTACTTCCGGTAGAAGTGGAAAAACCGTTACTGGCAAAGGGTGTACAGCTTTCGGTTCCGACATGTATAATTGTAGACGAACCCCGCTTTGCTTACCGCGGCATGCACCTGGATGTCGGACGCCATTTATTTCCGGTCGCAAGCATCAAACGCTATATTGATATGCTCGCTCTTCACAAAATGAATACTTTTCACTGGCATCTTACTGAAGATCAGGGCTGGAGAATAGAAATCAAAAAATATCCAAAGCTTACTCAGATTGGGGCATATAGAAAAGAGACGGTGGCCGGTCTGATGAAGAGGGCAAATAATACCTTTGACGGAAAGCCTTACGGAGGTTTTTATACGCAGGATGAGGTGCGGGATATCGTAAAATATGCCGGGTCGAGATTCATAACAATTATCCCTGAGATTGAAATGCCTGGACATGGCATCGCGGCGCTTACCTCCTATCCGGAATTGTCATGCACAGGAGGGCCATTCGAAGTACGGAAATTGTGGGGTGTCGAAGATGATGTTTTCTGTGCCGGCAACGAACAGGTTTTCACCTTTCTACAGGATGTTCTGACAGAAGTTATGGAAATGTTCCCATCAAAATATATTCACATTGGCGGGGATGAGTGTCCTAAAAAACGGTGGGAGAAATGCCCCAAATGTCAGAAAAGGATGAAAGATGAAGGGCTCAAAAATGAAATGGAACTTCAAAGTTATTTTATCCGGCGGATAGAAAAATTTGTGAGCTCAAAAGGACGGAATATTATCGGATGGGATGAGATCCTTGAAGGTGGACTGGCTCCGGGTGCAACGGTTATGTCATGGCGCGGCGAGGAGGGTGGTATCGAAGCGGCCAAATCGGGTCATGATGTGGTAATGACACCCGGCAAATACACCTATTTTTGCTACTATCAGTGTGAAAAACATGATGATCAGCCTCTTGCACTTGGAGGATATGTTCCTCTTGAACTGGTTTACGGGTATAATCCAATCCCCAAAGTACTCTCATCTGAAGAGCAAAAACACATTCTCGGGCTCCAGGGATGTCTCTGGACCGAGATCATTCCCACCCCTGAAATATTGGAATATATGGCCTATCCGCGCACATTTGCTATTGCAGAAACCGGCTGGACTCCCGAAAATCAGAAAAACTTTGAAAACTTTCTTGCCAGGCTGAAGGTTTTGGATAAACGATATGATGCGATTGGAATTAATTATTTCAAAGGGGAATACAGGGACACAAAAATTAAAAAGGAGGATGAGAAATAAGTGGAAATAATTCATTAAATTTATATCATCAAAAGTTGAATTTTGGTTACTGTTCTGATATCCAAATACTCAAAAAGATGAAAACCTTACTTATTACCACATTTTTAATCTTCCTGACATTCGGATTGTCTGCGCAAACTATTCTGACCTACCCAAATAATGGATTTGTGGTAGGAGATTCGTTTACTTATCAGGAGATTCAGTTTACAGACCCGGGTAATACCGGTCCAAATCAGATCTGGGACTTTTCAAAAGTTCAGTTCACCGGTAAGAGTCCTGTTAGTGCTATACAGACTGCAAATCTTCCCAGGATGGAGGGAGCCGGAGATTATAATTTATCGCTTCTTGAAAACGGCTATGATTATTTTATGAATTCTTCTGAGAATGGGTTGGAAGAGCATGGTTATTCGAATCCTGACCTGAAACTAACGCTTAAATATTCTGATCCTGTCGTAAAGATGAAATATCCGTTTGCTTATGGTGCTCAATTCACCGATCATTTCATTGGTATTGCCTACTATAGTGAAACAAACACTATTGATTTCTTTGGAGATAACGTGGTCAGTGCAGATGCCTTTGGTACCCTGATTTTGCCTGACCGGGTAATTGACAATACTTTACGTGTGAAATCCACCAAGACAGGGTTGCAGGTAAATATGTGCGGGACAACCAATATCAGCATCACCAAATACAATTGGTATGCTACTGGTTACAGATATCCGGTGGTCAGTATTAGCATTGTTGAAAATACGCCGAGTGTAGGGGCCGCACAAATTATAAAAACGGCATATCTCACAACTCAACAACCGACCAAAAGCGGTTCAACAGGTGGAACTAATATAGCTTCCAAATTGATTGAAAACCCTCCGGTTTCGGTCTCCATCTCTCCTAATCCCTTTACCGATCAGCTGACTTATAATTATTTTCTCAATGAACAGATGTCTGTTTCGATTGAGCTTTACAATATCTCGGGCAAAAACATGGCCTGGATTGTAAAAGAACAGCAACAACCTTTGGGTTTACAAACAGGAGAAGTAATTGCATCGAGATATGGCTTAACACCAGGGGTTTACTTTCTTCGGTTCACTTTTGATAAACAGGTAGTTATAAGTAAAATAGTTAAGATATAGGTGTGCCGGTTGATTCATCAGAATTGGATTTCTTTATAAAATATTTTGAAAATCAATTCTTAAACAGAAATCTAACGAGTGAAGGGCTGCAAAATTGTAGTCTATTTATAAATTAGCTTTAAAAAGAGGAATAATATGCGCATAGGATTTTGGCATCCGTTTGGTTCACATGCAGATGAATCACGTGAAGAAATTCTAAAGAGAAAATCAAAAGAGATAAGTGAGAACGGGTGGACACTTTGGTCATTTCAATATAGAACACCGGAATCTGTCAAAAAATGGATTAAAGAAATCGAAATATTAAAACCATATAAAGTTCTTGTTTTTTGTTCTGACAGTCCTAAAGCCAAATCACCCAAAAGTGAAACTGGTTACTTAAACGAGTACCAATATCCAGGTGAATCTTTTTGGCGCCCTATTCCAGACAAAATTGAAATACCACATCCATTGGGTTCAAAGGCAGTTGCAACTGGATTCAAAGTCGCAAAAATTATATCCCCGATCGATTATAAAAAATATGATAACAATTACGAGTGGTTTTGCACTGAAGACTCACAGTGGAGAACTGATCAAGTTCCAACAAGACCTGAATATTTAATTCGGCCAGGAGGTTTTAAAAAACTAAGGAAAATTCGGGCTATTCTCGAACTGGATTATCCTTATATTGTACATTTACAAAGGAATAAAACAAAAAATGAACCAACCATACCGGGAAACCTGTCACCGGAGGGAACCCCTTATGCCTAAAATCCACAAAACTCCTAAACGGCAGCCACGCAGTGAAAAAAGTCAGACGGACCCACCCGTATCCAATAAGTCCGGTTCCATAAATGATAATAGACAAAGGACAGAAATTAATCGCAAAGCTAGAATAAAAGAAACCAACACAATATTTAGGCAAAACGGTAAAAAATTAGGTATTGAAAATGTATCTTTCACATTATCAAAGAATAATTGGAGAAGTGACGAAGGAAATAAAAACGCAATTGCATATTATTCAGAAACATCTAAACAATTAGTTGTCATCCCGAAAATCATAGTAGATAAGTATATTTTCGATCCATTTTTCAAAAAAATTCAAAAGGGTTTGATCTTTCACCTAACTATGAGGCTTTTGCAATAAGTGAAACTGATAGAAGGATTAATTTGAAATTCAAAATTAAAAATGATCAATTGCTGGTTAATCTTAAAAATGGCGGAAAGTCAATACCATTAATA
>Ga0073936_10002180_pt1 | contig 29399 bp, 29 predicted proteins | sample AliMusrvi5mmetaG_FD_87041 | JGI IMG/M metagenome (GOLD analysis project Ga0073936, IMG submission 87041) | Freshwater lake bacterial and archeal communities from Alinen Mustajarvi, Finland, to study Microbial Dark Matter (Phase II) - Alinen... | ecosystem: Environmental > Aquatic > Freshwater >...
CGACAAGAAACCGGTGCGCTGCCGCATCGAACTTCTTTTCAGCAAATCGCCTTGACGGGTCCACCAGGAAGATGAGGATGAAGTTCCACTCAGGTGGGCGAATAACGCGAGTGTCGGTCTCCTGATGCTTCGCGCAGCCAGGCAACAGCAAAATCACTGCAAGCAGGGTTGAAATAGTGCGGTTGATCATTCTGAATCGTCCATTTTGAGGGTGACGTGAAAGAAACACAGGCCGAATAGGGCAGAGGCCCATCCGAGGGTAGCGACAATGGCCTTGAGACCGCCGCCGGCGCCCCAGCTAGATTCCGCTATTCCGTTGTAGAACAGGTAAGAATCGAGAGTGAACAAAGCAATCGTTATCGTGAGAATCACGCGGCGGAACAAACCGAGGTTGAGAACCCCTTTCTTGTAGCCCTTATTGCAGAGCAACAATCTCAAGGTCTTCGTGCCCGCCATCCAAACGAGGACCATCATCACAATTGCACAGCAGCTTGCTATGTCCAACCGGTGGGCAAACTCGTACTGGTCGATCCCAGTGAGGACGGCGACTTCTGTCTTGTACAACTTCTTGTTCGCCATCCCTTCAAAGGCGATCCGCCAGCCGTCCGCAATCACCGTGAGGTAGACGAGGGACATTAAGGGGATCATGACGCATGAGAAGATGAACGACTTGAAGTTGAACGTGGCGACAAACATCGCAATGCGATCGACGATGGCGGAAAAAACGCCTCGGCTTCCGCGGATCGGGTAGGAAACTGGCTTTTCAGGAACGGGTTGTGTAGACATCTGAATGTCCTTTGTAAAGGTTTGGTGGTTGCGAATCGTCGTGGGGATGGTGGCTCCGTTGCTGCGTGCTTGGTTGTCGTCGATTCTAGGTCGAAGGCCGTTCCGCAGTCATTGCGTTGAACGCATGATCCCGCCGCCCAACGCCATCCCACCTACAAACCTTGAAAGACCTGACCATCTTTGTTGGATTGGCGTTGGCGGGTATGGCGACGGGGTGCGGAGAAACAATCGCATGGTTCTTGACGAATTTGGTTCTCAGGTTTATGAGCTATTCGGCAAAACTGGGCAGAGTCGGCGCTTCGACGATGCCCGACTCGACGTATCGCGGATCGAGGCCCGCGTCGATTAGGCACTGCCGCGTGGTCTCTAGGCATTGGATGTCGATAAAGTAGAAGCCGATCTTCCCTTTGATGTCCTTGAACTTCTTGAGTGCCTCGATCATTCGGTCCTTGTCCTCCGTCTGCGTGGGGGAGTTGTCGTCCAGGTCTGAAAGCACGAGGACGCAGACCTTCGTGTCTCCTTCCTTGACGCCAGGCAGTGAGAGAATGTAGTTGAGTACCTGGGTAATGCCGGCATAGAGACGAGATCCATTCGGGCAGGAGCGTTGCAAAATGTAATCCTTCAGCTTCTCACTGCTTGCAAATCGCTTCTTGAGCGAACGCGGAGTTCCCTCCCAGAGAAGCGCACGGGTGTTGGCCGAAAGCTGGGCAAGCAGCACGCGGTCATTTGTTCCCGCCCGATCACGGAACAGCCTTTCGATCGCACGGAGCGTGAATTGGTAGGCGCGGCCCGACGAGCCGAACATCTCCTCGACGAAGCTGCCGGACGTGTCGGCTGCCACGGCGAGTATGTAGTCCCGTTTGGCGAGCTTCAACGGCTCGACGGGCGCTTCGCAATCGGCGTGCGATTCCGAAGCTCCATTCTGATCGACGCGCTCGCAGCCAGCGAAACTGAGCGTGAGAGCAAGCAAAATGATGGTGGTGGTGCGTTCCATTTTCGAGTCCTTGTGTCTAACGGTTTTCCAAAAAGGTGTGCAAAAAGGCCACCGCGAGAAGGGTGGCACTGTACGCGATGGTAAGTACGATCTGCATTAACGAAACGCCGTCGTTGCTAAAGAAGCTTCCCTGTTCGCCAATGCCGTTATAGAACATTACGGCGTCAACGATCACCAGTACGGCTCCGATAGTGAGGACGAAGCCGTGGACAAAGCTCTCGTTGGCGTTATTGCGGCGAAATCCGCCGTACATGAAGACATGAAACATGAGCAAGGTGAAAACCCATACGAGAGCGAGCAGCCCCAATGCCGCTACGTGGGCGAGGTCAAGATCACGCCAGCCATGGTAGTGCCGCAGGGCGCTGAAGCCCGGAACCCTGGAGACCTTGAAGGCCAGGGCCGGGATTGTCAGCCTCAAACCGATGCTGTTGATCGTCCAATAAATGATCCCGAGCACCGGGAGGACGACGAGATTGAATACGACCAGCTTCCAGTTCAGGAGAAGCCATTCGAAAACGGAAACTGAATGGTCGATGGCAGCGGTGACGTGCGGCTTGGCCGATTCCCACCGCTCTCGGAGGATCTGACGAACTTCTGCTGAGGACATTTGAGGTTTCCTTTGCTTATGGTGGTTAATGGTCAATCGTTGCGAATAGTCAGCGGTTGTTCTGTGGCGGGTTGGCGTCCCGTTCCACGATGCGACCCATGAGACGGATATCCTGGGGCGTGCCGATAGGATCGAGTTCCAACGCCTTCTTGAGATCCACAAAAACGCGACGCTGATGGTCGGTCGCCATCAGGCAGTTGAATGCATCCGTGATGAACTCCTTGGCCGCAGCACTGTCCTGCTCTTCGGGCTGTCGGTTCGTCAAAGACAACATGGACAAACCCAGGGCGAAGGAGATGAGAGCAGTTTCGACCAGGGTGACGACAAAGGTTGACTTGGTAATGTTCATTCAGTAGTCCTTTCTGGCGGGCGGTTGTTGTCGTTCGACTTTGATGAGTTCTAGTCCTAGAGACCGATTGCTGTCATTGCGTTGGACGCAGAATAGCGGGGTTCGGGATGTCGTTGTCGTGTTGGGGCGTTGACGCGTCGGACGAGCGTCAGCATAGTTTCAGCGTCAGCATAGTTTCCGGGGCCGCTTTCAGTCATTGCGTTGGACGCACGGAACCGTTGGCGGGCTACCATTGCGTTTCAGTCGTGGCCGTGCGTTCGCTGGCCGTGACGACGCGAATCGAACGAAGACCGCTTGAAGCCACGATTGCGATAGACGGTAATTACCGCTCCCGTGGTCGGGCTGCACACGACGTGGAGGCCGTCAAGTGCTGCGGTCATCTCTGGCACCCAGTCGTACTTGCGAATTTCCTGCTTGCCGACCACGAAGATCTCGGCATCGCGGGCGCGGTAGAGTCGCCCGTACTGGACGGCAAGGTCAATTTCCGCTGCGGAAATGCGGCGTTGTTGCATCCGAACGGTGGCATGGCTACTGATGTCCGACTCGGCGGTCAGGGGTTGATTGGTTGCTCGCATGATCTGTCTTTCTCGTGGTTGGGTTGCCCTTTGGGGGGCGGTTGAAGTTCGGGTCGATGGGAAACGGGTCGAAGTCGTGCCCGTCACTGTGGTCATTAAACAGAGAGAGCCCCGGTAGGCTCCATGCGTTGAACGCACGATCCCTTGACAGGCGCGTGGTGTATGATCTAAGCTATGGAAGATATGGGACTTACGTCGAAGGACATGCTGGAGTACGCAGCGGGGCGGGGAGACCCCGAGACCGCGCGGCGAATCCTCGCAGAGTTTGGGAATTCGGACAGCCCGGCCAGCCAGTTCGCCGAGGAGATGGCCGCGTTGGCTGAGGCGGGACTGCAAGTGAACTGGAGACGGGTGCTGCACTCGGGTGCTCGGCACAAGGAACGCGACAATGGATGATGAGAAGTGGGTGGATCAGATCATCGACAAGTTCAAGTTCGGTGCGCGATCAGCTTGCGCCGCGGCAATCTGGGATTTCCTGCTCCGGTATATGGCGGAGAAGAAGGAACTGGAGAGCGACACCAATGAAGCTGTGGCAGCCCGCTTCCATATCAGCCCGAGTGTTGTGTCCCGCGGAATCAGCGGAGGCAAGCTGAGCCTGGACAATCTGGTCGTCATTCTTGTGGAGTTGGGACTCCAGTTTCCAGATCTGAGGAACCTGCCGCAGTCGGCGCGGGACTTGGCGGTTGCCGGGTTCGCAACTGCTATGGCGACTGTTCGTGCTAAAGGCGAATCGCACGACGGCGGACCATCTTCGGAAGAAATTGCCAGCGTGGCGTGCCTGCTCGCAACACGGGAATGGTGGTTGCTGGTGGGGAGGTTACAGACTGGAAGGCACGACCCCAAGACGAAGACTGAGCAATTACGATGCGTGCAGGGCGCGGTGTTGCGAAAGGCCGAAGAGGTTTTCGGTGTGAAGGCCATACCTCGGGATGAAACGGGATATCAGCGATTGGTCGCCGAATGGGGAGAAGCGTGGCACGAGTGCCGGATGGCGATACCTTATAATTGGGTTACTCCTGAAAATTGGGTTACTCCTGTATGAAACTGACACCGCAGGAACTGTTGGACTATGCTGCCGGCCGGAGCGATCCGGAAACTGCGCAGCGAATCCTTGATGAACTTGAGAACCCCGATAGCGAAGCCAACCGTTTCGTCAACGAGATGGTGTCATTGACGGAGAAAGGGCTGAAGGCGGACTGGGGAGGGCTGCTGTCTGTAGGAGCAATCGGTCCACAAGAGGGCGCGGACGAGTCCCGGGCGGAGAAGGCAATCGCAGGACCGGACTTCCCTGCAATTGCGAAGTCGCCGGGCAATACCGACACCAAGTCCGATGCTGTTCAGGTGACGCGGCGGCACAAAATCGCCCGACGTACCTTGGTTAAGTGGCTTTCAGTTGGTTCGGCAGCCACGATACTGGCCGCGATAGGGCTGTTTTGGGCGGTGAATCACGATCATTCTGGCCGATTGGTGGCGAAGATTGACGACCCTTTCGGCCAGGTCGTGAAAACGGATCGCGGAGAAGTCTTGGGGTTGGAAGCATTTCCGGAAGAGTGGCGAGAGCCGATTGGGGAGATGCTCCGCTCGGGAGCGGTCCAGGTGCCTGAAGAGCGAACGGGGACGCGAGGCGGGAATCGGGGGAAGAGTTCGAGCATGTATCTGTGTCCTGTTGGTACGGTAGTGAAGTCGAACCGTCCGGCGTTGGAGTGGAGGTCGCGCGGTGAAAACGTGACCTACCGGGTTCTTGTCTACCGCTCCGGCCAATCCGAGCCACTGATGAAGAGTCAGGATTTGAGGCAACTGCGGTGGGAGCCAGACAAGGCGCTTAATCGCGGAGTGGATTATGCCTGGGAAGTGGACGTCGTCCAGGACGGGAAGACGTACGTCTCGGACGAAGACCGACCGCGATTCAAGGTTCTTGACGACGTGTCACTGGGGCGAATCGAAGAGGAGGAACGTGCGGCCCGGGGGTCGCATTTAGTGCTCGCCCTGGTGTACCTAAGAGCGGGCCTTCTGGACGACGCCAAAAGGGAATTGGAGTCTTTGAAACAGGGGCAAGGCGGTTCGTTGCTCGTCGATGAGTTGTTGGAGAGCCTTGCGAAGCAGCGCTGAATCTCAGAGGGCCTCAACGGGTCATGAAGCGACGACTTGCATTCATATCCCTCGCTATAATCGTCCTCTTCGTAGGCTGCCCGTCGCATTCGCCCCCCGAAGGTCGTGTGGAGTCGGCGGCGAATCAAGGGATGCCGCCGCTGCGAGAGAAAATTGCTCGCGTTGATTATCGAGCACGTTGGGCCGTGATTATTGGGATTGGCCAGTACGCCGGTGGTCAGTCTGGATTAGAGCCGCTTTCCCACGCCGTGAATGACGCTCGGAAGATTCGCAACCGACTGGGCGACGAGTTTGGCTACGCCGATGACCATGTCCGCTGCTTGACCGACAGCGATGCCACACTACAGTCAATTAAGGATGCGTTTGAACGATGGATTCCCGCCAAGAGTCCTCAAGCCGATGATTCGGTGTTGGTGTTCTTTGCGGGGCATGGGCTGATCGATCGGCAGACTCAGCAGGGCTATTTAGCGGCGGTCGACTCGGTTGCTCAGAAGCTCGACAGTTGCCTTCCGGTGGCGTGGCTCCGCGACCGTCTCGGCGAGATTCCCTGTCGCCATAAGCTGGTCATTCTGGATAGCTGCTACTCGGGGAGCCTCTTCCTGGAGAAGCCGGAGAACGCGGTTTCGGCCACCTCTCAATCAGCCGTAAGTGCATCTAGCGATAAGCGGCTAGGATCGGGCTCGCTGATCGCTAGCGGTGCGGGCACAGCATCCGATCCGACGAAGGACGAATTCTCGTACTATCTTCAGGAGCCCTTCTTCTGGGGAATGTCGGCGGGGCGCTTTCAGCCAGTCTGCGATGGCCAGGGAGACGACCAGCACTCGGTTTTTACCGCAGCCTTGCTGAAGGTGCTTGCTGAACGTGCGGATTCAGGACGGAGCGACCACGCCTTCACATTTCGCCAGTTGGCATCACAGGTGGAGGCGCGGGTAAGGGATGCTCATGTTGGGCAGATACCCAATTGGGGGCGTTTGGCGCCCGGGGAAGGTGATTTCATCTTTCGTCCGACGGTACGGGGAAAAACGCCCCGAGAAGAATCCTCGGAGCGCGAACTACAATCGCGGCGAAGCCGATATTCATCGACTATAAAACTCGTGGAGCAGTCGCTACAGAAGGGCGATTACCACGGCGCGAACGAGTTGCTTCTGGCTCACGTTCCCGCAGTTGGCCAGGAGGACGTGCGTAGCTTTGAGTGGGCTTATCTTGCACGAATCGCAGAGAGCCAACAATTGCTGTGGAACTGCTTTCCTTTGGTGGTTTCCAGTATGGACTGCTCCCCGGATTCTCGGACGCTTGCAGTCGCAAATCCCGAGTCGAGCAAGATGTGGGGCGTGCGAATGGTCAACGCAGAGACTGGCGCTGTGAACGGGGTGTTGGGAGGGATCGATGGGATTATTTGGGCTGTAGCTTTCGGAAAGGACGGGAACAGTCTAGCCACCGGCGGCGAAGACAAGCTGGTGCGAATATGGGATCTGAAAACGAAAGTTCCGCGCTTCGTCCTGGTCGGCCATCGGGCCACAATTCTGTCGTTGGCCTATTCGCCGGATGGTAAGATGCTGGCTTCCGCCGATGGCGACGGTAATCTCAGGATTTGGAACTCTACAAGTGGTGAACCGAAAAAGACGTTGCACGCCCATGCGGGCGCAGTGAAATGCATCCGATTTTCCCCGAATGGAAAACTGTTAGCGAGCGGCGGCGATGACAAGACGATCCGACTTTGGAGCACGGATAGTTTCACCGAGGACGGAGTTCTTCGTGGCCATTCCGGTGAAATTGAAAGCTTGGCGTTCTCATACGACGGCAAAATGCTGGCGTCCGGTGGCCAGGGCGCGACGGAACGTGACGGAGAGGTTGTATTTTGGGACGTTGGTTCCGTCAAGGAGTTGAACAAGCTGGAATTCAAAAGCGTCGTGCGGTACGTCGCGTGCTCGACCAAAGGAGCACTTTGTGCTGCGGCACTCTCGGACGGTTCAGTGTGGCTGTGGGACGTTACCACTGGAGGGAAAGCCGCGGAGTTACGCGGGTATTTTTCCAGATCCGCAACGCTGCATGGCTTGTCTCAGAAGGTCACAAGCTTGTGTTTTGCACCGAACGGCCGCAGTCTTGCCACCGCTGAATGGACCGGTTTCGTTCGAGTCTGGAATTTGGATAAGGCTCTTGAACGGGAATCCATTGTTGGGCGAGATTACTTTAAGTACTGTGCGGTCTCCCCTGATGGAAAACTCGTGGCTGCCGTTAATCGCCTGGGAAGTTACGATATCTCGCTTTGGGACGTGGCGTCTCGCCAACGGCGTCCTTCCTTAAAAGGCCACAAGGGGTACATCAAATCATTGGCGTTCTCTCCTGATGGGAAGCTGATTGCTTCCGGTGGCGACGACAAGATGGTGCGAGTGTGGAATTCCTGCACGGGCGAAAGTCTCGGAAGCATCCAGGCAAACAGTACCATTCATGCGGTCGCCTTCCTGGCTAACGGGAGCGAGGTAGCGATTACAACGGCTGGCGGGCCGGCGAGTCTCTGGGACATAAGCCGCGGGAAGCGCAGACTGACGTTAAGTGATCACGGGAACGCCATAAACTCGATAGCCGTATCTCCAGATGGAAAGCTGTTGGCTACGGGCAGCAGCGACGCAACTGTCACATTGTGGGATGCGATCTCGGGTAATGAGCAACGAGTCCTCAAGGGCCATGTCGCCGGCGTGATTTCATTGGCGATCTCCACCGACGGAAAAACATTGGCGTCCGGCTCGATCGATGGCAATGTAGTTCTTTGGGATTGCCAGACGGGACAGAAGCGCCAGACGATTGGGGCGTCGAGTTCAGATGCGCGTTCACTGGCATTTTCGCCAGACGGACGGACCCTCGCAGTTGGGACTGGAATGTCGCAGTTGGTAGGAGATTCTAAATTCGGTTCACTTAAGCTGTTTGATCCATTTACCGGCCAAGAGAGGATGAGTCTTTCAGAAGAGCTGATCTCAGTTGAGAACATTAGCTTTTCCCGCGATGGGCGAATGTTGATTTGGGCATCTGGGGGAAGTATCCATTTCGCACAGACATTTCCTTACCCGAGCACGTCTGCGGATAAGTCTGCTCCAATGGGTATAGTGTTGCCTTCGGAATTGGAGGAGGCGTTGGTCGGCGAGGAGCACGAATGGCTTGGTTTTGGCATGGGCAATGCGGTGGTGTCGGTTTCCTTTCTGAAGGAAGAGGGACGGCGAGAAGTTATCATCGTCGCAACATGGCCGCATCGAGAACTACTTGGTGGGAAATCGGAGATTCGATCTGTTGGCTATAAAGGTAGTTTCAACGTACCGGAAATTGATCAGGGCGGTGCATCGATCCAATGTACGTTTACCCGGAGAACGTCAAGTACGGATGATGAGAAGGAAGGTGGTGCGGCATTCAGCCCGAGAACGGTAACGCTTCATATTCCCGCGAGAGCCCTCGGTGCTCGGGGGCTTCAGCAGTTGGAGATGGACTTTAGCCCGCATGACAAAGGAAGCTCAAAGATCGGCTGGTGGACGACCGAACGTCTTCAGTTCCAAAAGACTAAGGCGTCGCGGTAGGGACCACGGAGGCGTACCGATGTTTCTGTGAGGACTTGAAAAAGCCCCCTCCTGTTTCCAAGAGGGGGAGTGCTGCTCCTTCGATGATGGTTAGAACGATCCGTTCTCTTGCACATCCTTGCTTCCGTTCTGCTGCATCTCCTTGATGCGGTCGAACACGACTTCCATGCCGTGGGCCAGGACCAAGAGGTCCGTCGGCCAGAAAATTCCCGTGTTCTCGTATCCGCCTTCCTGCTTGCGGTAGGACCGTTGGCAAGTGACGGAGTAGACCACGCGGTCGCCGTTGTCGGTCGAGACGGTCTTGCCCCAAACGGCGATCTCGATCCGCCCCGAGCCGGTGGGATGCGACCAGTGGAATACCGGTGTCCTTTTGTCGGACGGCGCATCGGGGGCCGGTTGCGATTGAGAGTCGGACTGCGCCGGCGGCTGTTGCCGTGGCTGCGATCGTGTTGAAGACGACATGATGGCTCCTTAGGTAACAAGTGTGAGGAGTTGGGCAGCCTTCTGGTCGGCCTCGGTTCGATCGCCTGCATAGCGGCTGTTTTGCGACAGCTTTGTAAGCGCATCGACAACCGACCAGACGGTAAAGCGGCCCTTCTCCTGTGCCAGGGTAACGGCTTCCTTTGCCACGCTACGTGCGATTCCGTTCTTGCAGAGTTCCTCGAAGGTATCCTCTGCGTCATTGCCGAGCTTCGTTTCCATCGCCTTGCGGATGACGGTAGCGAAGCCATCTTTGCGGGCGTCGCGCTTGGCGACGATCGCTTCGATCATGGCCCGGATTTCTCCAAGGCCCTCGTTCACCCGAGCGGTGTGCTTGCGGGTGTACTCCGTGATTTCCGTCGCATCCCAGACGATGTGATTCTGGCACACGGTCTGGAACCAAAAAGTTTGGCAGCCCAATGCGCGGCGGCCGACCTCGGAGTTCCAGACGAAAAATCCCGGAGCAAAATTCTCGCCCTCCATCTCCACCCACCCGAGCGGATCGATCAGGAAAACGAAGAGATCCTGTTCGCCGGCGTAGAGGCCGGTGCCGCTGGTGACGGCTTGCTGGGGCGGTTGAAAATCGGTGGCGAACTCTCGAATCATCGAGAGAAGGTCCACGTTCCACAGGCGAGTGTAACTCGCGCCGTGGAGGGAACGAACGCGATCCTCGTGGGTAAGGATCTGGAACGGCTTGTTGCCCGGGGGCAACGTTTCGGCCAGCACAGTGCTGGCCGTGGCGGGGGAAAGACGGTTTACCGTGTCCTTGCTCACATCGGCCAGGCGGCAGAGTTGAGAGAAGGACCAGTCGTTCAAAGAGAACGCGCCGTCGTTGCCCATCGCCAGGACCAAGGTGTGATTGTCCACCCTGGTCGAGAGAGCGCTGGGGGCATGCCACCGGTCAGCGGATTGCTCTTTCTGACGGTAGCAATAATCCCAAAGCGCCTGCATCGTCGGAAAGGTCTCATCGGGACCGCGGCGATACAGTTCGTCGTGGGCTTTCGTGAGATTGGTCACGATTCAGGTCTTCGTGGAAAAGGGCTTGCGAAAATGTGAAGGAACAGCACCACCAAACGTACACATCTTGCGGACGTGCGCAACAAGTTGAATGGACATCGGGCATTTTGGGAAAACCGAGAATCGTGAGAGCCCGAATGCAAGCCGATTTCTGAGGAAATCACGGGCCATTTGTCCACCGCCAAAGCAGCGATTCTGCATCTGCGCGTCGGGGGGCGCGCGGGCGAAACTTGGCGCCCATTTGCTGGTTCAAATGGCGTCCGTTACGGCTATTGACGTGCCGTTTCGACATGCCTACCGAGATCCGCTTCTTTGGCTAAGGCGAAGAAGCAAAGTGGAGAAGCGGCCACCCGCAAGAGCGGGAAGTGGAGCGCGAGTTTTGCAGAAATCCTAGGCTCGGCCGCCGTGCGTGCCCTTTCAGTCACTTGAGCGGCGCGAGCAAGATCATCGGGTACCAGGGAAGATTCCTGAGCAAGAAGAATAGGACGACGATCACCGTCGCTATTGACCGGAACCAGGAATAACGCACGGGGTTCCAAGGTAATGGTCGATGCCCTCCAAATGAAACCCAGATTCCAGACAGCGCCGAGTACACCGCCAACGGGATCGAGGCGACCCAAAGGGCATTGAAACGAATCGCGTCGAAGAAACGACCGTGGAGAAAGGCGTAGGTGGCACGGATGGCACCGCAGCCGGCGCAGTGGATTCCGGTAACAGCATGTAGCGGACACGGCAGTAGCGTGTGCGAACTCGGATCACAGCAACGCAGCGCCGACAACAGGGAAGCCGCGACCACAATCGCGGCCACCCAGCATATTCTCACGAGGGTTGACCCGGCCTTCAGGCTAACGTCGCGGCCTACGACCGCCGGATGGCGAGGGCGCACTTGGATTTCCGGTTCCAGGTTCATGCTGTGACATTCCCGGCTGTGTTGCCCGATTCGGCACGCTTGGGCGGTTGGCCGCAAGGCCGGCCGAGCCCGCAGCAAGAATGATGGCCAAGACGACGACTAGCGCCATGCTCGCAACGACACACTGCCAGCCACGAACCGGCTTCCCATAGATCAAAACTCGCCTTCCCGTTGCTAACTGCCAGTGGTTCACAAGCTGCCAAAGCCCGCCGCCGAACTCGCCGTACCAAGACGCGGCGGTGATGAAAACGTAGAAAAAGCAGCATACAGCAACCAGGGACGTGGCAAGAGCAAGCTGATTACCAAACAAGTTCTTCCACCATTGCCAAACGACCTTCCAGCCCATAAAGGTTGCCCAGCCGGCATACGCACCGAGTAGAAAAAACCCCGGACATGCGATTAGGGCCGCTCCGCCAGCCTCGGACGCAACTGCTGTAAGCGGAATAAGCCCGAACAGAACACCGGCCACGCCGCCGACGATTAGCGACCAGGTAATTGTGCTTTTCGCGCGCGCGGCAATCGCCCTGTCAACGACCAAATCCCGGTCTGGCACCGTGGTGAGGAACCGCCTGGCCTCCGTGGAATTTCCGGCCGTGGGCACCGGATCGGGGCGATGTGGCGGCACTCTGGGGCTTTGGGGAGCACTATCCGCCCCGCGCTGGCCTCCCGCACGCGGCCCTCCTGCGGGCATCGGGTCGAGAAAGTCCAGGCGGCCCGCACTTTCCTGTGAATCATCGGTCGTCGGCGGGAGCGGTGGCATCGTGGGCGGTAACGGCGTGCGCACAGGCTGTTGTGGCAACGGTGCCTGGATCGGCTGCGTTTTTGGCACTACAGGATGCGGCGGCGACGACGGAACTTGGATGAGGCCGTTACAGCCAGGGTTAGGGCATGGAACGGTTTTCCCGAACGCTTTTTCGGTCACGTTCAGCGTTCTATTGCAATGCGGGCAATTCATCTTGAAGGACATAGGACAACTCGTGATTGGTCACGGGGATGCCGCAGACCTGCGACGGGAATTTTGTATCCCAGCGCTTTGGAGCCCGGCCCGCGGAGCGAACCCGCGTGGCCCGCGACCACGGCTGGAACGGCCGGCTAATAGTTCTGCTTAATCAAAATCTGGCCCCATTCCTTCTTTAGTTCCGTGAACATTGTTTGCAACTGGGTGTTCCCCGGGTCGAGCGCTACTGCCTTCTTCAACTGGCTGATGGCGGCCGGATAGTTTCCCGCTCGGACGAGAGCGACGGCTTTTTGCACTAAACTCTGTGTAGCATCGTTGGCCCCTGCTGTCTCGCCATCTCCGGGGCGTGATTGCTGGCGAACTGGTTGACTCGCAAGGTTGCGATCGTAACGCGCACGCCTCATATCGTCGAGCAAGGCAGATTCGGCTTCTTGGAGAAGCTTCATTCTGCGTTCTGCCGCCTGCCGCTTTTCCAGTTCGGGCGCGTTGGTACGCCGGCTCCAGACGCGCACCTCCTGATTGATTGCCGTCCTAATACTGTCCGTATCAGCCGATCGGTCTAAGCCCAAAAGGGCGTAATAGTCTTCCATAAGCCGCACTCCACGAGATTACCTTCGTCTGCCTTCGCCACTTCAAGCGATTCACTACGGTCTTGTCCTCGTAACGCCTGCTGGCAGCTATCGTCAGCAAGCTGGCTATTGTGATCTCGGACAAGGGGTTGTTGAACATCAGGCGTCCCGGCAAGACCTCTCGATGGCTGAGTGTGGGACGATGGTTGAAAAGTCGAACTCGTCCTTCGGCCGCTCGGTGGTCCGCCGCGGCGGTCGGGGCTCCCTCCAGAGCCCGACCCGGCGCTGGCGATCAGGATCAGGATCATAATGAGTGCGGCGGCAACCACGCCGAGGACTACGCCGACTTTCCAGGTAAACTCGGACGGTTGAGCGCCATCAACCCACACCTTGCCATCATTTCCATAGACGTACAGTGAGTATTTCCGGCCCTTATATTCATATTTCACGCCTGTCACCGGAACGTCCGAGACCTCGCACTTCAACCGGACAGGAAGGCATTCCTCTTTGAGCCTCTTGTTGGCTGTGACGGGATTCGGCAATTCACGAAAGTACCCGTCAATCAACTCGTGAAGGATTTGAGGATTTACCATCTGGCCCGCAGCTTTCGCGCATACGTCCCTCTTGAGTTCCGAGTGAACTTCTGCCATCAGACGCTCGAACTCATCCGAATCGAAGCCGTCGATTGCTTCTGCGATGACCTGTTGTTTGAATTCCGCGACATGGCAATAGATGTTCTTGCCCGTGGACCCCATCAACAACGCCTGGGGCAGTCGGCCGGTGTACTCCTTAGCCTTCTTCTCCTCAAAAGAGTATTTCGTCGCCACCCGAAGAACCTTCAACAACTGTCCGAACCCTGTGCAATTACCACAATTCTGATGGCCGTCGCCGCAGTTGCAAGTATACTCCGTATCCCCACTCCTCCAGCGCACCTTCCCACCACAGGTCTGGCATTTGACCCGTCCTTGGCCGCGGCAATGTGTGCATTTGTAAACGTGGCCCAGTGAGACGACGAACCTCTCGCCCTCGACCGGCTGAAATCCATCGGGAAAAGCCGTCTCATAAGCCCAGAGAGTGCCCTCCGAGTCATCCTTCATCGTATGCCCTTCATAGGTGCTTCCGTCGTAGGGCATCTCACCGACTTCCGCGATTCGATAGGCCATGTAAATACCCGTCGAAAGCACCTTCGCGCCTTCGTCGGTACACTGTTTAATGACGGCTTTGCTTCCTAGACCCGACGGGAGCAACAGTTTGGAAAAGCTACCGCTCCAGCGATCCATCGCCTTGATGATGTACGGGCTGACTGCAATGCGACCTGGGGCGGACGACCCGGTAGATGGTGACGAAGCTTCGGAAAGAAACGCCATCGGGTCAGCGGACGTTTGGGGAGTGGTCGCCCTGGCAGCCGGTGGAGCGGGTGTCCTAGTTGCTGGCCGCGCCGGAGAAGCTGTGGCGGCTGCTGCTGGCCGAGACGGTCGCGCGGGTGGCGGACTGGTCGCCGGGCTGGCCGTTCTGGCTGCCGCAGGGGCGGATGTCTGCCCTTGCGTCGGAAACAGCCCCTTTAGATTTCCAGCAGGCACCCAGTTGGCTAACCCTTCCCGCCAGATCATGTCCGTTGGCTTGAGCTGCCCCTTGGCTGCGAGCTGTTTCAGTCCGGCATCTTCTACTGGGCCATTTTTCTGGCCATCCTTCGCCCAATACCATTGCGCCATAGGTCACCTCTTATGCCAAGCTGTGTTGCACGTCGAGCCATGATTGGTAGTAATCTGAACGCGTCGGGGAGCGGCATCGACGGCAAAACGAGCATACTCGATACTCCTAGACCACCCTTTCAAGGGAGATGGGTAAGATCAGTCTTACAATAACACCGCGAGATTCGGCAGTCAAGCAGGGGGTGGAAGCGGTTTGAGTAATCCAGCCGGCAACGGGGTCGGTCAATCAAATGCTGAAAAAACCGGCAACTCAATACCTGTTGTGTCAATGGCTTGCATCCCTTACGGGGAGCGGCAAGCGAGTTTCTGAAAGCACAAGAATGGGGCCATATGCCCCAAACGTGGCATCGTGGACTGGAATTATAGCTCATTAAACCTGTGTCATACCCTCAGTGTTGTACATAAATACCCTCTAAGGTAGTAGGTTCCTGATTCTAGGTGAGCGCACAGTCATCACGGCAGCTAACCTACTTGAATCTCACCGACCTTCACGATCTTGTCTTGGACATCTTGTTCCGTCAGATTTGATGTTCGTTTGATGTGCAGTTCGCCCAAGGCCGCCTTTCCTGTCAAATCGAACACCTGAACGTGAATGATACCATCGTGGTCATACTCGAATCGAACTTCGATCGGGGAACCGCGTGGATAGGGCGGTATCTTCATCGTTCCCTCGCCCACGATCTTGACGTAGGCCAACTCGGTGTCTTCTCCTTCGGTCACTTGAACGTGAATGGCGTCTTGCCTGTCTACCACGGTGCAGAACGTGTCGTTCGCCGAACACGGAATCGGGGTTCCCTTCTTCAGGACGATTGAATTGGCATCCTTATTGTTCTCGTTAAGGGCAACTACCCCTAAGCTGTGCGAATTGATGTCCTGGATCTTAAGCACCGGCAACGATCCTCGTTTGCCTTCCTTCGCGCCACCCCGCTTAGTTTCCTTCAATTCGAGAATCGTGCCTTGGAGCGCAGCCCCGAGCGCCACCACTTCGTCTGGGTGAAGCTCGCTCGATGGGTGCTTGCCGGTAAGTCGTTCGATCATTGCCGGCACTGCTGGCATCCGGGTTGAGCCGCCGGTCAGCAGAATCTTGTCCACTTGCGACCACTGTAAGCCAGCATCCTCTAAGGTAAATCCCATGATGCTGGTCGTCCGGTTGAGCAGAGAGGCCGTCATCGCCTCGAAATCGGCTCGCGTCAGCACCACGGAAGCCGTCTTGCCTGCGGCGGCGAGCAAGACGCTTGTCTTGTCACGGGCGGAAAGGGTCTTCTTCGCCACCTCGGCCTTGTCCCGCAATTGCTGTTCAACTTCGGGCTCATCGCACAGGTCAACCCCAGTCCGCGTCTTGAACTCCTCGTTCAAGAACTTCATTATCGCGTTGTCCCAATCGAATCCGCCCAGATTCTTGTCGCCGCCGGTGGCGACTACGTTGACGTCGTCCTTCCCGAGACGCATGATAGTCACGTCGAACGTACCACCGCCCAGGTCGTACACCAGTACCGTTTGCTCGCGGAGTTCTGGGCGCGTCGCGCCGGCCACGGTCGGAGAGACCGTCTTGCGAAAACTGCCGAAAGCGTATGCGAGTGCGGCAGCAGTTGGTTCGTTGATGATTCTCAGGACATTAAGACCGGCGATCCGACCGGCATCATGTGTCGCCTTGCGCTGAGCATCGTCAAAATAGGCAGGCACTGTAATGACCGCATCTCGGATGGGCACTCCGAGGGTTGCCTCGGCGTCCTCCTTCAACCGTTTCAGTATGATGGCCGAGATTTCCTCCGGCGTGAATGTCTCGCCGTTCTCGGTGCGAAATTTCCAAGACGGGTTGCCCATTTGGCGCTTGACGAACTGGACGACGTTAAGCGGTCTGGCAACGGCCGATTGCCTGGCCAGCGTGCCGACGATCGGAGCGTCCCCGTCGAAAAGAACCACCGAAGGCGTGATTCTTTCTCCCTCACGATTGGGAATGATTTCCGGCTTGCCCTCATCGTTTACCACCGCAATGGCCGAGAAGGTTGTGCCAAGGTCTATGCCAACTACATGCACCGTGGGTCTCGTCTCCTTTTTGACTTCCTCCAGAATCGCGGCAGCCACGTCGCGCGCGAGTCCCAGAGTCCTGCGGAGGTTCTGCACCTCGGCCCGCTCTTCGTCGGTGACAATTCCATCGGCCAGCACGCGCCGGAGCGTCTGCCGGAAAATCTCTTCGGCCGACATCTGTGGGAATTCAGAAAGCAGGTCATCCTGTCCTGTGGACGCAGCCTTGCCCGCCGACGAGTCGCTCGCCGGCTGGCCGGACGCGCCCCTCGCGACCTCAATAGTGATTTGTTGACCGTCTGCCGAAATCCTTAGAATTGACTTGCACTTCGGGCAACTAACCTTCTGACCAGCCAAGCGAGTAGGCATGGTTCCAGCCGCGCCGCATCCGGGGCACTTAAAGGGAAAGCGGAAATCCGTGAGACTTGCGACCCCCAGGGCCAAGGCCCAGCTCTCCACCGCCCAGCGGGCCAGATTCTCCGGCAGCCCGAGGTTCTCATGCAACCGCTTGGTCAGCCGTGAGAACATCGCTTCCTTGGGCATCCCGCCGGAACTGCCGAGGAGTTCGACGCCCACCGACTCCTTCGCGGCGCTGACGAGCACGAAGATCTCCTGCTTGTGCTGAGGGCAAGCGTCTCGGAGCAGGGCCTCGCACCGGCGTGCGTCGCCAGCGATCTCCCGCCCGAAGCGACGGATCATTTCGGCTAACTTCTGTCGGGGCAAATCGTCCATTGGCTTTCCTCTACTCGTTCATCTGTGCGGGTCTTCAAGTGTTCGTTGGAATCTATCTCAACCTGGAAAGCTGGTCCTGGCACGTGCGTATTGCATAGTCGATATGCTGCTCTAGCTCGTAACTGCCATCAGGCGTGATCTTGGAAAGGTTCTGCTTCATTTTTGTAAAGTGGGATATGGCAAACTCCAAAGTGTGTGGATCGGTGATTGGCTCGTCTGTCGTTCCTGGATTGTGCGGCCGTGCGAAGTCCCTGACCATCCAAAGAAAGTCACACGCGGCGCGGAGGTTCAATGCTTCCGGAGATTCGGCAGGAATCTCCGATCGGCGCTCTCTCATTGCCTTCACAATCTCACCAGCAATCTCCAGGACTTTCGTCTTTTGAACTGGAGAGTCGAATAGGTTGCCGAGCATATCCCCGGCGCTAAGGCAGCAGTCAATCCAACCGTCATTCGGATACAGGTGATCGGCATAGTCGAACAGCAACGACGTGAACGAGAGGCCGTCTTTCGCAACGCTCTTGTAAAACGCGGGGTAGCCCATCTTGGCCGCCTTGGTCAAGATCATGCCGCAGAACCGGCATTTGTTTGCTTCCTTCTGGATTACTTCGGCGCAGGACGGGCATTTCCATTTAGTGGCGCTGCTCGGCTCGGCGGCGTGAGGGGCTGGCGGCACCTTGCTTGCCACGGGAACGGGCACCGTTTGCGCAGAGTCATCATTCATCGGCGAACCCGCCAACCTCGTCGTGCCATCAACAGAGATATGTCGGCCGTCGTCCGAAATGCTGAGGACAGCCTTGCACTTCGGGCAACTAACCTTCTGGCCAGCCAGACGAGTGGGCATAGTTCCAGCGGCACCGCATTCGGGGCACTTGAAGGGAAAGCGAAAGTCCTGAAGGCTAGCGACCCCAAGCGCCAAAGCCCAACTTTCCACCGCCCAGCGGGCTAGGTTCTCTCGCAGACCGAGATTGTCATGCAGCCGCTTGGTCAGCCGCGAAAGCAACGCTTCTTTGGGCGTCCCATCCGAACTGCCGAGGAGTTCGGTTCCCACGGACTCCTTCGCGGCGCCGACGAGCACGAAGACTTCCTGCTTGTGTTGCGGGCAAGCGTCCCGGAGCAGGGCCTCACAACGGCGCGCATCGCCAGCGATCTCCCGCCCGAAGCGGCGGGTCAGTTCGGCCAACTTTTGTCGAGGCGCGTCGTCCATAATGGCAGCGAGGTTTGAATTTCACGTGTTCATGTTGTGCCGCCTGTGCGTCAGGCATTCTTGCACCCCTTACCGATCGCCTCCACCATCGAGGCTCGTCGCTGCTCCGCTCACTTCGCCGCTTGCTCCACACCACGGACAGGTTACCCGGTGCCCTTCGCCTCTCATGCAGGCGATCTTGCCGCAGCCACATAGGAAGAATGCGTGCGAAGAGCAATGGGGGCAGCCGGGGAAAGCTGCGTCGAAGGAGAAGGTGCCTTCCATGCGAGTCTTCTCGTATCCCTCCTTCTTGGCCGCAGCGTCCTTGATCGCGAACGCCCACGTGCCAGCCCATTCGCCGCCGCTCCTACGTTCAAAGCGGATGCCGAAGCCCTGCTTGGACTGACTGCACCGTCCCATCACGATCACAATGTTGCGGCTTCCCATGATTGCTCCTCACGCACTGCTCTTCAGTACCGAATGTCGCCCTCGGCTTTCCCGAAGTTCACCCGGGTCTTGTCCGCAAGCCGCACGCTGCGTCCAGGCTCGATGTCCTTGATGCTGCCATCGGGCATCGTGGCTACCCACTTCTCGCTTGTGCAGTTCTTCAATCCCCAAACGTTCGGATCTTGGGGATGCACGTTCACTTCAGCGCAAATCTTCCCAAAATCAAAATCCTTGGAGGAATCGAGGTGGTGCGGATGGAGTTTCCCCTCGTGGGTCAGCATGATGATCGACTTGCCAATACGGATACGGAACGGCAGCCGCAACTCTCGCTTGCATGACCAGCACGTTCCGGGCTTGCCGCCTGTGGCCTTGACGACATCAGAATCGTAGAAGTTCTCGCTGCCGCAAGACGCGCAGTAGAAGATCGAATCCCGAAGCTGCGAAAGCACTTTCCGCCACTCGCCTTCTGTGACCCGACCGTTCTCGGGATCACGCAGCCCCGCAGTGAAGGCCCGCGTGAACGTTTCGCGAAGGAATTGCGGGAAGATCGGCCAATAGGCGAGAGCGTTCGCACCGGCCTCCCGCATGGGATCGACGGTCGCATCTACGGCCTCGTTGGACTTATCGCCGGGGTCAAAGATGAACAATGGTTCTGTCCCAAAGAGCCGCTTTCGGGAGGCTGGGTCCCAACTGTGGACGGAAAGAATCTTCTTGCCCACGAGTGGATGGTGAATGTGGAAGATGAAGAACAGCAGGACGGCAAGCGAATAGAGATCGGTCTGTCGGCTCGGCAAGCCCTCCTGGCGGACGATCTCGGGGGCCATGAAGTCCGGCGTACCCAGGACGCTAACCTTCGTTGAGCGATTCGTTGTCACGTTGTCGTTGTCACAGATCAATACGTCCCCGTTGTCGGGATCGAAGAAGGCGTTTCCGAAGGAGATGTCGCGATAGCAAAGGCCCTTGGCGTGCAACTTGAAAAAATTATCGGCCAGCGCCAGCCCCACGGTTGCCAGCACGCGAAACTTCGGGTCGATGCGATTGGTCATTAGGTCCAAAAGACTCTTGAACCGCGGCTCCCGCAGTCGCATGATGTATCCAAAGCCGGGCACGTCGCGGGCAGAAGCCATGTCCAGCGGCCAGAGGAACGCATCGCTGGGCGCCGGTTCCTTGACTAAGTTCTGCAAGGCGCATCGTTGGTCATCGGTTGCGGTGTGGGCGAAATACCATTTGAGGGCGTAGGGATCGCCAGCCCATCGGGCTCGGTAGACTTCTCCTTGGCCGCCGCCACCCAAAAAAGCCTCAACTTGGCACGACTGACGCGAGATTTCCGTCTCCACGACTTGTCCCGGTTTGAGAAGCTCGTTCAAGATTCAGATCCTCCTAGCGTTTCGCCTCGCTGACCGGACGGCCGATTGTCGCGAAAGACAAAATGGTTGTTATTACTCATGTCAGCTTATGATCTTCGGTTCCTTCGGCACTACGTTCGGACGGGTGCGTCTCTTTTTCGGGCAACTTCTCCGAAACATTGCTCGTCGCCTTTGTCGTGGAGGCCTTCTCGACTGATGCGGAGGCAATGGGTGATTCGGTTTCTGGCTGTCGATCCCCAGGTTTGCTCAACGGCGGTTGGCAGCGGTATACAATCCCCACCGTAATGTCGTCGCCACTGCCATTGGATGACGTGTCCTCTAGCCAGTGAGGCAGATTCTTCGCGATCTCCTTGCTCCCATCTTTACACAGCATGTCGAGATAGTCGGCACCCACCTTGAGAAAAGCGTCGGGCGAGGCAAACGAATTGACGTAGCCGTCCGTGGATAGGAGCAGCATTGCTGGCGCGGAGTCTCGGAGCAATTGAAACCGGTAACGGACATAACGCAGCCCGTCCTCTCCCTGACACAAGGAGGTGGTTTCGTTGGCGATCAGGGACTCGTCCTTGGGGATGACGCGCTCGGCCACGCCAGTAGCATCGGACACCGCCAGAACATCGCCATCGCCCAGTTGAAAGGAAATGAGGAACTCGTCAGCCAGAACCACCGCCAGGAGCGTTGACCCGTAGGCCGTCGCAAGCTGTTCGGGGCGCGTTGCCCGCTCACGGACCGCTGGCCCGGCCTGTTCCGCCAAGTGGTCCAACTCGGCATCCGTAAATGGGTTCTGCCGATGATGGTCCTCTACCCGGCGTTTCCATTCTTGGAAGATTCGCCGGGGAATCCGAAGTTCCGCATCGGTTTTTACCGCGGAAGGTTCGGCTCCCTTCATGCGTTCAAGGAACTCCCGACATATCGCGATTGCCGTCTCCACGGCAAAGCGCGCGCCCAGGTTGCTACGGAAGCTCTTGGCGCTGCCGTGGCCATCCGCGACGGCCAGGATAATCGAAGGTGATCCGCCGTCCGGCGGCCAATGTTCAATGGCATCCTGATTCGGCAGATTTTGCCGCACATGTGATGCGCCCCGCTGGCTACATCCCAAGAAGCTCCATCGGAAATCAGTGTGAACTTGCGACATAGCTTTGCCTCCCTGAATCCGCAAACGACCGGGTTACCAAGAATCGTCGGCGGACGCCGGCAAGTTGCTTTGGGGAGGGGGAGCCGGAATCGGAACATGCCCTGTGTCGGCTTGGTCCTTGGTGCGGCTCGCCGGATTGGACGCCGCCTTCAACGGCACCGTCGAAGCCCACTTAATCATCCGCACCAGGTCATAAGCGTTGGCGGCAAGCAAAGGCTTCACCTCCGCGTTACCGATGAACTTCTGGAGCGGCTCCAGATCGGCGTCATCCCCAATGGCAATTGCAATCCGCACGGCCTTCTTGCCCCAGGGTTGGTCCATAAGCGCCTTCAGGCCGCTATTGAAGTCGTCGGTGGGCTGCCCGTCGGTGAGCAACACGAGCACCGGCGGCAGGCCGCGGTCAGGCATGTTCTTGACATCCAGGGCCTTGGCAAGCTCGCACAACGCATGGCCCATGTCTGTGACGCCATCCGCACTGAGGTCGGTCCATTGAAAGTCGTGAACGTCGGTAGGTTGCGACACGTGCCATTGCGCGCCGTCGGCGAACGTGATGGCGCGGACGAAGACCTGAGCGTTGGGGTTCTCGTCGGCCACGTCCCGCATCGGCTTGATGCACTCGCGGATGGCGAAATTGACCTGCTCGATCTTCTTGCCCTGCATTGACCCTGAGCAGTCAACGAGCCAAACGAACTGCAATGGCCGTTTGGCCAGTTCACCGCCTGGGCGGTTGCCGGTACTCATAAGGGTTCTTCCTTTCCTGTTGGAGGTATTGATTTCCTCCGGCCTTCGGACCGGTGCGGCATCCCTGCAAAAAGGACGAACCGAAGCGCTACTTGCCTTCTGCCTCGTAACAGCAACGCTCGGGCGTCGCCATGTCGGGAGCACTCTCGATCCGCCGTCGCTGGAAACGGCTGGAGTGGTATCCGAGGTGCCACGACTGGCTGCGCCACGGCTCGTTTATTTTCCGACCTACATTCATTACCACCCAAAAATGGGGGATATGAATGCACGATAAACCCGTATTTTCCAAATGGTTATGCCCATCATTGTCATTTCCCCGAGAAGGGAAGTCAAGCACCCCTGTACCGTCAACCGAGGGAGCGATTGGCGGTGGGGTACGGGGAGAGCGGACGAGTGGACTTCGACGGGCCCGCTCGGCTTTCGTGGTCGGTTGTGGTAAGATAGCGAGCGGCGTGCGGAAATTTGGCCATTTGCAAGAGAGGCCATTTCCTCGCAAATGCGTAGCCTTCAAAATCGAGGCGACGAGGTTCCATGCCATAACCCATTGATTCTATTCGACTTAGAGCCGAATAGTACGGACAGCACCGATGTGGCTTAACCCTTCCCTGCCGCTGGCGATCCTTTTCCTCAGCCTGCTGTTTGGCGGTCTGCACAATGTTCTTGCCGATGCCTTGACGCGAAAAGGGCAAGACCCGGCTGGGGTCATCGCTATTGTGGCGGTAGTAGCGGCCGGCTATCTGTTGGCGGCGTTGTATCGGGTATTCCCGATTGGCGGCGTCGTCGTGAATGCGAGCGCCGCCAATCCGGCTCATCGACAATTATTGGACGTTTTGGTAGATGTCTGCCGACGTGCGGGAGTCCGTGCGCCTTGCTTGGTGCTGCGAGTCGATTCCTCGCCGAACGCGAGCAGCTATGGCCTCTTCCCTGGGATTTGCTGTCTATATGTGAACCAGGGCTTGCTCGCCGCACTCACGGACAGCAAAACGGGCGTGCTTCGCCGGGACGAGTTATCGGCCGTCTTGGCGCATGAAATCGCTCACCTGACGCGGTTCGACACCTTGTTGTTCTGTCTACTACGGCCTCCGTTGTGGGTAGTCAACTGCGCCCTTCGACTGATCCAATCGGTGTTCTCCGGTCTTCGCAAAGCTGCTGGCAGTACAGGTATGTTGTCCATGCTGCTGCCGTTCATGCTCCTCTTCGGCGGGCGTGCAGCGGGGTGTGGTGCTATGGGCTGCCTAATGACGGTCGGAGTGTTCGTGGCAGTGGCGGTAGTGGCCGGCATGTTAGTCACCTACGGATTGACAGCAATGGCGCTGCTACTGGTACTTTGCTTGGGATTCATGGCAGTCTGCCAACTTTACTCGCAATACGCCGAGAAACAGGCTGATCTTCAAGCGGCGAAGACCATCGGCGATGGCGACGCCGTATTGTGGGCTTTGGCACATACGAGTAAAGCATGTCCTTCGGAGGCTGCCATTGTCCGTCAGTTCGCAGCCGCGCATTTGGGAGTGACTACCGGTTTCTCAATAGTCGATGTGATTCGCTGTTTGAAGAACGGCGGAAACCCCAGCCTGGGTGTTTCCATGCGACAGCGGTTGTTCCGCAGTCATCCGCTCTTGACAGAGCGATTTGCTTTCATCATCCGCTCATTAGGCACTAAGGTGGTTTAGGAGGTTCGGCAATATCCGAAGAGACCGCTATGTGGATGCCTGAAGCGTCTACGCAACCTGTTGCATCTGATGAAGTGGTAGGGATCGTCGCCCGGCAGCCACAGCGCGTCTCCCAGCCGGGGGGCATATTTGGTGGCCGGTCGCAGGAAATCGTTCTTTTCCGCCTGGAGATGCTGGACAATGGCAAGCCGACCGGTCAATTTGTGAATTGTCGTTTTGAGGGAATCCTCTCTGGAATGCTCGACCAGGGCGATACCGTCCGCGCCTCGGGTACGATGAAGGGCGGCGTTCTTCAGGTGACGCGGGTCACCGACCCTAGCGGGGCGGTTCTTGCTCAAGCAGCGTGCTTTGTCGTGACCGCCGTTTGTGGCGATCCCCTGGCGTTTGAGGTGCAAGTCATGCGGCAATTCCGGGATCGAGTGCTAATGCGATCTCGGCTCGGTCGCATGGCGGTCGTCATATATTGGAGAGTCGGGCCGATTCTGGCCGGGTGGCTCGGCAGCCGGCCGCACCTTTGCCGGTACATCCGGTGGCTGGCGTTATCGCCATTGAGCCGTTGGCTGTCGCGCATCATGGGAGACTCATAATGAACTCGCACGATTTCGCAGAAAATCCCCTTGAACGGGAAATGGAGAAAAGGGTTCAGGAGCAGGCGGAGAAGGATGATCTTCGCCAGCGAATGGATGCCCTTTCGGTGCAAGATAAGTCGCAACCCGGAGCAAAACCCGAGTTGCGCAAGGAGTTGCACGGGCAGAGGGGTTCACACGATTTTGCAGACCGTCGCCTGGAATGGGACAAGGGACGGAATGCGCCGGAGCAGGCGGAGAAGGATGGTCTCCGTCAGCGAATGGACGCCCTTGCGGCGCAAGAGAAGGGGCACTTGTCACAGGAATGGACGGGGCCGACCGTAGTTTCCGAGGGAGGTGTGTCTTACCGTTACCGTGCGGCAAGAGTTAAGGATTATCCAGAGTTGCAGCCTGGTAATAAGGTCACCTTTTGCGTCAATGAGGAAGGTCAACCGGTCGGGACTGCCGAAAAACACGCCGATGGCACAATCCGCGTCTGGACCTGCATTAACGACGGAACGGGTTCGCTGGCCGGGGGCGGCCGTCAGGGATACGAGTCCGCGCTCCCGCGGGGCTCGGAAGTCGGACTGGGACACGTTCATCTTCACAAGGAGGTCGTCGAAGAACCCTATGTCCGCGCCCACGCGGCCGGGCAGGGCTGCGGTCCCGAGTCCCCCTACGGCATCACGCTCGCCCCCAACGAGATCAATTCCTTCCAGAACTACGCCCCGGAGGATGACATCCGTGCCTTGGCCGAGCGGGCCAAGCCCGGCGTTCGCCTCGAACAAACGGTATGCGTGAGAGCCGACGAGTCCGGTCGCGCGCCGCGCCTGCGGTCGGTCGATTACGAGGTCGAGGCGATCTCGCCGCGCGACGGTTCGCGCCATACGCTCTACAGGCACGGCCTGGAGATCACGGGTGGACCGGGCCACGAACGCATCGAGTTGCATCGAAATGAAAAGGGCGAACCCGGACCGACGTACGATACCGAAATCGAGAAGTATCTTACTTAGCCTGTAAATGGCGAGGGAGTTCTTAGCGCATGGACATTCCCGATAGACAAGGCCGCAAGTTGGCCGAGGCGGAACGCAGTGACGTGCAATTCGGCAGTCCCGCCGCAACGGGTGCGCCGACTCGGGATTTCGTAGAGATGCTGTGTGAGATACAGCGGCGCAACCGCGAGCCCGGCGTAACGTCGGCAATCGCTCTGCCTGGCGCAAGCGTGCAAGCGAAGGCCAATTGTATCGAGTTTCTTCCTCAAGTCGGCGAGAACTATGCCGTCATTCTGGCGCGAGTCATGGGAACGGCTAAGCTCTCGCCAGCCCGCCTTCAGAATTCCAAGCCTCCTTCCCCACTGTCAGCACGGATACTGGCTGGACTTCAAGAGCACCGCGCGTCCTTCCTCTACTTGCTTTTTGGCGCGGGCTCCGAAGTCGCGCTCTACGTCGGCGTCAAGAGCCGCGGAGAGAAAGCAGTAAGTGAAGCCCGGACAGCTTTCAACTCATTGAAAACCTGTTTGAAAGCTGTGTATCCAGACATCCGAGGCAAGCCATTGGAATCGGCGGAAGAGTATGCTCATGTTCTCGACCAGCTAAAGAAGTTGCCCATCGCCAGTTCCCTGGTGGGCAACCCATCGTATGATTCTTCGGCAAGGGCGGACGAGTCCGCCGCAGACCGGCTGAGCCGCGCGCTGGTGAAAGGCGATTATTGCTTCTTCGTAGAGGCTGAGCCGGTGCCGCGCACGAGCGTAATGGATTCGCTTCGAGGTTTGACCGTAACGATCGCCGAGGTCCACCGATACGTGAAACAGACCAGCAGCGCCGCAACTACCTCGGTCAGTCAACAATCGCATGAACAAGTTGATCGTGTCGCCCAATACTGCGAGCGATTGCTTGAGGTGGGCCACGAGAAGCTTGAAGCTGGTTTGGGTGAAGGGATGTGGCGCTCGTCAGCGACGCTGTTGACCAAAAATGAGGAGCAGCGTGAATGGGCGGGAGCGTTGTTGCGAAGCGTGTTCGCTGGCCGCGAGTCGCAGCCGCAGCCAATTGAAGTCCACTTTCATCAGTCGTCTCAGTTCGCGGCAGCGGCGGTGGCGACACTCCGCTCGCCGGCCGTGCAGGCAACTCGACCTGGTGTCCTTGACTTGGGCACGAACCCGCTGCAAACGGCGCTATGTAGCTCAGACTTGGGCCTGCTAGTCGAACTTCCCCGGAAGGAAGCCGCTGGCTTTCGCGTGACAATTCCGCGCGAGTTTGCTCTCGATGTGGATGAAAAACAAGGGCGACAGGTACAAATCGGCAAGGTGCTTGGCCCCTATGGACCGACCAGCCGGACCTTCGCCATCCAACTGGACGATTTGACTCGACACGCGATGGTTGCCGGTGTGACGGGCTCGGGAAAGACGAATACCAACCTCCATATACTCAATCAGCTTTGGGGGACTTATCGGATTCCTTTCCTAGTCATTGAGCCGGCCAAGGCCCAGTACCGGAATCTGCTCGGGGCGGAAGGATTCACCGAGTTGCAGGTATTTGCTCCGGGCTACAGGCAAGTGGCCCCGCTTCGACTCAACCCGTTTGAGTTTCATCCTGGCGTCGATCCCCAAGCCCACATCGCCCATCTATACACTGTCTTCAACGCAGCGTTCATCCTTTACGCGCCGATGCCATACGTCTTGGAGCGTGCTCTGTACGAAGTATACGAAGATCGCGGATGGGACCTTGGGGCTGGGAAGCACCCAGAGGAAAACCCGGAAACGGGCGAGGTCAGCTTCTTGGCGTTTCCTACGCTCAGCGACCTCTATCAGAAGATCGGCGAGGTGGTGGACAGGTTGGGTTATGACCAACGGATTCGCATGGATGTTACGGCGGGACTACAGGCGCGCGTTGACAGCCTGCGAGTAGGGCAAAAGGGGCAGACGTTCGATTGTCGCCGCTCTGTGCCCTTCGATGCCATCCTTTCCAAACCGACGATTCTTGAACTGGCGCATTTGGGAAGCGATGACGAGCGGGCCTTTTTCATGGGGCTTCTCCTCATGCGCCTCTACGAGAGGCTTACGCTGGCTGGTGAGTCACCAGAACTAAAACACGTCACGCTTATTGAAGAGGCGCATCGTCTGTTGACCAAGACCTCGACGGACGTAGATGCCGAGACCGCTAATACGAAAGGGCAGGCAGTTGGGGCCTTCTGCAACATTTTGGCGGAAATTCGTGCCTACGGCGAAGGTGTCATCGTGGCGGACCAAATCCCCTCGAAGCTGGCCAGCGATGTATTGAAGAATACCAACTTGAAGATCATGCACCGCATGGTGGCGGCGGATGATCGAGAACTGATGGGCGGGACCATGAACCTGCTTGGGCAGCAAAAGATGGCTGTGACCGCGCTGCCGCGCGGGCAGGCAGCCGTCTTTGCCGAGGGGTCAGAGTCGCCTTCGCTCGTGGCGGTGCCCCTATTTCCATCTGTTACGGCGGCGTCGGACGCCGATGTGCATGCCGTCAACGAAGCGTTCTACCATGCTTGTCCAGAGGTCCGCCGCCCTATGCCGGGCTGCGCCCATTGCGGCTCGGTATGTCGGTATGCGGCCTGGGCCAAGCGGCTGGCAATGCGGCCTGAGGCGCTGGCCGCGGTGTGGGGCTACGCGATTTCGTCGCTGGACGGCTCCCTGCGGGCGGACGCATGGGAGACCATGCGACAGCGATTACTTCCTGATACTACCGTGGCTACTTTGAAGGGCGAGGCGCGGAGAGACCTAGCATGGTGCATTTTGACGACTGCCAGCGACCGAGCCTTCTGGAAACTTCGCGAGCGGGGTATCACGCTCGTCGATGTGGAATCACTGGCGGCCTGCTTTATCGCTTTGGCCGATGCCGCTCGCTCGAAGGACACCGCAGCGTGCGAATCGGCCGTGACAGAATACCGCACGCGGATTGCCGCGCTCCTGAAACAACCGCTCGGACCATTGCGCGGGTGCGTACAGTGTTCCCGGCCCTGTGTCTACGAGCCGCTGGGGCGATTCCTGGCCACCAGGCCGGGCGCTATAGGAGAGGTAAGAACGGCATTCGAGGCCGCCGACGTGGCTCAATCGGTGTCAAGCTACTGCCGGAATACAGCCGCGCAGATACTGTTTACGGTTGATGCGGGTATCGTCGAGGGACTGGCGATCTGCTTCTTCGCTCACGTGGCCGAGGATGTGGGTTCACGCGACCCGGCCGCGACGATCGGCCAGATTTTCAAGAAGAAGTCGAATGCAGCGCCCGTATGATGAAAGAAGTGCAAAGTCGTATGGTGGGCGTTAGAATAGCCCGCGCTCACGACGTTGACTAGCAAACATCGGGGTTGTCGTCGTGTTGCCAGCGGAACTGGATACGATTTCCGTCCTGGCTGACTGCCGCCACGCGAAGCCTGATCATCTGGCTGGGTTTGGCGAAGACCGGCACATCCGTTGTGTTCGTGATCGGCCCGTCTACGGCACGTCGAACAAGTCTTGCTCGCCAACCGCCCTTGCGGGTCTTTTCGGGGAGAAGGATGCATTCAACCATATCGTTCGTTCTCGGTAGCGATGGGCTGCGTTGATCGCGGTTCCCAGGGTGCGAAATGTCGAATCTGCTTGAGAACCCGCCGCGGGACAAGCTTACTGGCTGCCACTCGCCATCGGTGAGCGTGCCGACCCACTCTTCCACACGGACCACGACGATTCCATTGCGGCTGGCAGTGCCGTCAATTTGCGTGCAGAACGCCTGTGCAAGATTGGTGGCTTGGCGGAGGTTTTCGGCCAGAGTGACCAGAGACCGTCTATGATCTCGGTGACGGGCTATTACCCGGTAGCGGGCCAAAGGAATGCGGATCGGACGGCGAGGGGCCGACGAGTCAAAGCACTTGTGGGAATCCATGAGTTATCTCCTCTGTAA
>Ga0073936_10002189_pt1 | contig 29335 bp, 29 predicted proteins | sample AliMusrvi5mmetaG_FD_87041 | JGI IMG/M metagenome (GOLD analysis project Ga0073936, IMG submission 87041) | Freshwater lake bacterial and archeal communities from Alinen Mustajarvi, Finland, to study Microbial Dark Matter (Phase II) - Alinen... | ecosystem: Environmental > Aquatic > Freshwater >...
TAAGTCCGGTGCGCAACTACATCGAACCCGCGGACGGTCCCGCCCATGATCCGCGTCTTCAGCAACACCTCGAAATGAGGCAACTTCCCTGGCCATGGCTTCCCAAGCCTGTCCAAAAAGCGCCCGAACTCCCGCTCACTCGTTACCAAATCACCAGCCGCCCGCGTCCCCTGCATCCCGCTGCCCGCGATGATCAACACCTGCCCCGTCCCTGTCTGATTCGGCAGGAATGCCACCACGGCGAAGCCTTCCGATGCATGGGAGCCCAGCCCCGTCACCCGGTAGGTGGCCTGCTCTCCCGCTACCGGCTTCCGATTCTCCACAAACGGCTCCGAGCTCACGGCATCGATATCCATCCGGAAATTCATCTTCTCTTCAAAGATCTCCACCCATGGATTCGACCGCCTGCTTCCAATCAGTACCGCATTGGCCGACCTGATCCTGTCCGCCGGATAATCGCGCGCAAACTGCACCGTGAAACCAGAACCGCGGCTCGCCGTCAGCAGCGCCGCCACCAGATTCACATCAGCCAGGCTCGTGTACCGCCTCGACGTCAACCAGTCGGCCTCAGTCCCCCGGTTTCTCGGCCGCGCCAGGTCCATCATGCGCGCCACGTAATCATGGCTCAGGTAGTCCTTCAATGTGACCGGCTGTTGCAGCATGTCCTGCAGCAGACTCAGCGATGAATCGGCAACCACCACATCGGCCGCGCCGCCATCGGGCAGAATCCTCGACCAAAGCAGCCGCAGCGCCGGACTCTGGAACAAAGCCGGATGCCGCAACGCCTGGTTTTCCATCGCCAGCCACGCCGTCGAAACCGTCAGCACCGCGCACAATCCGCATACCAGATACAGCGCCCACGGCTTTGCCGGACTGGGCAGCGCCTCCGGCAGTGGCCGCGGCGTGAATCGTGGTATGTAGCCGCCCTTCGGAATCTCCAGAATGACCGGCTCATCCACTCCCTCATTTTCAAAGTACAGCGCCAGCCGCTTGCGGAGTTCACTCGCGTTTACCCGGACGACATTATCCAGATTCGTATCGTAGCCCGCCTCCCGCCGGAAGACCTCGATACCGATTTCCTGTTCCCGCAACTCCTGCCCTGGATGCTCGAAAACATGGTTGCAAAGGTGGAGCAGCAGTCCGCTCTGCCGGGGCGACTTGTTGAAGTGCCGGCTCTCCGCAATCCGCTGCGTCAATTCGCGGTAGCGGCTCGCTTCCAATACTGTGGCATCTGGTTTCAATGGCTTACGCCGATTATAACGTAACGGGGAGGCGGCGCTTCTACGGTAGTCTCTACGGTAAATAGTCTTGAAACACAGGACGGGCGAACCCATAATCGAACAGGAGGTTCCTCGTGAGTAACCGTTCTCTCTACCTGTCCGTCCTAATCGCCATCTCTTGTCTGATGCTCTCCGCCCAAACCAACCGTGGCGCGATCAGCGGCGCTGTCTATGATTCCACTGGCGCAATCATCCCCGGTGCGATCGTCAAGATTACCAACGCCGGAACCAATCAGACCTTCACTACCCGCTCCGCCGAAAACGGAACCTATGAGCAGACCCAACTGGAGCCGGTCTATTACAACGTTGCTGTAGAGCATCCCGGGTTCAAGCAAAAGCTGATCGACAAAGTGAAGGTCGATACAGCCGGGAACACGCGGATCGATGTCATCCTCGACGCCGGGGACATTGCGACCAAGGTCGAGGTCACCGCTGAGTCTGCTATGCTCAACACCCAGAGCGCCACCCTCGGCAGCACCGTCAGCCAGCGCCAGATCGAAGATCTCCCGATGGCCGAACGCAGCGTCTTCACGCTACTGCAGACCCTCCCCAATGTCAGCGGCGATTATTTCGGCGAAACCGGCTACGTCACCCAGACTCCTGAATCGCCGGTTGCGGGCTTCAGCTTCAATGGTGGACGCATGGGCTCAACGGCCATCCTTTCGGACGGAGCCAACAACGCCGCCGTCGGCGTCGGCCGGGCCGTCTCTACCTTCTCGCCGGATGTCGTCCAGGAATTCACCGTACAAACTTCCGCCTTCTCGGCCGAATACGGCCAGACCGGCGGCGGCGTCGTCAACGTCACCACCAAAAGCGGCACCAATGACTTCCACGAGACCCTCTACGGCTTTACCCGCAACCCGTACTTCAATGCGGCCCCCTATAGCAACGCCACCGTCGGGCGTCCCATCTCCAGTCGCCGCCAGACCCAGGCCGGCTTCCTGTGGGGCGGACCCGTATGGATCCCGAAACTCTACAACGGCCGCAACAAGACCTTCTTCTTCTTTGCGTATGAGCCGCAGTGGATGAGTGACGGCTCACCCATCAACGATCTGCTGCCCACCCCCGCGTTCCTGCAGGGCGATTTTAGCAACGCAGTGGCCGTGAATGGCGGTATCACCACCCGCGATATTGCCGCCAAATCCGGTGCGGCAATAACCGGCGACGCCACCATCTACAATCAGTTCGGTGTCTCAGGGAACCAGCTGACACGCCTTGCCGCCCCCGCCTCAGGACAGACCTACCTGCCGTTCCCCGGCAATATCATTCCAAAGAGCATGATAGACCCCACCGCGATCAAGATTCTCCAATACCAACCGAAGGCCAGTGATCCCTATCTGCTCTCCGGCGCACTCAACAACTGGCTCAGCAACCGTACCGTCACCAGCAGTGAAAAGCGCTACAGCATGCGGTTCGATCATAACCTCACCAACAATCATCGCGTGAACTTCCGCTACACTCACATCCCGCTCGATGCCTATCGCTACGCAGGCAACCAGTCCACCAACGTCGACCAGGTGAACTCCCTCACCAGCGATGCACAGCGCAGCAATCAATTCCTCCTCACCGAAACCTGGACCGTCACTCCCTCGATGGTGAACGATCTCCGCCTCAACTTCTACCGTGCCGATTATTCCAAGATCAATCCGCCGGCCTAGCAGACCCAAAATCTATCCTCGATGCTCGGCCTGCCCAGCGTGACCAGCGCGGGCCTGCCCTACTTCAACGTTGGCGGCAGCGCGGGCTGGGGCAACGTCGGCCAGCGGTCCATCAGTTCCATCGGTACGCAGATCGACGAAAGCTACAACATCTCCGACACGCTGAGCTGGACGCGTGGCGTCCACACCTTCAAGTTTGGGACTGACCTGCGCCAGTCGCTGATGAACGTCTCTACCCTCGGGTATGCCCAGGGTGGTTCCTATTCCTTCAACACTGCTTTCACGAACAGCGCGCAAAGCAGCGGTACCGGTGGCATCACGCTTGCGAGTTTCCTGCTCGGCGTGCCCAACACGGTCACGCTTGCCAACGCCGTAATCCCCTACTATTACCGTTGGTCCAGCGGCGCGTGGTTCGCCCAGGACGACTGGCGCGTCAAGCCCAACCTCACTTTGAACATCGGCCTGCGCTACTCCCTGCAACTTCCGCGCAGCGAGAAGTACAACCATCAAGGTACGTTCCTGCTGGACCAGGCACAGCAGGTCAACCTCCCCTCTCCGGTCACTCTCCCTACTGGCCAGAACCTTACCTCAGCGCTCGTGCCGCCCTTCGGCTATAGCGGCTACGGCGGGCGTTCCCGCTACCTCATGCCCATCGATTGGATGGGTTTCGAACCACGCTTCGGCTTTGCCTGGACCCCGCGCTACAGCTGGAACAGCAAAGGCAATCTGGTCCTGCGCGGAGGCTACGGACTATCGCACGCCCCACTCACCGGACTCGGCAACACTGCCAACCCGAACTTCGCCACGCCCACTAACAGCTTCGCCTGGAACGCCGGCCAACAGGACCCGGCTTATGTGATGCGACTCTCCAGTAATCCGCCGAAATTGAACGCGATTGCACCCGAACAGATCCTCAGCATCCCCCAGAACGGACTCGTCTATAACAACAGCCTCGCCATCCCCGGCTTCGTCATTGCCCCCGGAACCAAGAGCCCCTACGTGCAAAACTGGAACCTCACCGTCGGACTGCAACCCGGCAAGAGTTTCGTCATCGAAGCTGCCTATGTCGGCTCCAAAGGCACCCACCTGTTCACGCCAGGGCAAGCGCTGAATCTCTGCCCCTATGACGACATCACCGGTTACATGAACCAGAACCTCAGCCCATGGACATCCATCTCCGATCCGCTTGGCCGCAAGAACATCAACGGAGGTACGCTCTCCATACCGCGCTGCGGACAGGCCGAAAAATATCTGGGCTTTGACAACCTCATGTCGTATCTGCAAACCAGCGCCAGCAGCATCCGCCACGCCGGGTATGTCAACGTGAACCGGCGCCTCAACAAAGGGCTCTACTTCACCGGCGCTTACACCTTCGGCAAGGGCATCGATAACGCCTCCGATGCCGGGGAGCAGCTACAGGCGACCAGTTCGCAGAGTCCGGGTCAGGCCCGCTATGGAGGCACTTACGCCAATGATCGCGCGGTCTCCACTTATGACGTGAAGCATCAGATCAACGGCACCATGGTCTGGGACATCCCGTTCGGCGCAAACCGTCAATGGCTGCAACACCCCCCGAAGTACCTGGGCGCCGCCGTCTCCGGTTGGACGCTGAGCAGCAATGCCCGCATGCAGAGCGGCTTCCCGTTCCAACCCTTGATCACCGATGGCAATTACATCACAGGCGCCTCCGATTGGTCCGTCCGGCCCAACATTGTCGCAGGCGTGCCGCTCATCAACCCGCTCTACCAGTCCAATTGCAACGTCTCACCGTGCGAGCCCTATGCGAACCCCTCGGCCTACACGCGGCCGCCTCAGGGTCAGTTGGGCAACTCACCACGCACCATTGACTCTATTCGCGGCCCGCTCAAGAAATATCTGAACCTCTCGCTCCAGAAAAACTTCTATCCCTTCGGCAAGGACAATCAGAAACGAATCCAATTCCGCGTCGATGCGATCAACGTTCTGAACCATCCGAACTTCGGTTTCAACAACTACGGCAACGGCCGCATGATGACTGCCCCCAGCCAGGCCGCCCTCACCGCCGCTGAATATAATACCTGGGCCGCCGCTAACAACCAGCCGCTCTCCACCACCACCGCGGGCGCCGCGCAGCTTGCCCAGATCCAGAACTTCGTCACAGGCAGCTACATCAAAGGGACATCCATTTTGCCTGCCGATTTCTTCTCTTCGCAACTACCCCCGGCCTTTGCCACCACCGCTCCAAACAATATGGATATCCGCACACCCAACGGTTTCAAGGCCTACCGCATGCGGCAGGTCTACAACACCACTTTCGGCAACTTCAGCGCCAACAACGGCGGCACGGAATCGCAGCGCTACATACAATTCTCAATGAAGTTGTATTTCTGATCATGAAGATTCTCGCCAGCTACTTATTTTGTTCCGCTCTGCTTTCCGGGCAGATGACCATCGAGTCTCCGAACTCCAAATCTCGCCCGGCAATTTTGGCTGTGTGTGGAAATTGAATTGAGCCAATACTTGAACTATCCTGCTCCAAGCAGAGCCGCGACCGTGAGGGAGCGGTAAAAGGGGCACCTCTGTTTCCATGAGATCAGGAGTTCGGAGTCGCCGCTCGACTACCAGGTATTTCAGCGAGAGTCGAAGCAGCAGGGAAAGGTCAGCATAAAAGGGCGCTCCGCCAGTGGTTGCGATGCGGCGGAATACCGTATCGATGCCAACGCAAAATGGCAACCGTTGCAGATCGATTCCGCGTGCGCCTTTTCCGCCGAAGCAGTCACGAAGGCCGGAGGCTGGTACACGTTTGAACTGCGGGTTCTCCGAGCCGGCCAACCGCTTTCCACATACTCCGTCGCGCATGTTGGAGTCGGGGAAGTCTTCATCCTCGCGGGCCAGTCAAACGCCACCAATTATGGCGAGGCCCGCACGCAGACGGCCTCGGGGATGGTGGTCAGCTTCGATGGTACGACGTGGGCCATCGCCAGCGATCCGCAACCCGGGCCTCCAGACAAGAGCACGCGCGGCAGCCTCGTGCCCTCGTTCGGTGATGCAATGTATGCCAACTACAATGTGCCCATTGCCGTAGCTAGTGTTGGCCACGCCGGCACCAGTGTCCGGCAGTGACTGCCCAAAGGCGAGCGCTTCAACATCCCTGCCACCTCGAAACATTTTGTTAACCAGCTAGGCCCCGCGGAATGGGAATCTGACGGGACGCTCTTTGACGGAATGCTTGCCCGCATCTCTAGCTTAGGCCCGCGCGGTGTGCGCGCAATCCTATGGCATCAGGGCGAATCCGACACCCACCGCAAGCCCGAACAACAGCTGTCCGCCGATCAGTACACCGCGACGATGGAGAAAGTAATCCGCGTATCGCGAGAGCGTGCCGGCTGGGCGATCCCGTGGTTCACCGCGCAGGCCACCTATTGGGGACCCGATCGCCCGGCGTTCCCATCGATTCGGGAAGCACAGGCCAGGCTATGGAAACCGGGCCTGGCCTTGGAAGGCCCCGACACCGATTCGTTAACTGGAGAGGTACGCCAGAGTAAAGGGAAGGGCGTGCATTTCAGCGCCACGGGACTGGTGGAGCACGGCCGCCTGTGGGCTGCGAAAGTCTCTGCCTGGCTTGATACGCAGCTCAGGTAGCCGCCGGTTCTCTGTACGCGAACTTCAACAACGCCGGAGTCAAAATCGTAGTAGCGACCGCCATGCCGACAATAACGCCATAAACCGGCTGCGACATCACGCCCAACGTCAGCCCTAACTGCGCCGCCACCATGCCCACCTCGCTGCGCGGCACCATCCCGCAGCCAACTTGCAGTGCGTCCCTGCGTCCCATCGGCAATGCCGCGAGGCCGCATCCCGCAACCTTCGAAACCACCGCCGCCGCCACCATTCCAGCTAACAACAGAATCAGCGCCGGATTTCGAAACGCACCCAGATCGATATGCAGCCCCATCCCCGCCAGGAAGAATGGCACCAGCAATTCGCTCGCCCCGTGCGACAGGTCTCGCACGCGCTGTCCCGTCGATTCCGATAGCGCCATGCCCGCCAGGAAGGCCCCGATGATTGCCGCGACACCCGCATAAACCGCAAACAGCGAGAGGGCAAACAACAGGATAAGAGCGAACGAGAACTCCGCTTCCTGCGCCTTCGAAGACTCCTGCAACCACGGCATCAACTTGCTCATGGCCATCGAACCCCAGCGCGCAATGACAAAGACAAACCCCGCCGCTAATAAGGTCGAAACCGCGATTTCCAGAACGTTCACCGTGCCGCGAGCCATGCTGCTCACCACCGCCAGCACCAGCAACCCCAGCACGTCATCGATCACCACCGCGGCCATGACGACTTTGCTCGACCGCAATTGCAGCAGGCCCTTCGCCGTCAGTACCGATGCCGTAATCCCGATGCTGCTTGACGCCATCGCCGCCCCCGCGAAGACCGCCTCCATGTTTGGGTATCCAAACGCCAGCGTCACGCCAAACCCTGCCGCCATCGCGGCGATTACGCCGGCTACCGCGACCACAGCCGCCCTGCCGCCTACCTGAAACATCTCCGATGTCCGGATCTCCAGCCCTGCCCTGAAAAGCAGAAACATCATTCCCAGATCGGCCAGCGCGGAGAGCAACTCATTCGGCGCAATCCACCCAAGTACGCTCGGGCCCAACAATACTCCAGCCAAGATCTCGCCAACGATGCCGGGCTGCCCGAACTGTTCGAAGATTTCTGCAAATAACTTGGCCGTGCCGAAAACCAGCAGCATGACCAGCGGGATATTATCCATGTCCAATCATAAAACAGCCGGCCGGCACGATTGCTCGCGCCGGCCGGCTGTTTGGAACTATCTTTCGTGCTTTCTACTTCTTCGGTCCGAAGTAAGCGATCATGCCGATGGTAAGCGTTGCCTGGTTCTTGTACACCATCTGGCCGCGTCCACGGTCGAAGTAGTTCTTGTCTGACCAATCCTGGCGGTATTCCAATCTGGAAAGCAGCCAGTCAGTCGTCTTGTGCTCGCCCGTCAGCGTGAACTCACGTGCATTCTGCGGCACGCCAGTGCTGAAGCCGGAAGCGTCTTTGAACCACTCCAGGCGGCTGGCGATGGCGAACTTCGGCGATGCCTGATAACGGAAAGCGCCGGCGACTCCGCCGAATTTGTCAGATCCGCCGCCGATGCGGCGATCTGCCGCGAAGTCGACGTTCACATAGAACGAGGTCTTGGCATTGGCGTTCACCAGGATCGTGGTGTCATAAAGGTTGCGGAAGCCCTTGTTGGTGTCAGTTTTTTCGGGGCCGGTAAAGAAGTTATTCGACCAGGTTACTTTGCCCTTCGTTACGTTGCCGATGAAGCCCAGCGTCTTGCCAGTGTTGTTGTCCCACAGATTGTTCCAGCCGTTCACCACCATGACGCCGCCGGTGAAGGTCTTGCCCACCGGGAAGGTCGCTTTTGCGCCCATATGGTAATACGGAATCGCCCAGGCAAACAGCAAAGAGCGGGAATAGTTCCAGTTATCCTTGGTTTCGATAACTTCAGCGCCGGCCGTGGTCACAAACTTACCGAAATCCACTTCCAGGCCCTTTGCTGCCGGGGGTTTGAAGCTGACGTAAGCCTGTTCCAGATACCGGAAGGCTCCGGGCGCCGGATCGGTCGAGGACATCCACTTCGAGGCCTTGCCTCCGCCGATGTCGATACGGAACCCGACAGGCGCGGGCGCCATCTCCATCGTCAGCTTGGCGAAGTTCAGACTCGCTTCATTAGCGTTAAAGTTAAAGTTATACAGGCCGTTTGTGCCGGTCTGCGGGTGATTGAAGTTCAGCGTGTAGTATCCATCTACTGATCCGCTGAAATCCACCTTCCCGACAGTGCACCAGCACGGCGGCGGAGGCGGCGGAGCCGGCGCCGGCGTGGCAGCCGGAGGCGCCGGAGTCTGGCCAAAAATCGCTCCGGCAAGCGTAAGTGAAATGGTAAGTGCCTTATGAAAACTGTTGCAGCTCATTATTCTTGAATCTCCCTAAGTTTTATGCCTGACGGAATGACCCCATGCCCTTGCCATACCTGATCAGCCTGTCGTTGGACTTGCGATAACGTCATGGTACACCTCACCCCAACACCGGGTTAGGTGCTCTAGCTGATAGCGAAACGGCTAAAGTGCACGGAAATTACCGACTGGACGAACGAAGCCCTGCTCCACCTTAGTCCTGAAGCCAGACCAGGTAGACCATTCGACTTTCAATTAGCAAACATGCAACACAGGCATTTGGTGTGCTTTGCTCCTGCCTGGCAGCATTGCGGCATCCTGAGTATATTGACAACGTAGTCTCGTCCTATTCTCTTCGGCCACGGAGTTGAAATTTGTAACTCCCAAATCCAAACTTGTCAGCTCGGACTTGTTCGTCTTTCAGACTACTTCGCTCAATTGCAATTCTATGCGTCCACGTAGCTCATGGCCAATAGATATTTTCAATGGGGATTATAGTGGGGCCGTGTAGGGGAATTTCGTGATTGAATAACATCCGTGGAATGAGTGGGTTGTGGCGCGCTGAAAATAATCCTTGGCGGCGCGAAAAAATGCGCCTGTTTCGGACCCCTCCACGATGGACAGCTAAAAAGATTGGGATCAGAATGTCCTGATCTTGCTTCCGGGCACGGCAGCCTGCCGCCGTGCCCGCCGGCTAACAGCCATGAATAGCGATCCCGCAAAGGCATAGCCGGACCGAATGACCAATGTTGTCTATTGGCGATCTCTCCGGGACAAAATGGCGGACGGCGATGCCTGTCTCCTTGCTGTCCGGGCCGGCTCGCGATCCACTGTAATATTAAGGATTTACAGGCAATCCGCCAATGTCCCATGCCAATAGATAATTTCAATGGACTCAATAGAAACGTTTCGCTTCTCACAACGCCTCTCCCCGTTGCATGATGGTAAGACCTCGCCAGGTTTGCGCGAGGCTTGTCCCAAGCTGAGACCAGTCCCATGAGGAGACTTAAAACTGAATGAGTTCGTTATTCTTGCTTTGTTTATCCGCCGCAGCTGTGTTCGCACAGGCTCCGCAGGCGGTGCCATTAACCATAGATCAGAAATTGGCCGCACTCGACGCGGCGACGAAGGCCGCTCAATCCGCTGGCGATAACGCCTGGATGCTGGTGAGTTCGGCTCTGGTGTTGATGATGACCGGACCAGGGCTTGCGCTTTTTTACGGCGGGTTGGTTCGGCGCAAAAACGTTCTCGGCACGATGATGCAGAGCTTTATCCTGATGGCCGTCGTTACCGTCTTGTGGGCGCTGTTCGGTTACAGCATTGCCTTTGGTGAAGGCAGCCCTTACTTCGGCGATCTTCGATATGTGTTCCTGGAAGGCGTAGGCAGCGCTCCGAATGCCGATTACGCCGGCACGATTCCCCAGGCGACGTTCATGGTTTATCAGTTGATGTTCGCCATCATCACTCCGGCGCTCATCAGCGGAGCATTCGCGGAGCGGATGAAGTTCAGCGCCATGCTGCTGTTCACGGTCTTGTGGACTACCATCGTGTACTTTCCGATGGCGCACATGGTGTGGGGTAAAGGCGGTCTTTTGAACGCGTTCCTTGGTGGCAGGATCCCCTGTCTTGATTTTGCCGGCGGCACGGTGGTACATATCACTTCGGGTGTCTCGGCCCTTGTTTGCGCCATATACATGGGGAAGCGCGAAGGCTACCCCCATGAGGCCATGAAACCGCATAGCATGGTATTAAGCTTTATCGGCGCTTGTATGTTGTGGGTCGGCTGGTTCGGCTTCAATGCCGGTAGCGCTCTGGGAGCCTCCGGTCTGGCCACCAGCGCGTTCATCGCCACGCACTTTGCCGCTGCGGCAGCCACCATCGGCTGGGTCGTCGCTGAATGGATCGGGCATGGCAAGCCCAGCGTGCTGGGCGGCATCTCCGGCGCGGTCGCCGGTCTGGTTGCCATCACGCCCGCGTCGGGTTTTGTGAAGCCGTTTCCGGCCTTTGCGATTGGTCTGGCGGCCGGCGTTTTATGCTATTTAATGGTGACCAAGGTGAAGGCCAGGTTCGGATATGACGATACGCTCGACGCCTTCGGCGTCCACGGCGCGGGCGGTACCCTCGGCGCGATTCTAACCGGAATCTTCGCCACCAGTGCTATCAATGACGGACTCAAAGACGCGGCCGGCAAGGTACAGCCGCTGGGCCTGGTGGATGGCAATGGGCAGCAGGTTATCAATCAGTTGATCGGTACGGGTATTTCGTGGGCAATCGCGATTGTCGGCTCGCTGGTTATATTGAAAGTGGTCGACATGACGGTGGGTCTTCGCGTAGACAAGGACCAGGAGACCGTAGGCCTGGATCTGAGCATGCACGGCGAAGAAGGATACAATCTCGACTCGTAAGGAAAGGAATACATCATGAAGAAAATCGAAGCGGTAATCCAGCCATTCAAACTGGAGGAAGTCAAGGAAGCGCTCAAGAATATCGGCATTGATGGAATGACCGTTATCGAAGTGCGCGGCCACGGGCGCCAGAAGGGCCACAAAGAAGTTTATCGCGGACAGGAATATCAGGTCGACCTTCTTCCTAAAGTGAAGCTGGAGATGGTGGTTCCCTCCTCACGCGCGGATGAAGTGGTGAAGACGCTGGTCACCGCCGCACGCACCGGCAAGATCGGCGACGGCAAAATCTTCATTACAGAAATTGCCGAAGCGATCCGTATCCGTAACGATGAGCGCGGCGAAACAGCGCTGTAGTAACATGCGGGGCATGGATCGCTCCATGTCCCGATTTTATGAAATTGGGGTCTCCTTGTGAATACGCAATTTGCAGCAGAGCTGGAGGCCGCGCGCGAGGAATTCTTCCGGACCGGCGATAGTAACGCCGTCTTCGCGGCCCGCAGCCGTTTCGTGGATGACGCGGTACTCGACGCATATACCGAATTCCTGGCCCCCGCTTTTCCTGACGGAATCGCGGTGCTCGCGGTTGGCGGCTATGGCCGCATGGAACTGTTCCCACATTCCGATATCGACATTCTGCTCCTGACGGAGAAAGGTCCGCACTCCCGCGACGCCAAGGAAGGCCTCTCCTGCTTCCTGAAAGCCATCTGGGATAGCGGCCTGCGCCTGAGCCACTCCGTGCACAGCGTGCAGGAGTGCGTGGAACTGCACGAACAGAACATCGAGCTCAATATCAGCCTGCTCGACGAACGCTTCCTGTGCGGCACGCATGCGGAATACGCGCGCCTTCAGGAGCGGCTCCCCAAGTTCATCGCCGCCGAACGGCAGACCCTCATCAAGCAACTCGAGCGCCTCACTAACACCCGCCATGGTAAATACCACGGGACGATCCATCACCTGGAACCGAACATCAAGGAAACACCCGGCGGACTGCGCGACTTCCACCTGGTGTGGTGGCTCACGAAATTAGCCGATCCGCATCGCGCCGCCCCTGCCTGGCTGGAAGGCCTCAGCGATGCAAAGTCTTTCGTGCACTCCCTGCGCTGCTTCCTGCACTACCAGACCGGCCGCGATAACAACCTGCTCAGCTTCGACGCACAGGAGTCTCTGGTCGAGCTTCCCTTCATTGACGCCTCCGACGCAGCAGGCCTCATGCGCCAGTATTACCGCGCGGCGCGAGCGATTTTCCGTGCCGCCACCCGCGCCGCCGAAGAAAGCACAGGCAAGAGCAGTTCCATGCTCCAGTCCTTCCGCGACTGGCGCTCACGGCTCTCCAACTCCGAATTCACCGTTTCGCGCGACCAGATCCTGCTCAAGACTCCCAACCTCCTGGAACAGGATCCGGAAGCGGCATTGCGCCTTGTCCGCTTCGTTGCGCGCCATGGCATCACGCCCGGCGCCGATACCGAGCGCCGCATCGAAGCCGCGCTGCCCGCCATCGCCGCATACTATAGCGAGCCGCGCCCGTTGTGGAACTACCTCCAGGAAATCTTCCAGATGCCGCTGGCGATGCAAGGCATACGCATCATGCATGAGACCGGCCTCATGGGCGCCGTTTTCCCCGAATGGCGGGAGATCGAATGTCTTGTCCATCGCGACTTCTATCATTGCTACACAGTTGATGAGCACACCCTCATCACCATTGAAAATCTGCTGGCCCTGCGCGAAAACAAAAACCGCTCCGTGCAGCGTTTTCAGGAACTGCTGCAGGAGGTCGACCAGGTCCCGATCCTGATGTTCGCCCTGCTTTTTCACGATACCGGCAAAGGCAATGCCGACGTCAGCCACGCGCAGGAGTCCGTCCTCATCGCCAATCACGCGATGGAGCGGATAATGATGCCTGAGGAGCAGCGCGAAACCGCGCGCTTCCTCATCGATCAGCACCTGATACTCTCGTCGTTCATGAACTCGCGCGACCTTGATGACCCGTCCACCGCCAGCTTCCTGGCCGAACGCGTGGGCACCATTGAGCGCCTCAAATACCTTACTCTGCTGACCTTCAGCGATATCAGCGCCGTTAACCCGTCGGCGATGACACCGTGGCGCATCGAGCAACTCTGGCGCGTCTACATCCTCGGCCACGCCGAACTGACCCGCGAACTCGATACCGACCGCATTGTGCCCGACCCGGCCGACCACGCTCCGCGTTCGGAGTTCCTGGAGGGGTTCCCCAAGCGCTATCTGCGCACGCATTCGCACGAAGAGATTGAAAGCCATCTGCTGCTCGAACGGCGCAGTCGCGCCGCCGGTGTGGCCCTCGATATCGTCAAGGAAAACGGTGTCTACCGGCTCACCCTGGTGAGTACAGATCGCGCCGGTCTGTTCGCTTCCATCGCCGGAGCGCTCTCCAGCTTCGGCATGAATATTTTGAAGGCGGAAGCCTTCGCCAACCGCCGCGGTGAAATTCTCGATACCTTCAATTTCTCCGATCCCGGCCGCACCCTGGAACTCAATCCGCCGGAACTGGAACGGCTCCGCGTCACCCTGGAGCGCGTCACCCTGGGCAAGATTGACGTGAAAAAGCTGTTGCTGAGCCGGCCCAAAACCTCGGCCCCCAGCCGCGGCTCGGTGATTAAGCCCACCGTCCGCTTCGATTCCGAAGCCTCGGCCTCGGCTACGCTGGTAGAGTTGATCGCTCAGGACCGCCCCGGCCTGCTCTACGACCTGGCCTCGGCGTTTTCCTCTTCGGAGTGCAACATCGAAGTTGTGTTGATCGATACCGAAGCCCACAAGGCTCTCGATGTCTTCTACATCACCTCGAAGGGCCAGAAGTTGACCCTGGAGCAACAGGCCAAGCTGGAACAGCGGCTGATTCAGGTCTGCGGCGTCTAGGCAGTGGAGCCTGAAAGTGAGATGAGCCAATGTAGCTCCCTTACGGTCGCGGCCCCGCTAGAAGCATGCGCCTACTAGCCGAGCCGCGACCGTAAGGGAGCGATATGTCTCGGCGTCTCTACCGTTTTCGCGCGACCACGAATAACGACAGGCCCTTCCACGGCAACACGTAGTCCAGCAGGCGCCAGAACCACAGCGTCTTGTCGAAGATCTTCAGCGTGACCTTTGACAGGCCCTGCCTCCCGATCACCTTGCTCGTCAGCCACCAGAAGCCGGCCGCGGCCTTATTCATGTCCAGCACCGATTCGACCTGAAATCCCGCGCCTGTCAGCAGCGATTCCAGTTCGGCGCGGTCGAATCGACGCTTCTGTCCCATCGCGATATCGATCGAGCCATACAGGTGCTTACCCTGCGGCGCAATCAACAGCAACGCGCCGCCCGGCTTCAATGCCTTGTACAGATCGGCTACCGTTCGCGCTGGCTCGTCCAGCCCCTCCAGTACATTGATCGCCAGTGCCGTATTGAACTCCGCGTCCCACGCTGCCCAATCGGAGACCTCCACGTTCGGCGTCCGCAGAAACCGGTTGCGCAGTGCGTGCAGGTGGATCGGATCACGCTCCACGGCAACGTAGCGCATCCTGCGCCCCATCAGGCGTCCGGAAAAGGTCCCGATGCCGGCGCCGATCTCAAGATTGTCGTCTCCCAGCAATGGGCGCATCAGCGAGCAGACCCAATCGATATAGGCTGGCGTCCGGGTCTGGTTGATCAGGCTCTGCCGCTCGTGGGCCGCCTCATAGATATCATCAATCAGCCAGAACTTCAGAATGACGGCCAGGGCCTGCACCCCGTCCTTCCAGCCGATCTTTTTCCCCTCTTCGAACGTCCGGCCGTGGTAGCTGATCGGAACCTCGTAGATGCGGAACCGCCGCTTGGCGCACTTCGTCGTGATCTCCGGTTCGAACCCAAACCGGTTTGACCGGATCGGAATTGATTTCAGCAGATCCGTGCGGAATACCTTGTAGCAGGTCTCCATGTCCGTCACATGAATGTTCGAAAACACATTCGACGTGCCGGTCAGAAACTGATTGATCATCGTGTGCCAGAACGGCAGCACGCGGTGCGCCTCGCCCGCAAGGTACCGCGACCCGAACACCGCATCCGCCAGCCCGGAAAGCAGCGGCTTCAGCAGAATCGGGTACTCCGTGGGATCGTATTCCAGATCCGCATCCTGAATCAGGCAGAAGTCACCTTTTGCGTGCCCGATCGCGGTCCGCACCGCTGCGCCTTTCCCTTGATTCACTTCATGCCGGAACAGCCGGATGCAGGAGTGCTGTGCCGCCAGCCTTTGCAGAATATCCCAGGTGCCGTCGCTCGACCTGTCATCGACAATCACCAGTTCCCGCTTCAACTCCTCGGGTAACGGGGCCGCAAGGACCTGTGCCAGACTGCGCTCGACGACAGTTCGCTCATTGAAGACTGGGATAAGAATACTTAGCAGCACGGGATATTCCATGATAGCCCACGGCTGCTTTCGCGCTCCACGCGATTTACCGAGGCGGCGGCTCCAGATCCACTACCGTTGCCCCCCACGAGCCAGCCTCCACAGGTGCGTCGCGGAAGCCTTTGACGTAGGACTTGGTGGCCAGAATCCTGCGCACCGTTTCCCGCTGGACCCCAATCCCTTTGCCATGGACAATGCGCAGTGCGCGGAGCCCCATCTCATACGCTTCGTCGAGGTAGGCATCGACAGCCGCGGCGACGTCGCGCGGCGCGATCGTGTGCAGGTCGAAGACGTCCGTGATGGGAATGCGTACCGGTTCCATTCACATTCTCTGGCGGCGGGCTTCGTACAACAGGACTCCCGCGGCGACGGCTGCGTTCAGGCTTTCGACTGCCATCGTAGGGATCGCGACCGGCTGAGCGGCATCCTGGATCCGCTGGCTGACGCCGCGGCCTTCGTTGCCGATGACAATCGCGCACCGATCGGCGAGGTTGGCCTCCGCAGCTAGCACGGCAGCGCGGGGCATCGCCGCATAGAGGGGGAGCCCCAAATCGATAAGCTCCTGCGGCTCCATCCGATCCAGCAGAGGCAGCCGGAAAATAGAGCCGGCACTCGCCCGGACCGCTTTCGGGTTGTACGGGCTGACGGTCGATTTCAGAAACACCGCTCCAGTTGCGCCGAAGGCCTCCGCCGCGCGGAGAATCGCACCGGCGTTACCTGGGTCCTGCAGGCCGTCCAGTACCACCAGTAGTTCCGGCGCCGTGCGCAGCTCTTGCCATGTCCAGAGCCGTGGCTTCACCAGCGTGATGACTCCCTGGCTCGCCTCGGTCGCCGCCACTTCCGCGAATAGGCGATCCTCTACAGTCACGCTGTCGACAGTCGATGGTATGCGATTGCGGGCAGACTCGCTGACGATCACCCGCTCGATCTCCGCTCCGCTGCGCAGCGCCTCTTCCAGTAGATGTAATGATTCGGCCACCATCGAGCCCGATTCCGTGAGTTCCCCGCGCGAAACCGCACGGCGAAGCATCTTCACCAGCGGGTTGGCCGGGCTCGTGATTATGGGAAGCGAGGTCATTCTAGTAGACTGTAAAAGGATAACGCAGACGTGAGACGCATGCTATCGATAGCAGGGGCTCTGGTGGCTTTAGTCTTTGCCATGCAAATGGCTCGCGTCTGGATGCAGATCCGAACCCAATCCAGCCGTGACGAGGCCCAGTTGGCCGATGTGATTTTGATTCTCGGGGCAGCGGAATACAACGGACGTCCTTCTCCTGTATTGAAAGCCCGCCTGGATCATGGGCTCGAACTGTATCGCAAGGAACTGGCTCCGCTGGTCCTGACCACGGGCGGCGCCGGCGGCGATCCGATGTTCACCGAGGGCGGCGTGGGCCGTGCCTATCTCATCAAGCAGGGAGTCCCGGCCGAGGCGATCATCGTGGAGATGGAGGGCGAGACCACCATGCACTCCACTGCCGCGTCAGCCGAGATCATGCTCCGCATGGGGCTCAAATCGTGCATCGTGGTCAGCGACGGCTACCACATTTTCCGTGCGAAACGGATGCTTGAGCAAAGGGGACTGCAGGTCTTCGGCTCCCCGCGCTCCATACCGGCAAAGGACAGCTGGAAAGAGTGGTGGTTGTATGCGCGGCAGGCGTTCGGCTACATTCTTTGGACGGTTGGGATCACAATCTGAACATATTGCGCAGTCGCTTGGTCTGCACGCGGCTGACCGGCACTTCGGTCTGGCGTTTATCGTCCATGCGGATCTGAAAGCTGGAGTTGAACCACGGGATCACTTCCCGGATTCGGTTAATGTTGACCAGCCAGGAACGGTGCACGCGCCAGAAGATTTCAGGGTCGAGGCTGGCCTGAAGCTCATCGATCGTCTTATATGTGGACTCGCCCTCAATCCCGGTGCCGGCCACCGTGATCATTTTTTCGTCGATGGTGGCGTAGATGATGTCCTGCACGTCTACGATCAAGTTGCGGTTGTCCTTGCGGATGAGGATTTTATTACGATACCCGCCCGCCGCGGTTTCAGGCTGCACCGCCGGGACCCTGGCCCGCTCCTCCATCGATTTGCGGACGCGGTCAATGGTGACAGCGAGTCGCTCTTTTTCGATTGGCTTTAGCAGATAGTCCGTAGCCGCGGCCTTGAAGGCATCGATCGCGTATTGATCGTAGGCGGTTGCAAGAACGATGTGCGGCAGCGGAATGCCGCTCTCCCGCAGGCTTTGGATGACGCCCATGCCGTCCAGTCCGGGCATCTGTACATCGAGGAAAACAAGGTCCGGTTCTAGATTTTCGATGAGCTTGAGGGCCTCCAGGCCATTGGAGCCGGTGCCGACCAACTCGATGTCCGGGAAGTCCTTCAACAGATAAGCCAGTTCGTCGGAGGCGAGTTGTTCGTCATCGGCAATCAGCGTGGAAATGGAGGTGACAGTCGCGCGACCGGGCATCTAAATGTTAGTATAACATTAAGGCTTTTTCTAAATATCAGTTGGAAGCCTTGCGTCCAGGGCAGATGAGGTTGCCGGATCCATTTCGGAGATCCCGATCCTTAGTTGATAATCGAAACCGGAAAATATTCCGCCGGAGAGGGCGGAAACGATCTGATCATGCACCTTGGAATGACATATTACTACTAAAGAAGCGCACATGAAGGTCCTAGTAATTGGTGGTACGTTGTTTATCGGGCGGAATCTCGTCGCCGAACTTTTGAAGGCCGGCCATGAAGTTTCGGTATTGCACCGCAAGCCCGAACACGATCTCGGCAAGAAGGTGATCAATCTCACGGGTGACCGCAATGACGCGGAGTCCGTGAAGCGTGCTGTTGCCGGCCGGTCTTTCGACGTGGTCTTCGATAACGTCTATGACTGGGAGCGGGGCACGACGTGCGCGCAGGTGGAAGGCACGGCCAAGGCGCTCTGCACCAATCTGCAGCGTTACGTTTTTATCTCCAGCGTCGCCGCCTATGGCGACGGGTTGAACCACCACGAAGGCGATGCGCTTGCGCCGGATAACCATCCGGACCTTTATATCCGCAACAAGGCCATGAGCGAGCGTATGCTGTTCCGCCTGCATCAGCGGCACGGGTTCCCTGTGACGACGCTGCGCCCTCCTTATATTTATGGACCTGGAAATCCCTTTTACCGGGAAGCCTTCTTTTGGGACCGTCTGCGCGACGGGCGCCCCATCATTATCCCAGGCGACGGACGTCGCCTGATGCAGTTTGTTTTTGTGAAGGACCTGGTCACGGCATGCATGAAGGCGATGGTTGAGCCGAATGCGATCGGGCATGCGTTCAACATCGCCAACGCCCGGCCGGTCACGCAAACAGAAGCCGTGCAGGCGATGGCCGATGCCTGCGGCAAGCGGGTGGAGTTTGTGCGGATTCCGCGCGAGCGGATTTTGCGTTCGGGCGGCCATCCGATGGGCCCGCAACTCTATTTCGGCGTCTACTACGACATGCCTCCCATCACCCAGGTGATTGCCAAAGCGCAGCGGGTTTTGGGTTTCCGTCCCACGGATTTTGCTACCGGCCTGAAGGAAAGCTATCGCTGGTATTTGCGCCACAATGAAAGGCCTGCTCCCGATTACGGATTCGAAGACGCCCTGCTTACCAAGGTCAGCGCGGCTGTCTAGAAAGAACTCCCCGTGATGTAACAAAGTCCGGCATGAAAGTAGGGCTATGATTGTTTATGGCCTACTACGTGACCGGAAGACCATCCTCGCCGGAATACGCTCCCTATTTTTCGCGATACGTCGACCTGGTAAGAGGCGAAGACATCATCTTCGCGCTCACTGGACAGATCGATCGAACCATTCCTACTCTTCGCGCAGTGAGCGAAGAAGCCTCACTGAAACGTTACGCCCCCGGAAAGTGGAGCCTCAAGGAGTGCCTTGGCCACATGATCGACACGGAGCGGATTTTCGCCTACCGCGCGCTGCGCATCGCACGCGGCGACCAGACGCAGCTGCCAAGCTTCGATCAGGATGCCTTCGTTGCCGGCGCGAACTTCGATAATCGTCCGTGGTCGGACCTGCACTCGGAGTTTGAACTCCTGCGGCGCGTGAATGTCCTCATGTTCCGTGGCTTCGATAAGCAGGCCTGGCAATTGCGCGGCCACGCCAGCGGCAATGAATTGAGCACCAGGGCCGCGGCGTATATCATCGCAGGGCACGAATTGGCGCACATGCAGCTGATTCGCGAAAAGTACATCGGGTAATTGTCGATGGGCCCCGAGCATCAGTTTGCAGTAACGGTCGTATGGACCGGCAATCAGGGCAGCGGGACTTCGGGCTATCGCGCCTATTCCCGCAGCCATGAAATCAGCGCCGGGTCCAAACCTGTGTTATTGGGTTCATCGGCCACGGCCTTTCGCGGCGATGCCTCGCGGTATAACCCGGAAGAGCTACTGATTGCCGCGCTCTCGGCCTGCCACATGCTCTCCTACCTGCATCTGTGCGCGGTGAACGATGTAGTGGTAACCGCCTATGCCGATGCGGCCGCGGGTGTGATGGTGCTCGATAAGGACGGCGCCGGGCGGTTTACCGAAGTGACGTTGAAGCCGCGCGTGACGCTTGCGGCTGGTTCGGATGCCGCAGTAGCGGAGCGCTTGCACGGTGAAGCAAATCGATTGTGCTTCATCGCCAATTCCGTCAATTTTCCGGTGCATCATGACCCGATTGTTCTTCGCGAGCCGGCTTAAGCAAGTGAAGGTTGTATGATCGTAGTATCGGTGTGATTTGCCGGAGTATGCACCAAAGATGAAAACATTCGCAGTAACGGGTGGAGAGGCTCAAGCCAGATTATCCTTGGACTTCAATTCGCCGGTGAGTCTTGTCTACAGTCGCGAGGATTTCGCGGACATTCCCCTGCCCGAAGGCGTCACCAGGTTCCCGGAACTGCGCTACATGGGCTCCAAGCGAAGGTTGTTGCCTTGGATTCACGGCGTGCTGCGCGGATTATCGTTTGAAACCGCGGCCGATCCATTTGCCGGGAGCGGATGCGTTTCTTACCTCATGAAGGCGATGGGCAAGAAGGTGATTGCATCAGACTTCCTTAACTTTCCATCGGTCCTTGCCAAAGCCACTATAGAAAACAACAAGCAGCAGTTGGATGGTGCCGCTGTTGAGCGACTGATGCGTCCGCGGCGGAATGGCCCGCGCTTCATTCAGAAGACCTTTGCTGGAATTTTTTATACCGAAGCCGACCTGAAGTTTCTGGATCGTATCTCCGGAAATATCGATGAACTTGAGGATACCCATCAGCGTGCTTTGGCACGAGCTGCACTCATTCGGTCCTGCTTGAAGAAGCAACCTCGCGGTGTGTTCACCGTTTCAGGCGACCTTTCCCGCTACGATGACGGGCGGCGTGATTTGAGACTCTCGATGGAAGAACATTTTCTCGAACAGATCGCTGCTTTCAATGCGGTTGTTTTCGATAACGGACAGCGAAATACCGCAAACCGTGCGGACATCTTTACGCTGAAACCGAAGGGGATCGATCTCGTCTATCTAGACCCGCCCTATGTGCCACGCTCCGATGATAACTGCTACATGAAGCGGTATCACTTCTTAGAGGGGCTCTCCTGCTATTGGAAGGACCTTCGCATCATGGAAGATACGAAGGTGAAGAAGATCGAAAAACCCTTCACGCCCTTCAGCTACCGGAAAACAGCCGTGCAGGCATTTGACCGGATGTTCCATTTGTTTCGCGACAGCAAGATTGTCCTTTCCTACAGCTCGAATGGGTATCCGGATCGCGAGGTGCTCGAAACCCTATTGCGCAAATACAAGCCAACGGTAACCGCCTATGAGAAACCTCATCGGTATCACTTTGGCACTCACGATAAGGTGGAGCGTGCGGAAGTTCGTGAGTACCTGATTGTGGGTAGATAAATGAAACTCGTCGAGCAGAAGCTGGAAGAGATCATCGGGGCCTTGTCTACGCTGGAAACCTCCTGGCAAGACGATCACACTTCGAACGTGATTGCCTGTCTGAAGAGCATTGAGCTTAAGCCGGAATATGGACTTAACGATATCGGCAGTCTTTTCGAACCGGATTTCCGCACCGGGTTTACGATAGCGCAACTGTTCCTGGGGATCTCAAAGGATGAACTGCAGGACCACTTAGGCGCATTGCTTGGGTCAGTTAATATCGGCGCAAAGAGTTATATCAAGAATCGTGGCGCTTTCCTGGCTGCGTTTGTATCGTTGGGGCTTCCGGAGGCGATGGCGCCGGGCCGTGAATTTCAAACCGGTGTGGAGCGACATTCTTGTCGAGCGGCTCCGTAGCGGACGCGGCAAGGCGATCAAGGGCCAAAAGCGAGGGCGGGATCTGGAGGATTTTACGGAAGCGGCAGTTCGCCGGGTATTTGGGGATCGCTACGCATCGCGCTGCCAGTTCAGCGGGGTTGCCGGCAAGGCCGCCAAGTGTGACTTCGCCATTCCCGATGCCGCTAAGCCCCTGATTGTCATCGAGTCCAAAGGGTACGGGGCTACAGGCTCGAAGATGACCGATGTTGTGGGCGATGCAAATAAAATTATTGAGGCGAAGCGCCCCGATGTGCGATTCATTCTTGTGACGGATGGCATCACCTGGACGCGCCGTGAGAACGACTTGCGGCGGCTGATTCAACTGCAGAATGATGGCAAAATCATGCGCATCTACACCAAGAGAATGGCCGGGCAATTCGAATCGGATCTGCGTACGCTGAAAGCTGAATACGAGCTTTGACTACCTCTTGATGTACAGCTTGTAGAAGTAAAACGCCGACAGCGTGAAGCCGATGGCGATCACCACTTTTCGCACCGAGGCCGACGGGAACCGCAGCGACAGCCGCGCGCCGATGTAGCCGCCGGCGATCGCCGAGATGGCCATCGGAATCGCGTAGGTCCAGTTGACCTTGCCTTCCATCGTGAACCACACGGCGGCCACTCCGTTCATGATCACCGCCAGCAGCGTCTTCAGCGCGTTCATCTCATGGACGTCGCGCAGGCCCATGTAGGCCAGGGCGCTCAGCATCAGAATGCCGATTCCGGCGCCGAAGTACCCACCGTAAATTCCCACGAAAAATTGCGCGCAGGCGAGCATCGCCAACTGCCGCTGTGTGTGATCCGACGCCTTGGGAACACTCTGACTCTTGGTCATCCGTGCCACCAGCGGCTGCAAGCTGAAGAGCGCCGAGGCCAGCAGAATCAGCCACGGCACGGCCATCGTGAAGTAGCTTTCATCGGTGCGAGTGACAAGGACCGTTCCAATCAGGCCGCCCACCAGGCTGGGTGCGAACAGCCACCACAGCAGCCGTGGCGGATGTTGCACGTCCTGCCGGTAGCCCCACGCGCTGGCGAGCGAGCCGGGCACGAGTGCGATGGTGCTGGTGCCGTTCGCCATCACCGGCGACAGCACGGCGAGCAGCGCAGGAAAGGTCAGCAGCGTGCCGCCGCCGGCGATGGCGTTGACGGCTCCGGCCAGAAAAGCACTCACGCAGAGCGCCGTGTAAACAAGGATCGAATCCATCAGTTGGTGCGCCTCAGTGCTTCCACCGCGGCCTTCGCCGTATTGGTGTGAATCGTGACCGTATCTTCGAGCTTCATCGCATAGCCGCCGGCGAGCGTGATACAGACCGGAACTCCCCGCCGGAATGCCGCCTCCATCACCATCACGTCGCGTTTGTAAAGTCCGTCAAGCGTGAGTAACAATCCACCCAGTTTATCCTGCTCGTACGGATCGGCCCCGGCCACATACATCAGCAGCTGCGGCTGATGTTCGTCAAGCGCGGTCTCAACCGCCTTGCCAAGACGCTCCAGATATTCCTCGTCCGCGGTGTCATCTTCCAGATGGATATCGACGGTGGAAGGCGGCTTCTGCTGTGGATAGTTATTGAACTGGTGAATGGAGAGCGTATAGACCGACGGATCGCCGGCGAAGATCGATGCCGTGCCGTTGCCCTGGTGCACATCCACGTCAACCACCAGCGCCCGTTCAATTACCTTTTCCTTTTGTAGAACACGGATCGCCACGGCCACATCGTGAATGGCGCAAAAGCCTTCGCCGTGGGCGTGGAACGCATGGTGGAAGCCACCGCCCACGTTGTAGGCAGCCCGATGCTTGAGCGCGCAGCGCGCGGCGAGTGTGGTCCCCCCGGCCGCCAGCCAGAAGCCATCCACCATCGGCCGCGAATACGGAATCTCCAACTGCAGGATCTCGTGATAGCTGAGCGTGCCGTGCTTGAGCCGGGTAACCCAACTGCGGTCGTGCACCAGCAACAGATCCTCGTCGTCAGCCGGCGATGGAGCGATGAAATCCGTCTCGGCGGCGAAGCCTTCGGCGAGCATGCGCTCCCGGATCAGCTTGTACTTAATCGAGGGGAAGACGTGATCGCCGAAGTGGAGGTCGTAGCCTTCGTGATAGATCAGTTGGAGGGCATGCATGATTGTAGTGCCGAAATGATAGCCACGCTGTAGACGTCTTCGGAGGAGCAGCCGCGTGAGAGGTCGTTGGCGGGTTTGGCGAGTCCTTGGAGTATAGGGCCGTAGGCCGCGCCACCGGCCAGGCGTTCCACCAGCTTGTAGCCGATGTTGCCGGAGGCGAGGTCAGGAAAGATGAGCGTATTGGCGTGGCCGGCCACGGTCGAACCGGGAGCTTTGCTTTGTCCCACGGCTTCCACCAGCGCCGCGTCGGCCTGTAGTTCGCCATCCACATGCAGATCGGGCGAACGTTCGTGGACGATGCGCATCGCCTCCACGACCTTATCGATCTTCGGGTGCTGTGCGCTGCCTTTCGTGGAGAAGCTCAGGAAGGCAATCGACGGCTCGACATTCATGAGCGCCCGCACCGATTGCGCAGTCGCCACCGCGATATCGGCCAGTTCGACCGCAGTCGGATCGATAACAATCGCGCAATCGGCGAAGGCGAAGATGCCGTTGTGGCCGTGTGTGCGGTCGGGCACCGCCACCAGAAACAGGCTCGAAACCGTGGTGACTTTCGGCTGCATGCCGATGCAGTGAAGCGCAGCGCGGACCGTCTCGGCGGTTGTGTTGGCGGCGCCGCCGACGTAGCCATCCGCATCCCCGGCCGCGACCATGAGGGCCGCATAGTACAGTGGGCGCGCAGCGGTCTGGGCGGCTTCCAGAGTGGTGATTCCCTTCGCCCGGCGCCGTTCGTAATAGAGCGGTGCGTATTTCTCGGAGGCCTCCACGAAGCGCACTCCGGGAGGAGCATCAGCCGGTTTGGAGCCGATCAAAATCGGTTCCAGCAGTTCCTCGTGTGCCAGCCGGGCTGCTGCGCTGATGATGCGCGCGTCTGTCCCTTCAGGAAACACGATGCGTTTTTTCGGTCGGATCTTGCGCAACCGCTCGACGTGTCCGGCCAGAAAAGCGGACGCGGTCTCTGGAATCGGCATGTCTCTCTATTGTAGCGTTTGAGCCGCCCCGCAGCGGACATTCCCCAGCCGCTCCGGGGACGTCGCTTGCTGCGTCCCCAAGAACGACGCGTCTTCAACGTCCAAGAGTAGCCATGAAACCGCACCGGGGACGTAGCTTGCTGCGTCCCCAAGAACGACGCGTCTTAAACGGCGCGCTATTGGTCTACTTGAACTTGAAGTTCACCTCAATCGTAGCCCGCACCGAGACCGGTTCGCCCGCCTTCGTGCCCGGTTCGAAACGCCACTGGCTGACCGCCGTAACAGCACTATCATCCAGGCCTGCGTCAAGCCCGCGAATCACCTTAATCTCGTCCGCGACACCCTGCGCCGTAACTACAACCGACAACGCCACCGTTCCCTCGATCTTAGCGTCGCGAGCAGCGTCGGTATACTTGGGTTCAACCTTATACTTGAGCTTCGGCGGTTTCACATCGCCACCGATCTTATAAATCTTCTCCTGCGCGGAAGCGATGGGAATCAGCACCCCGGCACACAGCACCGCCGCGGCGAGCGCGGCCACAAATCCAACGCGGCGGCGCGAGCGGTTGCCGGCGAGAACAGCCGTGACGCGCGATTCCAACTGCGAAGCGTCCCCAGCGCACGGAGCCGGAGTGCCCGACGGCTGCATCCAGCGCGCAATGGCGATCATGTGCTGCGCATAGTCGGCGGGGCTGACTCCGAATTCAAGCACGCGGTCGTCGCAGGCGTGCTCGCGGTCGCGCCGCATCTGGCGGGCCGCCAGCCACATCAATGGGTGGAACCAGTAGATGCTGGAGACAACTGCCGCGAGCACTTCCGTGAGCGGATCGCGCCGCAGCATATGGCAGCGCTCGTGCAGCACCACACTGTTGAGCACTTCCGGCGCCCATGCGGTCGCCTCCGCCGGCAACAGGATACGTGTCCATGCCAGAGGTACAGGTGCGCTGTCGCCTATCAATACAGGGATGCCGTTGATCTCGGCTTCCCGCGCCGAACTGGTCATCGCACGTAGCCGCCACGCGCCAAGCAGGAAGCGGGCAAACACAAATGCCGCGCCGGCGAACCACACCCAGGCCCAGGGGAAAGACGCCCCTGAGGCAACTTGCCCGGCGGCTGAAGCGTCAACGCGAATCAGCGCCGGCGACACCGCTCTCCACACAGGGAGCAGTTTTTCCATGACAGGCAATGCCAGCAGACTCGCCATGGTGAGAAGCCACGCGAAGTGGCGAGATGCCGCCGAGGCGCGGCGCAGTAGAAGCGAGGCCGCGAAGCCGCTGGATAGTATCAAGGTTGCTTTCCAGATGAGTATCATTTCTTGTCCTTTCGAGTTTGTTCAACCAGTTGTTCGAGCCTCTGCAACTCTTCTTCACTGAGCTTTCTGGAGCCCGGCGACAGGAACGCCACCACTGCCTTTTCCACCGAGCCTTCAAAGAACGTATCCACCAGCCGCTGCATGGCCGAGCGCTTGGCGCGGTCGCGAGAAACGGCAGGCTTGTAGATGTACTTTCCACCCTTCTCTTCATGCCGGATGTGGCCTTTTTCTTCGAGGATGCGGAGCAGCGCACGAATCGCCGAGTAGCCCGGGCCGTCAGGCACGGCAGCCTGGACCTCAGCGGCGGTCGCTTTGCCGGTGCGGTAGAGAACTTCCATGATTTGCCGCTCGCGGCGGCTCAGGTCTTGCTCCATATGCTAAAAATTTAGCATCGATCGCCGCAAGGGTCAATGGGGATTGGTGTAAATTGTGAGTCGTGATTTCACAACAGGACAAACCCGGGCTATGGCGGCTGTTTCTGGCCTCGCTGATTTTGGCGTTGCTATCGCTGATGTCGTATTGGGTTGTCTCGCCACTCACCCCGGCGACATTCGTATTCATAGGCTTCAGCACAGGGTGCTTGCTGGCCTGGGTAGTGGTTGTCTGCGCGGCGATTGTAAAGTACGTCAGGCGGGCCAATTGGCTCTGGATCGGAGCGCCGTTCGTTTTGTTTTGGCCAGTGACGTTCATCCTGTTAGATTGGAGCTGCCGGCATGGCTCTGAGTGTTTTTGATTAGTCACGCCACCATTATTCTTCGAGGGCAGCAATATGTTTTTATGCGAAGATGTGTTTATGAGAACTACGATTGATTTGCCGGACGCGCTCTTCCGCAAAACCAAAGCGGTGGCGGCGCTACGTGGGTCGACAATGAAAGATCTCATCGCTCTGGCAATCGAGAAGGAAGTGGGAGGCCCAGCTTCCTCTAAGAAAGGGCATCGCATCACCCTTCCACTGATACACATGCCAAAAGGCAAGAAGCTGAAGCTGGATGGATTCGATTTCGATGATCTACTTACCTGACGTAAATGTCTGGGTTGCATTTGCGATTGACCGTCACCAACATCATCCCGTGGCGAAGCGCTGGTTTGAGGAAGCAGCGTCTGATGGTCTCGCATTCTGCAGGGTCACTGAGCTTGGCTTGCTCAGGCTGCTTACAAATTCCAAGGTAATGGACGGTGCTCCGCTTTCTGCCGCAGAAGCATGGGGAATCCGTGATCAATTCGGGCGTGACCACAGGACCTTTGTGCTTCAGGAGGGTGAGGATTTCATCAAGCATTGGCGGCAGACTGCCATTGCAGGTACTGTAGGTCCAAACTTCTGGACCGATGCGTATCTTATCAGCCTCTGCGCGGCTACTGGATGCACATTAGTTACGTTTGATCGTGCATTGGCGAAGCAGAAAAAGTGCGAAGTGACTTTGCTCTGAACTTTGCCAGCTGAGAAGTTACACGGCCAGCCTTGCGCGTCAAACTCCTGAGCGAATATCCTCAATGCTCTTTCCCACGTGCCCCATTAATTCTCTGAAGGCCGCTCGATCCGGTCCACCACTAGCACCTTCATCGGACTCTTCGCCGGAACCAGTTTCAACCCTAACTGCTCTTGCACCGCCATGAAGATCGATGGACCTTGCGATGCCGAGGGCTCCGCTCCTTGTGGCTCCCAGGAAAGATCGAAATCGTAATTCCCGCTGAGACCCGTCTTGTCGATCACCGGCCGCGCCCCCAACGGTCGGAAAACGGTTCATCGTCCGCGGACTTTTGCATCTTCAGCCCGCCCTTATCCACCACCAACTCATAAAGCGCTGTTTCCCTCTCCTCCTCGTGCGCTTTGAATTGACAACGTTCAGCCAGGAGTGATCGCAGCATCGCCTTCTGAAATGCAGATCTCTCGCTCCGCTCCACGCCCGCCCACGCATCGCTCTTGGCTTCCACGTCATATTTTTCCGATTTCACCCAATCCGGCGCGCCAACGAGTTGATAGTGCCTCACGTCAAAGGCGTTCAGAATGACCGTCTGAATAGGCTGATTGCGGGCCACAAACCGGCTCCCAGACGGATTCACGCTGCTACTTAAGGCTCCACTCCGATTTGGCTTGATGGACACCACGTCGAACTTCGGCTCTGCCGGTTGCGCTGAAACCGGCGGAGCCGGAAGAAAGGCTACTACCCAGATCATGCTGCCTGTGCGTGTTCGCATACAACTTGTTGACGATTGCCCTGACAAACGTGTTGAGTAGAAAAGCCGCACACTCCTTCCCATCTGTTACCTTTAAATCTGATGCCTTTGGATTCAATCATGGACGAGCAGGAATTCCGCACCCAATCCGACCTCGCGCTGCAGGGCCTGTATAACGCCCTCGCGAAAGCTTCGGATCAGCACGACTTCGACGTCGACATGAACAACGGCGCCCTCGCCGTGGAGTTCGAAGATCCGCCGGCGAAGTTCGTCGTCAGCCCGAACGCCCCCGTGCGCCAGATCTGGGTCTCGGCGCACTCCCGCAGCTTCAAGCTGGACTGGGATGCCGCCCGCTCTGCCTTCGTCATGCCGGGCAGCGGTCAGGCACTCAAAGAACTGATCGCCGAACACATCGGTCAGCAACTCGGCGAATCGATCGCGCTCTAAGAAGCGATGGCCGGCATCTACATCTCCTACCCCTTCTGCGCGCAGAAATGCACGTACTGCAACTTCGCATCCGGCGTCTTTCCGCGCGGCACTGAGGACGAATACCTCACCGCGCTCGAAGCCGAGATCGCCGCTGCGAAGTTCGACTGGCTCCCCGAAACCGTCTACCTCGGCGGCGGCACCCCCAGCCTCCTCACCCCCGAACAACTCCAGCGCATCGCCGCCCTCCACGCCATCGCCGCCAAGAAACAAAAAGTCGCCCAACTCCTCATCGCCGCCGACCTCGCCGATGAAGCCGGAA
>Ga0073936_10002192_pt1 | contig 29329 bp, 22 predicted proteins | sample AliMusrvi5mmetaG_FD_87041 | JGI IMG/M metagenome (GOLD analysis project Ga0073936, IMG submission 87041) | Freshwater lake bacterial and archeal communities from Alinen Mustajarvi, Finland, to study Microbial Dark Matter (Phase II) - Alinen... | ecosystem: Environmental > Aquatic > Freshwater >...
ACCATCGACTACTTCATCGGACATTCCGGTTTGCGACCGCTTGACACAACGGGCGGCGTAGGATTACTATTCAGTTAGAGAGTCACCGGAAAAAAGTTTCAACTTTTTCTGGGACATACTCGCATGAGGCGTGTAGACCTGGGTCGTTTGTCTATATGCTGTATGACCGGGACGGTAAATTACTATACGTCGGAGAGACTGGCACAACAATCCGAAATCGTCTCGTCGGTGATGGCAGCGGATCTCATAAAGAGAAGAATAGCGACTGGTACTATCGCGTGTATAGAATACGGTATTACCGGGCTAACGAAGCAGATTTCCCAGCACCTATGCGTAAGGCTGTTGAACAAGCACTAAGTGTCTCGCGCTCCCCAGAATTTTACGGATAAGGTCTAGGTCATTCTACAGCTTGTTACGCCCTATCAATCCAACAGACAATCGATTCCTGGTTGCTGAATGCGTTGCTGGATGATTATCTTGCCAGATGGGAATGGGATGAACCGGAAGAAGATGCTGGGTCTGAAACACCTGAAGCGGTGGAACCCGAGGAGGTGCCTGTAGGCTAATGCCGAAGGTCGTGCTACAGTGCAATATGCCGCTCAAGATTGGCTATGAGGCAACTATGGGGACAAAGAAACCGGTCCATTTATATATTCCTATACACGGTATAGTGTTCCAGGCGTCAGATGACCCAAAAATTGGGCGGGCAATTCTGACTAGCCTGTCCTATCAGCATGCCGAGTATCTCTGGGAACAGTTTACCGAAGCCGTAAAAACCAGCTACTCGGGCAAGCTGAATCTCGGGCGTGAATACCTCAAAGGCATTACCCGTGACTATTTCAGCACGTTGGAAGCGCAGTTGCTTTGTGCAGAATTTGAAGTGAGTAGCGATGACCTAGTCGAGAAATCCTCACGGGCTGTACAGGAGACACGGTTAATTGTGGAGTTACTCCGGTATGGTGCAGCGTTTCTCCCCGCCCGTAAAGACGGCACAGAATACTACATTACCATCGAATCGCCACCGGAGGAAACTGAAGGAATCGTCGCTGCCGCTACCGGTGATGTGGCTACCATGAAACATCTTTCATCAAAATGGACTGAAGGAATGCCGTTGGAGGTAGATGATGAAATCCTCGCGTTGTGGCGTCAAGTCGGGTTTTTCACTGCTGCGGAGATGTATTTTAAGCCTGCAAAAACCAAATTTGAAGAGATGCTGATGCGAGGGATACATTGGCTAAGCTGCGCTCACGGTCATATTCACCAGGAGACCCGGCTCGTTAACCTTGTAACCGCTTTGGAGGTGCTTCTCGGCCCAGACGATAACATGGAACGCATCGCCACCCCGCTGGCGGAATCAGCAGCGCTGCTCATCGAAGAAGGCGTAAACGAGCGCATTGCCATGAAAAGCCTGGTGAAGAAATACTATAGCTTGCGCAGCAAAGTCGTCCATGGTGGGCAGCGGCAGGCAATGACACACGAGGGGATGCGCGAATTAACGGGTATCGTCGCCCGCATCATCCAAGCGCTCATAGTGCGAAAGGATGAATTCCAGACTAAGCAAGACCTGCTGGCATGGCTCGAACGAGCGAGGTTGTCTGTAGCCCGATAAGCGGGGCGACGTAACAAGACATACGCACACATGATGTGGAGCGCATCAGCACCAGTCGATATACCTGTCAGGAGGTCACATTATGGTTGATGCTCGGTATTATACTCGTATAGGCATCATTGGCAGAAAATATCCATTCGTATTTGATATTGAGAAGTGCGAATATGACCGTCTTCATCGTTATATGGATACTGTGAATGACCATGATATCCAGCAACTCATCTTCCTGGCATTCGATGACGCGGAAGGCCATACCGCTATCGTCTCAGTTCGAGAGATGGCGTATATGAATCTCCTCTTTGAGCATGGCGATTTTTTGCCGACAATACCGGCAGAAGATGATAAGCTGCGCATCTATTTTTGTGGGCATGCTGAGCCGGATGTAACCACTGACCTCATCCCCGAGGAGATGTCTGACATTGACTTCTCCGCGCAAACGTCTCCCGAGATTGCCCCGTTCATTCGCTTCGACGATGAGGACGGGGAGATGATGTACGTCAATCTTCACCATGTCCAGCTTATCAAGCTACCAACGCGTGCCGTAGAAGAGGGCAGGCAGTTGGAAGAAATATAACCATGCCATGGGGGCGTCGTGCTGGGGTCGCCGGATGATTTATTGGTAACCAATGACCGTTGACTGGCCACCTCTGGAGGGAAAGCAATGGCCCAATTATCTGATGATAAACTGACCCTTGAGGTTTCCGTCTGCTACCGGAGCCAATATCTACCAGACCGATGGCTCGTTCGGTATGAGGTCACATTCATTTGGGACAAAACCCCTATTGTGAATGACGGCGTTATCGAGAACTACTCTTATTTGAATGGTCATTCGCCCGGCAAATTCATGATTGAAGATCATGACGGTCCCTACCTCATTGACACGATGCACAAGGTACTGGTGACCAATGCGCCTGATTACTGGGAGCCGATGGAGCCTGGCGCAGTGTTCGCCTTTTATCCCGGCATGGCTTTCCCCTTCCTGCCATCGCACATGCAGTTACTCTGGGAGAATAGCGATCGCCGGCAGATTCAGGAGCAAGAGGAGCAAGCACATGATGATGCCAGTTGTGTTCTGTCGACCGACATGGTTCAAGTCATTGCCTTTATCGATGCCGAAAACTTCAAAGATAGTTCAGGGTATGCTGGCTCTGGACTAGCCATAGTCTTATCGCCAACACGCCAGGAGCTGGAGCATTTTTGCGAACAGCTACGCCAAGAGTATGAAAGCGCTCCGGATAATACGAAAGCAAAGATGACGTGAGGTTTGTAATGGCGATTCTCTCTGCGGTCCGAATGGCCCTTAGAAACCAAACACATAGATGGTTATTGCTTTGAAGGGAATGCTGTTACCTTCCCTCATGCCCGGCATAACCGTCCTCTTGGCGTCTTTGCGCCTTTGCGTGCAACTAAAACACGGCGTTGGTTACGCGCAAAGGCGCAAAGACGCTAAGGGGATGATTACTTAGTGCGGACCGTCAAGTTATCGCCGCACTCGGCAATCGGCAAGAACAGCGGGCGCTCATCGGGATAGCGGTTCGGCTGGTGCAGGGCCAGCATCAGCGCGCCAGTGAAAGTGCGAAAGAGCATCCCGTGCCCGCCGTCATCGCGGTATAACGGTTCGTGCTCGTGCACCCAGGGACCGGTGAGATGGCCGGAGGTCGAACGCGCCAGGCCCTGGACGTAGCGACCGTCGATGAAGCTCGACCAGAGCATCAGCAACGTACCGCCGGAGGTGCGATAGAGAAATGGGCCGTCGGTGACATAATTGGGTTGGCCATCGGTGACGGAAGTCGCTTGCGCCCAGGCGGATTGCGCGGCGGTAAACAGCACTACCGGCTCCCCATCGGCAGCGGTCAGATCCGGTCGTAAGCGCACCGCACAGATTTCGCCGTCGTGCACCTGCACCCACTCATGACAGAACACCATCCACGGTGTTTCGTCCGGATCGACATATAAAGTGCCGTCCAGGCAAGTCCATGCTGCCGGGGTGACCGGCAGCGGGGAATGCGGCTGATAAGGTCCCGAGACCTTATCCGCAGCCAGGATCTGGGTGCCGCGCTCTCGCCCGGTGGCTATGAAAGACGCCAACAGGTAATAGCGCCCCTGGTAGCGATGCACTTCCGGCGCCCAGAAGTCACGTTCGGCCCAGAAATCGGCCGCCGGGGTAAAGGCGGGAAACGGCCCTTCCCAGTCCGACAGATTTGCGCTGGTGAAGTACGAGAACCCTTTCACGCGGGGTCCCCACGTCCCGTCGCAATTGGTGCCGAACAGGTAATAGCGTCCCTCTTCCGCGACAGGCACAACGAACGGGTCGCGAAGATGAATCTCACTGGTATGCAACATGGTCGCCTCTATTCCAGGTGGAACAGCTCTTCCAGCGGACGCATGGCTTCATCCGCGTGCAGGCCGCCGGTGTCGGCGAAAAATGGCGCCATCATCTGTTGCCAGCGCGCATTGACCTCTTTTTCCTGCATCAGGGCGACCGCGCGATCAAAATCCGGTGTCTCCAGGTAGCCGATCAGCATCCCGTCTTTGAAGTGAAAGAGGGAATAGTTATGCCAACCGGTCTCGCTCAGCGCTTGCTGCATCTCCGGCCAGACTTGCCGGTGAATCGCGCGATATTCTTCCATCCGCTCGGGGCGGACCTGTAAAACAAAACAGACGCGTTGCATGGGTGTGCCTCCTTGTTTCGGAACCACGAAAGGCACGAAAAAACACAAAAAACGACTTGGGTAGTGGCATGGCGATCAGCAATTCGACGAGTTCATCTGCCGCACGCGGACGGCCTTCTTTCGTATGCTGCTAGCAGCACGTGCTTCCGATCCAACAAATCGCCAATCTTTCGTGTCTTTTCGTGTCTTTCGTGGTACCGCTATCTTTGGTTCGCTCGATTAGTGGAATCTCCTGCGAGGATATCCTTTATTGGCGGCGAATTCATTGCGTATTATGGCTTCACCAGAATATTACACCGTGCTGGCCCCCTGGATCGCCAATGCGCCGAATCGGCCGCAGACACTGTTGTTGGATGATTTGCGGCTGTGGATGAGCGGAGAAACGCAACCGATAGCGGGCACGCTGTTGCAGCCGGTGTCGGCGGACGGGGTACCGGCGGAATGGGTCAGCCTCCCCGGCGCGCGCCGCGATATACGCATTCTCTACCTGCATGGGGGCGGTTATATCTCCGGCAGCCCGTTGCCCTACCGGGAATTCACCTCGGAGTTGTCGCAAGCGACCAACGCGGTGCTGTTGGCGCCGGATTACCGTCTCGGTCCGGAGCACCCTTTCCCCGCCGCGGTCGAAGATGCGGTCACGGCGTATCGATGGATGCGGCGAAACGATCCGGCCGGCACAGCGGACGGCGGGCATACCTTCATCATGGGTGACTCCGCCGGCGGCGGGCTGACGCTGGCCACGCTGCTGGCGCTGCGCGACGCCGGCGATCCCCTGCCCGATGGCGCCATCACCATCTCGGCCTACACCGATCTGGCGCACACCGGCGCCTCCGTGCAAACGCGCGCGGAGGCGGATCTGGTCAACCGCCCGAGCTGGCTTTCGGTTTATGCCGGCAACTATCTTTGCGGCGCCGATCCACGACATCCGCTGGCCTCACCGCTTTACGCCGATTTCGCCGGTCTGCCGCCGTTGCTCCTCCAGGTGGGCGACGCGGAAACCATTCGGGATGACACTACCCGCGTGGCGGAGAAAGCCCGCGTCGCCGGCGTCGAGGTAACCTGCGAAGTCTGGCCGGAAATGATTCACGTCTGGCACCTGCGCAAACCATCGTTTCCGGAAGCCCGCGAAGCCGTCGCGCACATCGTCAGCTTTATCGAGGCGATTGTCGCTGCTAAACGACAAGACTTTTTTAACCGCAGATTACGCAGATTACGCAGAAGAAATATACGGGTATTGAGCTGTAATGCTGACGCTTGCCAATCCTACCTGCATGACGGTAGAGATTCCGGCTTCCATAAGCAACCTTAATCTGCGCAATCTGCGTAATCTGCGGTTAAAGAAGTCTTGCCGACAACCAACCGCCAACAGGAGGAACCTATGACATCACGTGAGCGCGTGAAGATGGCTTTGAATCACCGGCAACCCGATCGCGTACCGATCGATTTGGGCGCGACGGCAGTGACCGGGATGCACGTCAGCGCGGTGTATCATGTGCGCCAGGCGCTCGGGCTGGATGCGCCGGGCACGCCGGTCAAGGTGATCGAGCCGTATCAGATGCTCGGTGAGATCGCGCCTGATTTGCGCACGCTACTCGGCATCGACACGGTCGGCGTGATGGGACGAACGAACATGTTTGGCTTCGCCAATGCCGGCTGGAAGGAATGGCAGTTGTATGACACGCCGCTGCTGGTACCCGCGGGCTTCAACACCGTGCCGAACGCCGACGGCTCGCTCTTTCTCTATCCCGAAGGCGACACCAGCGTGCCACCGAGCGGGGTGATGCCGGCGGGCGGCTTCTTCTTCGACAGCCTGACCCGCCAACCCCCCATCGATGACGACCATCTCAACGTCGAGGACAATCTGGAAGAATTCGGCGCGATCAGCGACGCCGACCTGGCGCATTTCCGTCGCGAAGTCGATGCGGCGTATCACGGCACCGAGCAGGCGGTGGTCGCCACCTTCGGCGGGACGGCATTCGGCGACATCGCGCTGGTGCCGGCCGCCTGGCTCAAGCATCCGAAAGGCATCCGCGCCGTCGAAGAGTGGTATGTCAGTTCGCTCATCCGCACCGATTACGTGCTGGAAGTCTTCGACCGGCAGTGTGAGATCGGCATTGCCAATCTGGAGAAGATTCACCAGGTGGTCGGCGATCGGGTGGCGGCGGTCTTCGTCTCCGGCACCGATTTCGGCACCCAACGCGGCCCCTTCATCGCCCCGGAAACCTACCGCACGCTCTATCAACCCTTCAACCGCCGGGTGAATGATTGGATCCATCAGCACACCACCTGGAAAACCTTCCTGCACACCTGCGGGTCGGTGGTCGCGCTCATGGACGATTTCATCGCCGCCGGCTTCGACAACCTCAACCCCGTGCAGTGTTCGGCGGAAGGGATGGAGCCGGAAGGACTGAAAGCCCGCTTCGGCGATCGCGTCACCTTCTGGGGCGGCGGCGTCAACACCCAACTCACCCTCCCCTTCGGCACCCCCGACGAAGTCCGCGCCGAAGTCCGCGAACGCCTCCGCATCTTCGCCCCCGGCGGCGGCTTCGTCTTCAATCCCATCCACAACGTCCAGGCCGGCACGCCGGTGGAGAATATTTTGGCGATGTTTGAGGTGTTGAAGGAAGCGGCGGGGTAACGAGTTTAATCCCCGTTCAGTGGGTGCACGCGAGATTGGCGTGAACGACTGGGTTTGCCGGAAAAGGAGGCGTTGATGGCCATTTTGCGTTGTACCACATACACCAGCCATCCGCTAGGGAGCACGGAGTTTTTCCGTCCCGACGAAGAGCGGCTTGGGCGTCGCCTGCAACCGCTGAGCGTGGGACCTCCGAAGAATATGAAAAGTGAGCAAAATAATAAATAGGTGACTGTCCCCTATTATAACCTCCAAGCGTGAGCGTAATTCAAATTGGCTCAAACGAATCGATTAGGTATCCTGTTCGTATCTTCGTAGCTTTTCACGCAGCAATGATATGTGATCTGCAGCCTGATTAGCATGCTCTACTATTCGAGATCGCGCAGCAGCAAGTCCATCTCTCTTTGTTTCCGCATCTGCCATAAGCTTACGCTGTCGTGATACGATTCTATCCAACACTCGTCTATATTTCTCTATAGTCAATTCTACATGCCTTACGAAGAGCGAGTGCATTACTGAATAGTTTGTGGTGATTAGTCGTGTGCCTTCATTCATAGTCTGACTAGCAAAAGTGTCAACATTAGGAAGCATCTTTCCGCGTAATTCTCGTTTCAACTCCTCGAGCTTTGGACCAAATAGCCAATCTTTAATTCCATTCCATGCACTACCGAGAAGACTACCAACCGCTAGTATAACTGGAAGAGCTACAGCCGAAATGATCGCCATATCAGGGCGACCTTGTATTGCAAAGGCAGCGGTTCGCAGTGCCGATGTACCCGCAGCCTTTGCGATTTCTTTTTTGTCTTCGGCTGACATCGGCGGTGGTGAGTGCTGCCGTTGCCAATCTTGCGCTGATGCTAAGGCATTTAAAGAAAGTTGATACGATGTTGAATGCCTGACAGGACGAAAGGAGGTGATTAGTTGCACGGAAAATGATATCCAATCAATGAAAACGCCAAATAGCGCACCACCAATAATGGACATTACTCCAAATAGAATGCTACTCGTTTGCAAGTAGACGAAGCCACCAGCCGAAAATCCTGCGATACTACTCCATGCCCACAAACTCGGACGGGATAAAAACGACTGTTGCTCAATTCCTTTCAAGCCAGTAAATGCTTCAGATATCTGATGGTCAATTTCTCCAATGACTTTCTGAAATACTTGCTCAAAGCGCGGCGATAAGTATCCGCGCCATTCAGCTTCTGCTGTTTGAAAGTGGCAAATTAATTCTTGCGGGGTCTTTTTCCTAATGTGCCCTTTCGACGGTGCACTGTCAATCGTTATACATATTCGATTTCTTAGACCTGACGATAGGTTATGGTGGTATTGATTATATTCATTTGTTACATTAGCGAATTCACTTTCAATACTTTTCAGGACTATAGTAGAGAGTGTTTCCTGTAATGTGTCAGAACTTGGTAGCATCACTTTATAATGCTCTGCTAACTCCTCCTCAATCAATGAGTATCGACTTGCAAGCAAAAGATCCACTCGCCTCTGAACCTTGGTAAGTAAGGCGCAAGCTTCTGCTGCAATTGCAATCGACCTGTCATCCTCCATACAGCGACTAACCGCTGCTATAAATTCAGAAAAGCGTTTACTCCATATATTTTCAGCATCCGTTAAGGCTAGGCTTGCAGAGAGCATGTATATCCGAGGATGATCAATTTCCAATTTTGTTGAAAGCACATCCTGAAGATACGTCAGAGCTTCCTCCTGTTCGTCATTATCTAGAATGTCAGCCCTGTTCAATACAAAAAAACAAATCGGGATGATTTCTCGTATCCTTGCCAAGAAGTCGATTGTTGTTTTCTTTCCTGGTTGCCGGCCATCCATTATATATATGCAGGCATTAGCCTTGCGTATTGCCGCTTCGGTAAGTGCTACATGCCCGTCAATATCAACGTTAACGCCAGGGGTATCTACTACGATTAATCCATTATGTAACAATTCAAGTGGTGCTGTCACACAAAGGTTCGCTACCTCGAATGCACGTGAGCCTTCCGCTGAAAATTCACGGATTGCCTCTGGCAATATCGAAACAGTTTCTCCAGTTTGTAGTAAAGCTTCACACTTCTGATGTTCACCATAACGTATATAGGTGCAAACTGCCGTAGTCGGTACTGCAGATGCAGCTAAAAGGTTATTACCAAGTAATGAATTAATGAAGGTAGACTTTCCGCTGCTAAACTCACCAAGGACGACAAGAGTAAGTTCCTTAGATAGACACCGTTGCCTGAGGGCTGTAATATCCGCACTAAATTCCCCATCTTTATCCAGCGAGTAGGATTGAACGATCGCTAGAAGCTCTTGCATGGTTTGCCCAATGAATGTCATCGTGGCTTCTGCTGATGATATATCACATGTCAATCTGTCCTTAGGGGCGACAGCCATTTCCTTCCTCCAACTCTTACTCGGATTCCTCACGTGTAAACGTTAATCCAACCAGCTAGCTACCTTGAGCTGCTCCCGTCATACCATTAATCTGTCCGCTAAAGCGTTTGACACCTGATGCATGTTGTGTAATAAAAACATCTTTCGTCATCGAATCGATATCTCGTTGCGTAGATTGTAGTTTCACGGCAGTATCAGTGAGAATTGCCATATTCGTTTTATTATCCCCGTAAAGCGCATCCATAGCTGCGCGTATCCGAGCCTGCTCGGTGTCGATGGGGTTTAGCACGTGATATCGTATTACGTCTATCCTGTCAGTAATTGTCTTAATAAGATAACTAATGGCTTCATTCTCTGCGGCAGTTAATCGCTGTTTCAATTTACTTTCATCTACCCCACCAGAGATGCCTCCGAGTAATCGAGCAAGGAATGGGATAGCCACAATAGTAATCCCCACCCATCCCATCGTATAGAGGAGAATTGGCGCAATTAATGAGATACCTATCTGATTCACTGGATCTTGAAGTAACGATCCGAATACGTCTTCATTTTCTGGTTCCGACGATTCATTCTCAATATTTACACTTCGCAGATTTGACTGTATTCCAGGTATAGTTACACCGTTTCCTACAGTTTCAGCCATTTGCCGAAGCTCACTAGAAACTCGCTCGCATTCAGACTCGAAGCCACGTGCTAGCGCTTGCTCTGCGTCCCTGAGCAGATCTATTTGGTTCTCATTCCCTGAAGGAGCACTTAGCCTGATCGTCATCTCATGAAATAGAGTAGACACTCTGTGACGAGTAGATTCTGTTAGGCTTACCATCTGATTGTTAAGAAACCCTAACGAATGCCTTACAGTTGTTAGTTGAGTTTGAAGATCTCTTGCAATTAAGGATAGGTGCAATTCCACTTTTTCCTTTTCGACACTTAGGTATTGCAACCTGATCAGGCGTTCAGCCTCGATAGCTCTCGATGCAAATGCTAGCTGTAAGAATACTCTTCGGAGAGCTGTTTGATTCCGCAGTATAGGGTCGCAATATTTGAGTAATTCAGAGCGAAGTTCCTGTGCCTGGTCTGTCTCATCAGCAACACTAGTCGTATCACTAGCGGTATTAGCAAGCATTCGCTTTGCTGATACCATGAATATAGGCAGTGATTGGCGGTATGTATCAATCTCATCTGCAATATGAGAACAGCCGCGTTCTCGCATTTCTCTCGATACTTTTCCATAGATATCACGAAGTCCATTTTCTACTACTCGCTTTACATCATGGGCATCAGTCACACATGGTAAGCGGTCACAATGATTCAAAACATAAATAGTCTTCGCTAGGCTGGACCCTAACACACGATTACGAAGGAAGTCGATCTCACTTCGTTTAAGTGCCTGCTGGGCATCCATCACGAATAATACGATGTCTGCTCGCGGCAACATCCCGTAAACGACCTCTGATCGTGACTCATTGATGTCATTGACACCTGGGGTATCAACAAACTCGATTCCAGTCGGCGCTGAGGGTAGGAAAACTTCAACCATGTGAACAGCCGACTGATCGCCACAACGAGCAGTGAAGGATTTCAACGCGTCTGGACCATTATCAATATGCTCAATCCGCCCGTCGATATATGTGACGGTGATTAAAGGATATTGCGCATATCTAAGTACATTGATTGTTGCGGTTGTGGGAATAATACCTGTTGGTAAGAGCGCAATACCACAGAGAGCATTAATAAGGGTTGACTTGCCAGCGTTGAACTCACCAACAACGACAATTCGCGTTGGCTGATTCGACGCTATATCCGCTTGAGCTGCATCGACGTCCTCAAATGAAACTATTGCCCCGATTGAGGATGCAATAGTTTTTGTCGCGGCCACTAATTCCTGAACCTTTTCAAAGGTGGTCTGGTTCCTGTCCATCCTTACTCTCCTGATAGCACGATGAAAGAGCCCTTCTGATAATCCACACGCAAGGTCGTCGGTAGCGACCTATTGCATGACAACGCCTCTAGGATGTAATCAGATACCGCATTAATGACAGTCTGCTGAAGAGCACGACGAAGGGGCCGCGCCCCCATAGTAGGGTCATATCCCTTATTGAGAACAACTTGACGAGAATCACTCGTTAAGCAGAAGGACACATGGTTATTATCCTGCAGACGTCGGTTTTCGTCTTCGATCATGCGATCAAGGATTGTAGAAAGTTGCTCGTGTGTAAGCGGGGAGAAAACTATTATTTCATCTAGTCGATTTACTATTTCTGGTTTTATAACTTTTTTTACTTGTATGAGTGCTTCGTGTGCGATATCCTCATAGCGATTAGATATTTGTTCAGCACCAATGCTGGAAATATAATCAGCCCCAATATTACTGGTTAATATGATAATCGTTCCCGAGAATGAACATGACTTCCCTGTCCCATCTACCAGTTGCCCTTCTTCAAGTATTTGGAGAAGGAGATTATGCACATCTGGATGTGCCTTTTCAATTTCATCGAAGAGGACAACGCACTGGGGACGTGATGCGACTGCACGCACAAGTCGCCCACCCTCTTCATACCCGACATAACCGGGAGACGAGCCAATCAATCGTGAAGCATTCTCAGGTGTCATATATTCGCTCATATCGAGCTGTAGTAGACTGCCATCTCCCCACTGCTCAGATGCGATTGTTCGGGCAAGCTCTGTTTTCCCTACACCTGTAGGGCCGAGAAATAAGAATGATCCTATAGGCCTTGTTGATGAACCTGTGACGAGCATTCGTTTTAGTGCACTCACGACAGCATTGATCGCATGATTTTGACCAGTCACCCGTTGGGTGATTGCGGCTTTGAGACCAAGTACTCGGTGAATCGCCTCATTACTCGATTGGTTTACAGTACCGATAGCAGCAGAAAGACTACGCTTAACGTCATCAGCAGTGACTATTCTTCGTCCAGTTGAACTCCGAGCATCGAACCACTGGTTCACTAGCCCCCCCGCTGTGGGCCAGTCTTTTTTTGTAAGGCTTGAGATCTCTCTTTCTAAAAGCAAAAGTAGTTGCTCTGGAGATGCTTTACTCGCCATATTTCCAGTTGAAGTTACTGTCATAGTGGACATGCACGTTCGTAGCAACTTGATTGCCTTGTCCGGTAATCTCCTCTCCGGTATGTGCCGGATCGAGAGTTCTACCGCAGCCTCTATCGCCGAGTTATCGACAATCACGCCCGTTTCTCGTGAAAGTTGCTCGCAAACTGGCTTGATCATGACAATAGATTCGTCGCGTGATGGTTCTGGGACATCGATGCGTGCGAAGCGTCGAGCAAATGCTGGGTCGCGCCTTGCCATCACATCATATTCGCTATTTGTTGTGGCACCGATTATCCGTATCTCGCCGCTTGCAAGTGCTGGCTTAAGCGCGTTAACAAAAGGATTTTCCTGGCCAACATGTCCCCCGGCAGAAACCGCTGTGTGGATTTCATCGATAAACATAATGGTACGAGGGTTTCGCCGAAGGTATGCCAATAGATTCGCAACCTTCTGTTCAAACTGCCCACGCCACTCGGTGCCAGCCACCAAGGAATTCATATCGAGTTCAACGATTTCAGAGTCAACCAATATTCCGGGGAAGTTACCTTCAATTATCCATTGCGCAAACCCCTCGATCGCAGCAGTCTTGCCTACCCCTGGTTCTCCTGTTAGGATGACTGATTGTGCTACTGAAGCAGCGAGTGATGATGCGATTGTGGGCATCATTGACTCACGTCCAGCCAGCATCGGAAGGCGTTTCGCCTTTGCCAACGCTGTCAGGCTACGTGTAAACAGAGTCTCCGCATTTGTCTCCATCAGTTGCGACCCCAATCGGAACTATGCCTTCCGCCCCTATCCGACAATAGGGATCAGTAGGCGACTGATTTACTGGATACCAATGAATTCGCCTGATACCAGTGTAATCCTGCCTCACGCATAGCCATGTAGTTGCTGCTCGGTAGGTAAATTGTGTGAAGTTTCATTTGAAGATGTTGCGCATGATACGCCCCCCGAACTTGCCTGTGATCCGCCTACCTATACGGCGGCCGATTTTCCCTTTCGGGATGTCGTTGATATCTCCAAGTAACCGCGTCAACCAGTAATAAATAAAATTTAGATGATTCATTTTAACATAAATAGAGAATAGTCACCTATTTATTTTATTGCTCACTTTTCATTTTCTTCGGCCGCCCCACGCTCAGCGGTTGCAAGCGACACCCCAGCCGCTCTTCGTAGGGACTGAGAAACTCCGTGCTTCCCAGCGGACGGTCCGTGTGCATGGTACAACGCAAAGAGGTGATGCGCTATTCCCGGCAAGATGATGCGTGCGCAACGAGGCATAGGGTATTCTATCATCGCATAGTCAGTGTTGCAATAGAATTAGGTGACTGTCCCCTATTAAGGTGACTGTCCCCTATTATAGCGAATCCTTCATCCCTCCAAAAACGCATCAATCCACCGCACCTTCGCCGCGATCATCTCGGCGCAGGGGGTGAATTTGCCATCCGTCCGTTCGGCCAGGTCCAGCCAGGGGGATTCGCGGTAGATCGGCAATGCTGCCAGGGCGTTTTCGCGTTCCAGTGCGGCCAGTTGGCGCATCTCTTCGCGGCAGGTGGGGTTGCCGGTTTGCTCGTAGTTTCGGCGCGCGAACAGGAAGCGGACGGTGCGTTCGCAAGTGGCGAAGGTGCGGTAGATCAGTTCGGTCAGCAGCGTTTCCTCGCGCAGGTTCTGTTTATCTTGCGCGGTGCGCGTGTGTGGCTCCGCCTGCTGCAGGTGGCGCCAGGCCGCTTCCGCTTCGGCGGTCGCGCGGGCATATTCGCGGATGACGATGTCCCAGCCGTCGCCGCCGCCTTCCCAGGACATGAAGACGGTCGCGGCGGTATCCGGCAATTGATCCATCACCAGGCAGGTTTTCATCTCGTCGGTCTGCCGGCGCGAGAAGGTCTCCTCCAACTCCTGTAAATAGAAGAGAATCGCGTGGAACTCCTCCGGCACCTCGGCTCCCTGGCTGGGTGTCAGTAATTGCACTTCACCGGCATCCTGCCGCCGCTTCTCCGGCACCAGCGGATGACACGGGCCGAGAAAACTCGGGCCGATATAATACATCGGGAGTGAGAGGCACGGGATATGCCCCACCGCGCGGCTCATGCACGCCCAGGAGGCCAGCACTGCTTCGACCGCGTCCGGTCCAAAATCCCGCGTCGCCATCCGCCGCAGGAAGTCATCGCGTTCCATATCGCCGCCATAGGCCGCCCACAGGCCCAGTTCCTCCGCCCGCGAGCCGAACATGCCGTAGAACAGCCACGACTGCTGCACGCCGGCCGGCGCCAACTCGCGCACCCGCTGCCATTTATCCGCCAACCGCTGCATGGCAGGCAGGTAGGGATACTGGATGGCCTCCAGCCCGATGCCCGTCTCCGTCTTCACGAACAAGGGCCGTTCCGTCTCGTGCGCCAGCGCCGCGACTTCGCGCATGTTGTCCGACGGTCCGGTGAAGTCGATGCTGTAATCCCAGATCACTTTGGTATAACCGTCTTTCCGCAGGTGCTGATCCTTTTCGATATGGTGGTAGATCGCCACGCCTTCCGGGAGTTGCCGTACCAGCGGCAGTCGCTCCGGGTGCTCCCAGCCCCACACGTTATAGGCCCAGGCCGCGACATACGCCGATGGCTTGACGCGCCGCACGCTGGCCTGCACCTGTTCCAGCAGGTCGGCGATGATCGTCTCCCGCGTCTTCTCCCGGCAGCGCGGGCACGGATGGCTCGGATTGACATGCATCCCGCAATGGTAAAACGATTCCCCCCCGACGATGAGGATCAATCCCGCCAACTCCGGCGCCGCGGTGAAGAGTTGGGTGAAGATTTCATCGTAGAAGCGGTGCACCGTCGGACTGCTCGCGCAAAGCACGTGCACCGGTTCCTGCCCGGGATAAAGCGACGTACCGGCGCCTTTCACCTCCGGATGGGCGAGAAAGACGGGATGCTCGGCGCGCAGCTTCGGTCCCACCACGCAATAACTGAATTGCACACCGTAGCGCGCGGCGCGTTTCGCGGCGTCCCGCAGTATCGCCAGATTCGTCGCGGCCGCGGGAAAATTCAACTCGGGGAGAACGGCGCTGTTCGCGTAGCAGAGCAAATCCCCGTAAATCATCATACTATTCACGTCATAGTGCGCATAGAGGCGAAAGGCATCGTCGCTCAGATACTCCGGTGAAAAATCCGGCACCGAATAGTTTCCGCCCCACGGCCCCTGACTGATCTGCACCGGCCATGCCGCCTGGCGCGTGAAGGCGCCCGCGGGCAAAATCGCGCCCCGCCGCGTACGCATCTCCCATTCCAGCCAGGCCACCCCGGCCCACAGCCCGGCCAGGTCGCCACCTTCGACGGTAATCACCGATGGGTCACAGCTCAATCGACATGCGCGTGCCGCAAGTTCATCCGTCACGCGCAGCGCGAGCGCATGCTCCCCATCGATGCCGGTCCGGATTCCCATCCGCGCGCAGAAATCCCGTATGTCCTCCGCCACTTCGACCGCCGTGCACTCAATACGCCAACTGCCTGCCACGGCAAATTCATTCGCCGCCGGTTTCGCCAGCGGATCGACGGCAATCGCGCGGTGCGGATTGCGTCGATCGAGGCGCAAGGGATCGGCATTGGTCCGTTGCAGTAAGTCGCGGATAAACAGGGAGTTATGCATGGGATCTAATAAGCTCCAGAGTAGAATGGTTATGGTCGATGGACAGTAAATCCGAGGCTATGCCGCACGATAGATTACTTCGCCCGTTCGCAAGACTTCCTGCAGAAAACCGCCGTTATTGCCATCTTCCAACATCGCGTGTGGTTCTATCATCGGGTCGATAGGAGTGGTTAATGTGTATAACCGAGTCAGAAAATCCAGATAATCGCTGGGAATCTCCCGCACGATAATTGCGACATCGATATCGCTGTCTTCATGCGCCTGGCCAGTGACATATGAGCCAAATAGTATTACCTGGCTGACGGGAAACTCGCGCACGACCACGGCTGCATACTGCTTTACATGCTCTAGAACAGCTTTTTTATCCATCAGGGATTCATCATCAGTCATACTTAAACCTTGTTCCTCCATTATACCAGAAAATGTTACAATCCTCTGTCGAGAGAGAACTGAAGTTGCCCACTAAATAACGGTGCAGAGGAGAAGCCATGCGTTCGACATGTCTACTGGCCATTTATTGTCTATTGGTGTTGCTAGCGGCCGCCTGGGCGGGGGCGGCGACTTTCGAGGCGCCGCTGGTGAAGGATGCGACGGCATCGGCGGCCTTCCTGAAGGCCGCGTTGGCAGCCGGGAAATGCACGGCGGCGGATGTGCTGGCGAAGAAGCAGACCGGCGTGGTGCAATCCGGCTCGACGCCGGTGCAGTTGGCACCCGGACGCTATCGCCTGCATGCGCCGCTGGCGCTGAGTCCACTGGGTGATTTACGCGTCAGCGCGATTGCCATCACGCTGACCGCGGCGGACACCAAACGGACGCTGGGCATGTTGCAGTTCGCCAAAGCGGATGAATTTACCGATATGACGGTCGATTTCACCGTCACCGCGAAACGGTATGCCCCCTACTCGATCTCCTGGGCGCTGACTGGTCTCACCGCGGATCGCAACCGCAAGAATGCGCTGGTGGTGCCCGGCGATCCCGATCCGGACGCGAAAGACACCGGCGACGACGTCGACGCGCCGGAACAGGGGGAAAACGGCGCCATCAATATCAAGGATCTCGCGAAGATCAAATGCCATCTGGCGGCGTGCGGGGTGCACATCGAACCGCTCTCCCCGGTGATGATCAGCGAGGTAACCACGGATAAAATCGTCTATAAGCCGGGTGAGCATGGCGCCGCCACGGTGACTTTGAAAAATACCAGCGAGCAAACCGCGGCCGTCGCGCTGACGGTCGTCATCAACGCCGGACTTTCCACTCGCCGTGAGACCGCCACCGCGAAGATCGATCTTCCCGCCGGTGAGACCAAACAGTGGACGGGTGAATTTACCGCGACCGACTTGCACTGGGGCGCGGAGCTGATGGCGACCGCGCGGGTCGAGGGCTACGCACCGGCCAGTGGACGCGCGGTGTTCGGCGTCACCGATAACTTCTGGGAAACGGCCATTGCCAGCGGCATCATGTTTACGCGCAGCTATATCGATCGCAAGGCCGCCGACGCGAAAGCAGAGGATTTGCGCGCCCAGGGTTATACCATGATCGAGAGCGGCTTCTGGGCGCCGGATGAATTCGGCGACTTTACCCCGGACAAGGACTTATTTTTCGGCGGGCAAAACAGTTATCCCGGCTCGGTGACCGGCACGAAAAACATCAACGACGCCTGTCATCAACGCGGTATCTCGACCTCGGTCTACGCGAACCTGTGGGGCGGAGACGGCGCGCCGTCGTTCGAGATGATGCGCAAACATCCCGATTGGATCTCCACTGCCTGGGGCGCCTCCGATTGGGTGGAAAACTGGTACTTGCAGGAAACCAATAAGATTCCCCAGTTCCTCATCTGGATGGGCAACAATATCAACCGTCAATACAGCGACGATGCGCTGAAATATCATGCCAACGAATTAGTCGCTTCGCACCGCACGCTGGGCTGGGACGGTGTCCGCTATGATTCTTACTACAGCGATAATTGGGTCACCCCCTCCACCAAGCGCGTGCGCGAGTTGGTGGAAAAGGAAGAACCACACTACCGGTGGGGTTATAATTCCATTATCCCATATGATGTGAATGCCAATGCGCTGGACATCATGGTCGGCGGTGGTAACCTGGCAATGGAAGAAGGCATCCGGGGCATCGTCCAGCGCGGCGGCAGCTCATTCGCCAGCTATGCGAATACCGTGGTGACGTATCGCGACATCGTCTGGCCGCACGGCGGGCATCTCGGCGTCTGCTACGATTCACCGCGTGGGGCACCCGGCAAAAGCGACGCCAGTGAGCTCGATCAGATCTACCTCTCGACTATCCTGCTCGCCAGCGGCGTGCATCCGTATTACAGCCCGTTGGAAAGCGAGTATGGCCAGCACGCGCGCTTCGCGTTGCGCTACGCGGAATTCATCTATAACGATGCCATGCGCCGGTTGAAATCCCCGGAGAGCGCCATTACCTTTGGTGGAACGCCGAACTTGTTGGAGTGGAAACGGTTGGCGCGGACAGTCGATCTGGGCGGCGACCGTCATCGCCTGGTGATCCATCTGCTCAACGCACCGGTGAAGGACCAGTGCCTGCATAACCCGGAATTGAAGCTGCCGGCCCCCTTGCGCGACCTGCCGATCACCGTGGCCCTACCGGCCGGCGCGGCGGTGGACGGCGCCTGGTTGCTGGGACCGAGTCCCGACGCCCATCACGAGGCGCTGCCGGTGGTGGCGGGCGGCAACGCGGTGACGGTAACTGTGCCGGAAGTACGCATATGGGGTGTCGTGGTGATCGATTTCCATGCCAAAGACGGCATCGCGGCCCGCACGACGCCGACCGATGAAGAAGAGGCGATGAAGCCGAAACCGAAGCCGGCGGAGACGGCTCCCGCTAAAGTCGTGGAAGTAAAAAAACAATTGACCGATGAGGAAGAGGCGGTCAAGGCCAAGGTGACGGCGCCGGCGGAATGGATATTCCCGCCGCAGCAACCCTTGCGCGTACTGGCGGTGCACGGACTGTGGTATCGCGAACAGGCAGTGGAACGCGCGCTGGCACGGATGGGCGGCGTGTTTGTCGATAATTGCTGGGAGTCGGTGCCGGACGGCATGCGTTATTATCCGGATTCCTATGAAGGCTTGATGGGCCACCACCTGGTAGTGATCGGCAACGTGAACGCGGATGCTTTCGGACCGATTCGCCGGAAGATGCTGAAAGACTACGTCGCGCAAGGCGGCGCGGTGCTTTTCCTGGGCGGCTGGTACGCTTTTGGGCCGGGTTATCATAATTCGGTCTTTGAAGAGATATCCCCGGTCACCTATCCGGAGAAGCCCAACGATCCGCCGAACCAGCAAAGCCCGGGCGTCTGGAAGAGCGCCCTGCCGGACGGTTTCACGCTGGCGCCCGGCAAAGATATCATCGGTTCCGGTTTCGGCAAGCTCAACTGGATCGCCGCGCCACGGGTGTTCTGGTATAACCCGCTGACACCGAAAGACGGCGCGAAGGTGCTGCTCACCGCGGATGGCAAACCGCTGCTGGTGGCCGGCACCTATGGCAAAGGACGGGTGGCCGTTTACGGCGGCACCGTGCTGGGCGATCCGCCGGCCGGCAAATTACCCTACTGGCAATGGGACGGCTGGCCGTCCATTCTGGCTGACACGATGAACTGGCTGGTGGCCGGCACCGCCAAACCGGTGACGGAATTGAGCGCGGAAGCGCGCGGGAAACTGTCGAAGCAACTGCTGGGCATCGGTACCAAGAAGCTCGCGGCGATCACGCCGATCATCACGCAATACGCGCGCATTTGCGGGGATAAAGACACGGCGAAACTCCTGCTGGCGGGGATTGCCACGCTGGATGGCGACGCGCCGCAGGCGTTAGTAGACCTGGTGAGTGATGGGACGCGCGCACAAGTCGATGCGACCTTCACTGACACTGCGCAACAGTTGCTCGACTCCGGACAAACGAATAAAGCTTCGCTGGGGTTGCGCGTGCTGGGAGGCATAAAAACCCCCGCGGCTAAAAAGACACTGGAAAATGCCGCCGAAAGTGGTGAAGTGAGCGCCGGCGCCGGGGATGCCGACGAGCCCGGCAAGCAGATCGAAGATCCGCAATACACACATTATCTGATTCGCCTGGGCGCGATGGAAGGACTGGGCGATCTGGGCGATCCGGCGGAGCTTCCCCAACTGCGCGAGGCGATGAACAAATATGCCCGCACGAAATCGAAGGTGGAGAATCTCGACGTGTATCTCGTTACCCAGGATGACGAGCTCTACCAGCAAGCAGCGCTGGCTGTCTTGCGTTGCGGCGATGCTACCGCCGCCGCGCCGGCCATCGATTCATTGCTGAACACGCTCTATATCATTGCGCGGCAGATTCGCATGCTCGACCACGTGCCGTATGAGGACGAAGTGGGCTACAAGGTGATGCAGGCGAATATCCGCCGCCAATTCGACCGCGTCTACGCCCGCCAGCAGCAACTTTACTGGCAATTGACGTCACTGCCGCCGAGTGTGTTGCCGGCGCTGGCAAAACGGATCGCCGCCGAAGACGACCCGCTGATCATCCCCATCGCCAGCATCGCCTTCGGGCGCGGTTTCAGCAAAACCCCCTTCCCCGCCGAAGTGTTGGCCACGCTGAAAAGCAGCAAACTTCCCGCGGTGGCGGAGTTGGGGAACGGGCGGTAGGCGGAGTGTGGGAGTATGGGAGTGTAGGAGTAGAGTAGTAGAGTAGTGGAGTGGTGATTAGAGTTCTTCGACAGGCTGCCAGCCCCGGAGTCTGGGAGTGTGGTGATACAGGATGCCGTCAGTCAGGTAGGACCCTTTCTGGTGACCGACCTTCCTTTTGGTACCGGCGACGGCTGTATCCTGTATCTTCTATTCTGCATCCTGCCGCTCCCCCACCCTATAATATAAAACTTTTCATTGCCTCTTTTCCTTGTCGTGTGTTTCGGTTATTATTACGCACTGGCGGTTATGCCGGCGAGGAACAATTGATGGAAATCACGCAGATCATGGCGACTATCCAGCATCGGTATCCGATGCTGCTGGTGGATCGTATGCTGGAGATGGAACCGGGCGTGCGCGCGGTGGGGGTGAAGAACGTCACCGCGAATGAAGAGATCATGGGGTTTCAGAGCGTGCCGGTCTTCCCCAGCGTGCTGATCGTCGAGCACGCGGCCCAGATCGGTTGCATTCTGGTGCTGACAATGCCGGAAAACGCGGGGAAACTGGGCTTGTTTGCCGGCATCGAAGCGGTGGAATTCAAAAAACCCGTGGTGCCCGGCGATCAACTCATCACCGAAATCACCGTCCTCCGCCTCAGCAGCCGCGCCGGCAGAATCCAGTTCGTCAGCCGCGTGGATGGCGAGACGGTGGCGGAAGGGCAATACACCTTCCTGCTGATCCCCGACCCCGCGACAACTGCCACGCCTTCCGCTGCATAGCGCAATGGACTCTATTATGGGCCGCCAGCATCCTGCCGGCCCGTTTCGGCCGGCTGGAAGCCGGCGGCCCATATTGATTATTCCAACCGCGTCAATCCCGCGGGCACCTCATGCAACTGTCCATCGATACGCAAGGTCACCGGTTGGGCACTCGGGTTGAATACCGATTGCTTATTGGCGGCGATGACCAGGCGATGACGGGCATAGGCATAGTCAAACAGTTCGATGTTCGTGCAGTACCAGACGTCGGGCAGGCCGGACAGCGGGGTGAACAACCGCTCGAGGGCGTCGCGGTCATTTTCAAATTCGTAGCTATGCCCCCAGACATAAAACACGCCGTGACTCCAGCGGTTGGGATAGAACGCGTTCCACCGCTCCAGCAGACCATGCAAGGCATGCAGCGTGGTTGCCCAGGCCAGCGGCTCCGATGGGGGGAATGCCGTGACGTTCGCTTCCGTGGTGCGACTATAGACGATGCCCGTCGCGCGCAAAGCCTCGATCACGCGGGCATCATAGCTGCCATTGGGATAGGCCATTCCACGCACCGGATACCCCACCAGTTCTTCCAATGCCCGGCGATCTTCCAGCACTTCGTTGACAATTTGCGCGGCATCCAGCAACGCGAGTGAGGGGTGGGTCACGGTATGGACGGCTACTTCATGCCCGGCATAGAGTGCGGCCACTTCCGCGGCATCCAGTGTGCCCTTACTCGCCGGATTCGGCCCCCCGGTGCGACCGAGCCAGCCGGAGTTGAGATTGAAGGTGCCCTTCATTCCCAGCTTATTCAACACTTCAACGACCCAACGGTCGAAGACTTGCCCGTCATCCCAACTGGTGGTCACCGCGATGCGCTTCCCGCCGGGAAACGCGGGGATTTCAATGCGATTTGGTTGTGCAGTCATCTGTTACCTCGATCTGTTTGGCGGTGTAATGGGTTCATGCGTACAGACACTACTTCGGCGGCTTGCTCCGGTTTCCTGTTTTGGAAGGATTGCAGTGATTTTTTTCCGTTCAGCCTGGTTGTCAATGACCAAACTTTTTTAACCGCAGATTACGCAGATTACGCAGAAGATTTTTTCCGGTTATATGATCTAAAGATAGCATCATCGTGAGGTGTCAAAGCGAACGCTATGGACCGCCGGCATCCCTGCCGGCGGCAGCGAAGGGGCTTTGTACCACGTGCCGCCGGCAGGGATGCCGGCGGTCCATAATGTTCGTTTTGACGCCAGTAGCTGATTGTAGAGAATCTACAATCGATTGAAGACCGATTACTTTCTATCCGATAATCCTTCCCGGCATGGTGCAGGCAGCCAACAGCCGATTGCCCAAAACTTGGCAGAGAGACGCCATGTCGGCTATAATAGGGCCAACGCGAGCCGTGGAGCTGAACAGCTTCCCCGCGATGATTCACTGCCAAACAGGGAGACGATACGCAATCATGATGGCATCCCCATGTTACTCACGCATTCTCATTAAATTATCCGGTGAAGCGCTGGCCGGTGAGAAAGGGTACGGCATCGATCCCGACGTCGTCCTCGAAATGGCCGAACAGCTCAAAGAAATTCACATTAAAGGCGTGGGAATCGGGGTCGTGGTGGGCGGCGGCAATATCTTCCGCGCCCGTACCGGCGTCAAGCACGGCGGTATCGAGCGCACCACCGCCGATTACATGGGCATGATGGCCAGCGCGCTCAATGCGCTGGCGCTGCAAGACACGCTGGAAAAGGTCGGCGTGCAGACACGCGTCATGTCCGCCATCGAAATGCATGAGATCGCCGAGCCCTACATCCGCCGGCGCGCCGTGCGTCATCTGGAAAAAGGCCGTATCGTGATCTTTGCCGCCGGCACCGGCAACCCGTATTTCACCACCGACACCGCCGCCGCGTTGCGCGCCGCGGAGATCGGTGCACAGGCGATCATCAAAGCCACCAATGTGGAAGGCGTGTATGACCGCGACCCGAAGCTGGACGCCGGCGCCAAACTGCTCACCCGGTTGACGTATATGGACGCCTTGAAGATGGGGCTGCGCGTGATGGATGCCACCGCGATTTCCTTGAGCATGGAAAACCGTATCCCGTTGCTGGTGCTGAATATGCGCGAGCCGGGCAACTTGCTGAAAGCCATTTACGGCGAGCAGATCGGCAGTACGATCGAAGCCGATCCGGAATGACCGGAAGGATTGCCCGCCCGAGATGGCGAAAATTACTTCAGAAATGCAAATTGCACATTGGTAACCGTTCAGCCCGGTAGTCAACGAGCAAACTCTTTTAACCGCAGATTTCGCAGAAGAATGAATCGGGTTTTTACGCGATTCGCCAGTATTGCCGGATAAGACAGCAATACTCGTAATCGAACAGTTGAATTACGGTTGACCGTAAAATTTTGCATTTCGCAGTTTCCAGAAGAGAGGTGAGACTATGCCGACGATCTCTGAAATACTGACCGATGCTGAGCACCGGATGGAAGGCGCCATCGAGGCGACCCTGGAAGATTTCCGCCATATCCGCACCGGCCGTGCCAATCCGGTGATGCTGGAAGGCCTTACGGTCGATTATTACGGCACCCAGACGCCCATTACGCAGATTAGCAATACCACTGTACCGGAACCGCGCATGCTGGTGATCAGCCCGTGGGACCGCAATATGCTGGCGCCGATCAGCAAGGCGATTCTCAATTCCGATTTGAGCTTGAATCCGAACAGCGACGGCCAGGTGATCCGCCTGGTGCTGCCCGCGCTGACCGAAGACCGCCGCAAAGAATACGCCAAGCTGGCCTCGAAAAAGACCGAGGATGGTAAAGTGGCCATCCGCAATGTCCGCCGCGACGCGATTGAGCATCTGAAGAAGATTGAAAAAGCCAGTGAAATTTCGGAAGACGAGTCGAAACGCGCACAGGAAAAGATTCAGAAGCTTACCGATGAATACATCAGAAAGCTCGATCTGGCTCACGATCACAAAGTGGCGGAGATTATGGAAGTGTAATGTAAACGGGCTAAAGGCTGTTTTTTCTACCGGAGAGACGCGGAGACGCAGAGATTTTTCTCTGCGTCTCCGCGTCTCTCCGGTAAAATAATGGCATCGGAATTCATCTTACCGATTTTCCGAGCGCCAGCGATCCAGACCGGTAGGCTCTTTCGGTGCGGGAGGCGCCGGCTTCTCGGGTTCCGCGGCCGGGGTGGTTTCCGCTGCGCGGCGGGTCCAATAGTCCGAGGTGGATGGTGCTTCTTCCGGGATGAATTGTTGTTCGGGTGGAGATGCCGGCGATGAGGTTGTTTCCGGCAAGGGCGGTGGAGGCGCGGAAGGTCGAATACGTCCTAAGCGTGGTTGCTTGGCTAACATCTCGCGCGCGCTGGTTAACATCGACCGTTCGCGGCGGGAGTGATCCGGATCGACCTCGATCGCGCGTTCATAATAGGCAATGGCGTCCGCGATGCGCGCATAACGCAGGTGGATATCGGCGATGGCGGACAGCGCCGCGGCATTGCGTGGATTCACCGCCAGCAGACGCTGATAGCGCGCCATATCCTCCTCGTGCATTTTGCGCATCGAGACTTGATCCGAGATGAGGGTGATGAGCGGTTGCAGCAACCAGGCCAGCACCGTCAGGCTCAGATAAATCACCAGCAGCAACGAACTACCGTACTTCCACAGCGTGCACAGCACGATCACGTGCGCCGCCAACCCGAGAAACGCCAGCCGCCCGTCGAGCGTGCGATCTTCCAACCAGATCGACAGCATGCGCAAGAACGGGAATGCCCAGAAGACGGTCAATATCGCGGCGATTATCGTTAAATTGTCGTTATTCACGATTGCAAATCAATATCCATATCATCTTTTTCCACGGTGAAGGTGATCTTCTCGTTCGGTACGTTAAACTCGCCGTGCAGGTCGGAATGGTATTTTTTCTTTCCCTTCGCCTTCACGCGCGATTCGATGAGCTGGCGCAACTTCCAGGTGGCATGTTCGGCATAGTGCGGATCGACGGTGACGGCTAGATCGTATTCGGTCAACGCCTCATCCATGCGCCCTTTTTCGACATAGGCATTGGCCAGTGCGACACGGGTCAGCGCGTCGTCGGGATTGGCATGCAAAATATACCGGCAACGCCTGATATCGTCATCCGCCAGCCACCTGATCGCCATCCACTCGCTGATATTCTGCACCATGGAAGCACATAATCCGAAGACCATCACCAGCGCCAGGTAAAGCAGCAATCCTCCCAAGAGCCGCAAGTGCCAGAGCGTCAGCATCACGGCACAGTGCACCAGTACCAATCCGAAAGCCAGCCGGGCATCCAACACGCGATCGACATACCAGGCGTTATAAATGCGAATGAGCGGAGCGGCCGCCATCATACTGCCGAACAAAAAGAACAGGATCAGGAACGGCGGTGATATCCAACTATCTCCCAACCACTCACTCCACGGCATCGCTACACCTTTCCGAGTGCGGTCGGCGATCATTCGACCGGCTCTTAATAGTATTATACCCGGTAAAGTCGTCTCTTGTGCTCTGCTGCTTACCTGTATTCGACAATAAGCGGGTAATACCTCGTGTCGCAGTCCTCATTTCCGCCGAGAGACGCACCTAAAGGGGTAGAAGAAGAAGCACTTCTCGTGATACACTAGGGGATAATCCGATCGAAAGTCGGAAAGACGGAAAAGGATGGGGTGATGAGCAGCACCGCCGAGATGCTAGTCGCTGCCGATACGATACTCACCATCGCGACCGGGCCGCTCGGTCTGGCCGCGAATCTGGTCGGCACCGGCGCCTATGCCGCATATAGCGTGGTGCGCCAGCTTCAGCAGGATTATCAGACGACCCTTGACGAACTGCATGCGCAATGCGCCGCTGACCAACAGGCGCGCGACCATGCCGCGCGGGCGCAACAGGCCGGCGAGACGACCGCATTACTCCTCGCGGGTTTGACCGCGAGCCACGCGGCGGAAGACGCGGAGATCACCTTTCTCCGCGCGCAGGTGAGCCAATTGGCGGAGTCGGCGCCCGCCGACACGCCGTTCGTGATTCAATGCCATACGCTGCTGCGGGCGATGGCGGAGTCGCCGGAGCAAATTCCCCTCTATCTGACGAATTATCAGCGCTTACGCGACGCCTACGCCCCTGACACCGCAAAACTGCACACCGGCCGATTCACACAAGAATTGTCGCAACTGCGCGAAGAAATTCTCTCACCACTGCTCGACGCGTCCGCGTGTACCGACCTGCGCGCGCAACTCCTCGCGCAACTCGATCAACTGCAGCAACTGGCGGTGCGCCAGCAGGTGTTGGCGCGCCAGGGATTGCAACTGCTGCGCCAACGCGTGCAACGCGAGCAATACGCACAGGTTGAACAACGGACGACACGGCAGCAGCAGGCGGAAACACAGCGCGCATTAGTCACCAATTGCCTGGCGCGGCTACGCTCGGTCAGCAATCTACCGGACGCGCCGGAACACACGGCGCGCGCGAAAGTGTTGCTCGGTCGGCTGGCGGATGCCTTTGCCGGCAACTCCGCGGACATCCCCGCGACCGTGCACACGCTGTCGCAGGAGGCAGACGCGCTCTACGCCGCCTGCGAGCGCTATCTGAAGGAGCGGTTGGTCTCGGCCTATGTCGGCGACCAGGTATCCGAGGTGCTGGTCACACTGGGATACCAGGTGAGTCACGTCGAGACGAATACCGGCACCACCCAGCGCGAATTATTGACCGCCGTCGACGCGGATTTCGGCATCGAATTTCAGATTCAGGGTAATGGCCGGCTGACGACCGAGATGGTGGCGCTGAGCGAAGACGGCGCGCGCGCCGGGGCGGCAGCGCAGGAGAAAGTCTGCTCGCTGGTCGATCAAGTGATCGGCGAGTTGCGCACGCGCAAACTCCCCATTCGCGAACGTCTCCGCTCCTCCCTGACTCCCAACCAGCAGTTGCGGGTGGTCGAGACACCGGAGGAAGAGGAGATCGCCGGGCAGCATACCGCACCGCGACTGCGTGAGATGGAGAATCCATAGCGTTGTGGGTCATGCCTGGCGGGAGTGTCGTGCGCTCCGGCGGCAGATGACAGATTCTTAGAAACTGTATGAATGACAGAAAACCTTTCCTGTTATACACTGTAAATGTCTGGATTCAGTAACGACGCTTTTGCTCGCAAGGATGCTTACATGCCAGATTTACCGCTGTTATTGTCGTCGATCCCGGGAATACAAACGGATGGGAGTTAGACACGGAAGGAGATGCAATGAGCAGTGCTGTTGAAATTGTTGCGGTCCCCTCAGCACTCATGCCGACGCTGTTGCCGTTAATGGCTACCGCAGGAACGGCTGGTGTAGGCATATGTCGGCAACCAGGTTTCCACTGCATTCGAGGCGCTGGGTTATCAGGTAGCGCAAATCGAAGCGACGAGTTCGGCCACGCAACTGGATTATTTTACGCGCGTATCCACGGATTTCGGCATCGCCATTCACGTGCAGGGAAATGGTCGCCTTTCCACCGAGATGGTGGCACTCTCGGAAGACGCCGCACGCACCGGCCAGCATTCCCAGGAAAAGGTCTGTTCACTGGTCGATCAGGTGATTGGCGAATTGCACGCGCGCAAACTCCCCGTTCGCGAACGTTTCCGCTCCTCACTCGCACCCGAGCAGGCATTGCGCGTGGTTGAAGCGCCGGAGGAAGAGGAAACCATCGTGCGGGAGGCAGCGAAACCAATGCATCTGGAGATGTCCGGGATGGATGATTGAAAGGAGGAGTACGATGAGTCATGCTGTGCAAATTGTGGTGACCCCCATCGTCGCACCGTCGATGATATTGCCGGCACTGGCTGCCGCCGGGGTGGCGGTCGGTGTCTGCGCGGCCGCGTATGGCGCTTATGTGGCTATCGATCATCTGCAAAAAGGCTACCAGACGGCATTGACGGAATTCGACGCGGAGAGCGGCGCCGGTGAATGCGCGCGAAAATCGCTGGCCTGCGAGCAGCAGATGGCAGAGCTGATGGCCACCACGACCGCCGAACTGTCCCAGGTGGCGGCGGTCGAAAATGCCGGCGCGGCATTCCTGCGCCATCGCCTACGCGCGTTGATGGAACAATCCTTCGCGCTGCCGGATCCGGATTTGCCTTCGCAATGCCTGACATTGCTGCAAACCATCGACGAATCCCCAAGCAAAATTACCGTGCATCTGACTGCCTATCACCAGTTGATGTCCGCGCTGATCGCCGCGCGCGCCGCCAATCCATCGGTAGATTCCGTCGAGGAGGAGTTGGCCGCGCTGCGTGAGGAAATCCAGTCGCCGCTGTTCACCGCACCGGAACGCGCGACCACGCACCGGTTGCTGTTAGGCCAGGTGGATCAACTCCAAGCGCTGAAAGCCCGCCAACCGCATTTGGCTTTGCAGGGCATAAAACTACTGCGCGAGCGCATGCACCGAGAAGCCACCTTGCAGTCTGAACGCCGAGATGCCCAACGGAAGGCGGCAGCGGAGATGCGCGCATTGGTCGGCAATTGCCAGGCGCGATTGCAGGCGGTGAGCAATTTGCCGGACTTGCCGGATCAATCGGCGCGCGCCATCGCACTGTTCACGCAACTCGGTGACGCGCTGTCCCGTGCCTCCCTGCGCAACCTGGTCGAGTTACGCACGCTATCCCAAGAAGCCGACGCACTCTTTGCCGATTGCGAGCGCATCCTGCAGGAGCGGCTGGTCGCTGCCTATATCAGCGACCAAGTGTCGGAAGTACTACTCGGCCTGGGTTACCAGGTGACACAAGTGGCCCCCGAGAGCGGACAGCAGGCGGGGTTGCTGGCGAAAGTGGATAACGATGTCGGCATCGAAATCCGCGTCCATGGCAACGGGCAATTGACCACCGAGATGGTGGCGCTGTCGGAAAACGCTTCCCGCGATGGCAAAGTGGCGCAGGAA